>Ga0209348_1001181_pt1 | contig 12831 bp, 6 predicted proteins | sample ETNvirenome_2_30_FD_184065 | JGI IMG/M metagenome (GOLD analysis project Ga0209348, IMG submission 184065) | Marine viral communities from the Pacific Ocean - ETNP_2_30 (SPAdes) (version 2) | ecosystem: Environmental > Aquatic > Marine > Oceanic | place: Pacific Ocean | collected 2013-06-22 | reverse complement strand
AGGAACATCAGTTGAACTTGTGTTAGTGTTATCTGGAATCCATCCACCTAAAGCACCACCAAAAAAATCTACAAATGGTGTTATTTGTGCATAATGTTGAACTTTTGCCCAGATTGAAAAAACACTGCTTCCTTCATGTTTCCAACGAACGTCATCAATTCCACAAGCAGCACCTGAACTTTCACCTGTCATGTAACCAACTAAAGTGTTTCCGTTACTACATCTTACAGTTACCTTTGTAGATGCAGCAATTTGTTGACCAGCAGAATATCCACCAGTTCCACAGAATGTAAGTATGAAACCTTCACTACCATTTAATGTTACAGATCCTATTTTCCAATAATTTCCATTAGTGCTTCCTGTATTCGCAGAAAAAAGTCTTTGACGAATAGAATTAACCTGAGTAGTTCCATATACGTCGATGCGAAATCTTCCTGCATTTGATCCACTCGCACCACCATTATTAATATCAAATATACCACTCTCAAACATCTTGATATGACCGTGTATAGCATTATCATTTCCATGAACTGATGCTACAAAATCACCCGATGTATTAGTGATTGAAACTTCTCTTGTATCTGAACCATCTAGTAATCTAATTGATGGAGTGCCTACTTGGTCACTATCACCCTTAATTGTAAGTAATCCATCTGTAGTTCCGTCACTTGAAATACTAACTTGTCCATTACTTGCGATGCGAAGTCTTTCTGCTGCTGCAGACCCACTTGGATGAGTGAAGAAGGTCATATACTTGGCATTATTACTTCCACTTCCGTCTTGTGCTCTTAAACTTATTTCACCATCAGTACCATCTGTATGAACGGCAAATTGAGTACTTGCAACATCAACTACAAAATTATCTTGATCATCTACACCTTTTACTATAGTTTGTCCACTTGATGTGATGCGAAGTCTTTCTTGTAAATTGTTAATTGAATTGGGTACAGTATAAAATATAAGATTAGTATTGTTAGAACTTACAAAAGCAAGACCTTCAGCACTTGCGGTAATTCCTTGAGTATCACCAACAGCACCATTATGATATAATTTTAATTTTAAATTCGCCTGTGTAATTGAAGCGTTAGGTGTAAATTGACCACCAAGATCTAAGGTGACAGGATCTGTTGAAGATGCAGCAGTTGTATTATGAACATTAATATCTCCAGTTGATGTGATGCGAAGTCTTTCAGTTACTGAACCTCCATTAGCAGCAGTCCCGAATGAAATAAATCCTGTAGTTCCATTTGATTCATTGTTATTAATTATTAAACCACCAGTTTTGTATTTGACAATATCAGCAGATGTTGTTCCAGTCTCATCACTTTGAGATGTAATTAATCTTATAATAGTACCAGCACTATTTCCTACAGCAGTATTTTGAATATCTACATATCTCAAAGTACCAGTTGTTCCAGCAGTTCCTATCTGTATATCGCCATTATTATTGATGCGAAATCTTTCAATTCCTCCAACTTGAAAATTCATATTTGGCCCATTATCATAATAAATATATCCATTTGTATAGGTATTATTTCCAAATCTTATACCACCAACAGTGCTGCTCCCTCTCATATATGACTGGTGATATGATGAATCAAGTACTTCTAATTTTGCTATAGGATTATTAGTTCCGATACCAAGATTTCCACTACCATTAAATCTACCATACTCAGCACCACCTTGTGAAAATATAATTTGACTAGCAGAGAGTGTAAATTGTGTATATGCATCACTAACTCGATTATATGATGCAATTATAGAATTATTACTATTGAAATTTGGATTAAATTCAAATCCATTTGCTCCAGCATTTGATACAACAAATTTTGCATTTGGAGTTTGAGTTCCAATACCCAGATTTCCATAATGACTGTTCAACCAACTAGTATTGTTACCCATCAACTTGGTGTTCACAATACTACCACTTGCATAATTTAATTGAAGATAAGCACCAATACCAGATCCACCACCAATCTGGGTTGTATCATTACCACCTTGCAATCCAACATTAATTACCTTATGGAATTTTGTTTGTTCTGATGCAGCATTAATCTGCATCATATTTGTGTCCGAAGTGGAAGACTTAGTTACTCTAAAATTTAAGTTCTGATTAGTTGTTTCATGATCTATATGAGCACCACCAGATGTCTGAAATTTTAATGCATTATGTGAAAATGTTGCAGTATTACTGAATGTAGATCTAGTAAGTATAGCACCACCAACATCAAGTTTTTGACTTGGTGATTCACTTCCAATACCAACTTGGCCACCATCTTTAACTGTAAGAACTTCAGTTGTTCCATCAAATAAATTTACAATATCTGCAGTTCCACTTTGTATTCCTACGATAGCTGTATTTGTATTACTATTCGCACCAATACTAACTCGATCTACTCCGATTAAGTTTGTGTCAAGTGTGGTTGTTGTTCCTTCGACTGTTAAATTATTACTGACTCTTAAATCATAAAATGTTGCAATACCACTCGTATTAAGTGTAGGCCCGCTAAATGATGTTGCAGTTAAGATTCCTGTTACGACAGCTCCTTCATTTGTGGTTCTTATTTTTTCATTACCATTGTAATATATCTCTACCTGTGCAGCATGGGCTCCCTTAAAATGAGGTGCACCTGTTTGTGATCTTAAAAATAAATTAGAATTTATTCCTGGTTGTATAATTAAATCACCAGTATTATTAATTATCTCTGATCTTGCACCTGTATGATATAATTCTAAATCTCCACCATTTCCAAGTTTTATTTTTACATTATCATTAAATTCGAGTGCATTATCTGAAGAGTCGAATAATGCTGAAGTGACACCAACCTGTGTTCCATGAAAACTAACATCCTTTCGCAAGATAGGAGCATCTATCGTACTTCCCGTTGCGATTCCAGATGTAGATATTCTCGTAAGGTCGGTGAGTGCCATTTATATCTTTTTAGTTATTTATTGAGTCAATCACTGATTGTGGAGTCTTATTAATTACTTCTTGTGCTGCTTCTCTCTCTGCTTCATCTTTAACAACCAATGGATTTCTTTCTCCATCAACTTCAATTGGTAACGGTTTAACTAGATAACCTGTTATATCTTGATCAATGTAAGATTCGACACTACTATCCCAAACTCTTATAGTTTCAACTACACCCAATACACCATTCGCAAGTTCATGTTGTGCAAGTCTTGCCTTCGCTTCCACGTATTTTTCTTTTTGTTTTTCAAAGAGTGCTGTATTTACCCAATCAGGTATTGGTGCGATTGAAGTAATACCAACCTGAGTTTTTGGATACTTATCTTTGATGACTTTAATGTCTGCTTTCCACTCATCAATACCACTGTGATAGATTTTATCTAACTGATCTTCGATTGGTGGATATTCTGCTCTACGAGCATCAGTATAAGTAGTAACACCAATATAATCGGCACCCTCTACAATTCCAAGTCCGTGTGTGTAGATATCATTAACAAATTGTAGATAATGTCCATTGTCATCACATTTTGGAATATTCCAACCATAATCCAAATCAATTATACCATTATAACCTTCTTTAGATGTGTATAGTTTATACTTAATTGTCATGTTGGCATCTCCGCATTTAATTCAAATGTAAAAGCATTAAATGCATTTGCAGAAGCACCAGCTCCTGTTTCTATATACGCAATACCTTTAGAACCAATCTGTTGTGCAGACGCAGTTACGTTTGATCCATTATGATTGACTTGACCAACAGTTGTGCTGCCTCTTGCTCTGAGTGTTACTGCTGGTGCTACTCTCATTGCTACCCTAAATGGATTTGGGCCTGGAGCATTCCCATCACCCCAAGAAGTGGTGATAACTGCATCACCCATCGCTGTGCTTGTTCCAGGAATATTATCCTCAATAAAACTGTTTTGATAATATCTCTCACATAATGTCATTTCATCAGTTATGTGACGGTGCTCGAATGGTGTGGCTAATTTTCCAGATTCCAATTGAATTCCTGTAATGTACCAAGTCGCACCACTTGTTCCAACAACCTTTACTGAATCACTTGTAATAAAATCTGCTGTTGCTACCCAAGTGCCTGGTGAAGCCTCAAAATTACTTCCACTTCCTATATCAAAGTTAATTTTTAATCCTGCATGAGTACCTGTTTCCCAAGTTCCTGTTGTATCACCAAGAAATGTTACTGTTTTATATTCCCAAGTATTTTGATTATTGATTGTATATGTTTCGGTTATCGATCTATTATAAGCTCTATTTCTTATTCCACAAGCATGAACTCCTGTAATACTTGATTTCACATAAAAAGATAAAGTGACAGGTTGTGCACTAGATGTTCCCCATTTCAATCTTGCAGAATTCTTCCCTTCTATAAAATTTTGTACTAAGAAATAATCAGTTGAAGCTGGTGATGTTGCTGCTAATGAAGTTACCTTCATTGAATGTGAGAAACCTGCAGGAGCATCAGTGACTTGTTGTACTTTAAATTTACTTGATTGTGACATATCCCAACGCATTTGATCTAATGTATATGTGTTGTTTGTTGGTACAACTTCACCTGTTCCATGTCTTTGACTGACTCTCATGTCACCATTAATTACCATATTTTTTCTTCCTGTTCCTACAAGGTCAAAGGTATCTTGTGGTGTCTCTGATTTTAATATCTCATTTCCATGAAGTCCAACAGGTTTATCAAGTTCTGATAACTTTTCTCTTAAATTAAATTCTGGTTTTGTAATTCTGACTGTCATACTATTGCTCCGCTACAAGTTCATTGGATGCTGATATTGCAGTCGTCACTGCTGTAGTCGTATTATTTATTCTGTTTAGGCCCTGAAATTCACTACGCCCTGATGATGTTCCTGCATGTAGTACATCATTCGAATCATCAAATGCAAGTGCTGTTATTGCGTCTGATGTTCCATATAAAGTGCACTTTGCGTTTTCATGGTATAAACATTTTTCATCATCATAAATCTTTTTAATTTGTTCCGAAGAAGCAACAGAATTACTAATTCTACATAGAGCAAGAGATCCATTTACAAGAGGAGCATTATTACCATTACTATATCCTATTCTAACTTGAGTTGAAGATGAGGTTGCAAGAGTTGTTGTCTGATTATAAACAAGATTACCATCAACATATAATTTTACTGTAGAACTTGAATCAACAGTTGCCACACAATGATGCCATTGATTATCTGTAACAACGGTTGAACTGACAGGATCATTATTCCATTTAATAAATGCTAATTCTCCGCCACCACCTAACAATAATCCTCTTGCCTCATGCTGTGAACCTGGCCCTATCATTATTAATGTTTGTGAATCTGATCCATTTGTTGTTCCTTTAAACCAACACATTATTGTTAATGGCCCATTTACTGAAGTATTAGATCCTATATTTCCAGATGCCATTTGTAAGTAGTTACTACCACTAAATCCACTATAAGCAACTAACTCTGCACCAGTTGCAACAGCAGTTTTAGTTATTGTTCCGTATCCAATAAGTCCTTTACCATTTCCTGAACGATCATCATCCGAAATTAGTTGTATTTTAAAGTTATCAATATCACAAGACATATTTGCATCATTCAAAAGAGAAAATAAAGTTCCTGTTTCAGTAAGAGTTATATAATAATAATGAGTGCCATTTGAACTTGGTAAACTACCCATTTGACCATTGTTATATCTCCATCTAATGGGATTGGATCCAGTTTTATTTGATACTGTATATGAAATAAGATGAGTTTGTCCTGATGTATAACTAGAAAGTGTAATGTCTAGGTATTCTCCAGAAGAAACACTTCCTGTTTTAAGAACACCACCAGAAACATTCCACCCTCCTGAACTCCCACTTCTTTCCGACCAATTAAGACTTGTAATTGCAGCACCAAAAGTAGAATCATTACCAGTAACATATCCATCACCACTACCAGTTATATTTGTAGTATCAGTGCTAGATAGGAAAGCACCTTCGATATCTCCGTACATATATCCAGTGTTAAAAGAAGAAGTGACTTTAGCCTTTAAATCGTCAAAATCTGCATTGTTGTATGATCCAGGATCATTTCCTCGTTTATAAATTACCATTCCTGATGAGTGACCATAAACATCAGAATTACCATTTGATGCGACACTAGTGGAAGCTGATGTATGTGGATAATCTTCATAATCTGTTCCAAAATTAACAGACATATTATCAATAAATTTATGTCTTACTGTTCCACCGCCAGAAAAAATATAATTTACAACTTTTCTTCCACCATTTGCCTCACTTATATTAACCAAACTCCAATTTAACCCATCGGTGCTATCAACAACTGTCCCATTATCTAGAATAACACTCACACCATGATCAGTCGCAAGTGCAATTGTGGGGATTGGAAGTCCCGTAGAATCATTAATCGGTGCATTTGGCAAAACAGTCATTGCTACGTCATTGACTTGTGCAGCTACTATAATTTCATCTGGTGCAGTTATAAAACTACCATAACCTCCTGCAATATTTCTGTTTCCGATACCATTAGTCCAATTTGCTATATAACTACTATTTCTCCACTTCGCATTATCTGCAATAAAATCTATTGCTGTCAATCCGTCATTCCAACCAGCCTCTCCAACAGAGCATATAACACCATTTAATGCAGATACTGCTTTTCCATTGGCATAGAGCATTGTTATATTAGTAATACTATTGGGACTTCCGTAATCAAAATCCATCCACATTGGAAGGTTTGGATCATCACCATCATAAATGGTTAAATTTTGACTTTCAATAACAATTACAGCAACTACAGGAAATTTTTTTCGAGCACCTCTACTTTTACTTACACCTTCATTGTACCAAGATGTATTTTGTGTTCTATGTCTCCACGCACCACCATCAGAATCATTACGAGTGTCATATACAAATATATCCGTAGCGTTGTTACCTGTCCTTGCTTTTATTTTATCAATATTAATTTCACCAACAGAATCTTGGTAGGCCAATCCACCCAACATTGCGTTGGTTGGTACTTGACTATTTCCGATTCCGACTAGATTAGGCATTGTTTAGTATATCTCCTGTGGTATTTATTATGCTGTTAATGTGTTCAATTGATTATCAGTCAATAATTTTGGATAATATGCAATTCGACTTATATGTCCTTCAAAGTAACTACCATTTCCATGAGAACCTATCCACATTTTTGTAATATCAGCAGTTGGATAACTGCTTGTCACTGTTGCAGTGATTTGATTACCACCATTCACAGAGATTGCTTGATCACCATCTTTAAATGCGATTGCAATTCTTGCTTCTTCACCTTCATCCCAGTCACCAAAACCATTTGGGTTTAAGTTACCACCACTTGGAGTAGAGTTGTTATTTCTGATATGATACCATACATCTTTTGTTCCATGTTCTCTGAATACACCGTGACCATCTTCATTATTATCACCTATGTGAAATATATTAAGTTGCCCTTGAGCTGCTACAGGTCTTTGTATTGTTCCGACTGCAAGCACTGAACTTTCTAATGTATTATAAAAATCAGTGAAGTCCTCTCCATCAATCACAGCATGTTCAGATCCACGAGTTGCGGTTGATCCAAATGTTGGAATATAAGAAGTTTCATATGTTGCTTGTTCTAGTTGACATCCCCATACCAACATTCCTTGTGCTGTGCTTGTACCAGTATAAACAACATTAGTACCATCATCAGCAATAGGCAACCAATAAATGTTACCAGTGGTGCTGGTTGTGACATAGTGAGTCTGCACACGATACCACCCATTACCAACTGCAGTGATTGTTGCACCTTGAATTCCAGTTCCACTTGAATTATGTACTGTTCCATTTTGAACATCAAAAATAACATATCCTAATCCGTGTATGGTCATAGAATAATATCTTCTACTGTTTGAAGAGGGTTGTTTTAAGTAACTGGTAATTACATAATTTGTTGCATTTGAGACAGTAGCAGTTGTATATAAAAGATGTTGGTTACTTGTATTGTTGTCAGAGTGTAGCACGGCTGTATTTGTGCCATCTGGAGCAATGCCAGCATTTTCAGTAATAGTAGCATGTGAGAGATTCCAATTTGAATTTGGAACACTGTAAGAAAGTAGATTAGTTCTAGTTATTTCCATTAATAAACCTTTACTCTCACCTGTCAATGGATCATGATCAAATCTTGGAGTATTATCACCAACCAATACAACTTTACCAAGTTCATCTGTAAATGATGCAGGCCCAGTTCTATAATATACAATTCTTGGATCAAGTTTTTTCTCTGCTGCAAAATTGAAATCTAATCTTGGTCTTAAGTCTGGATAGTCTTGTGATGCTGCGACTTCTCCGATAACAGACACTCCGATTCCAGTTGTAATTAATTTCGCTACACCTGGTGCATGAAATAATTTAACTCCCTGATTAGCACCACTAGCGTCCACTTGAATCATATGACCAAAACTATTGCTAGGTGATCTTACTCTAAAGAAGTTTGAATCAATATAACTATAACTTGTTCCACTATTAGTAATGGTTAGATTACCTGTAGTGTTTGTTATGGTTGAATGATCACCATCATGTTTGAGTGTTAAATCATTTCCTTGTCCAACAACTAAACTTCCACGATCAGGAACTCTTACTTTTCCATCTTCTAATATTGCTAATGTTTCATCACCAACAGTATTACATAAGAATAATATATCACCAGTCGTTGATGCAGCTCCAGTTCGACCTTGTATCTGTGCAGTCGTATTATTACCATTAACAAATGATATCGAACCATTAATACTGTAAGCACCAGTAGTAGTCTGAGCAATTGCAACCTGTGGAGCTCCACCAACTCTACTTACTTTGATTCCACTTGCATCCGTTTCTAGTCTTAAATTATTATTATGATATAATTGAACGGCTCCATTCTGAATAAACTCTCCCATTACTCCAACTAAACCAGCACCCTTAAGAGAAACTACAGGTGCACCTATATTCAGTCCTTGATTGGTTTGAAATCTTGTGGTTGATCCATCATAGTAAATATGTCCTTTAGTTCCATCAGTATCTCCAAAATTAATTTTTTTGCCTTGAACTACATTAACTTCATCATTAAATGTAGATATACCAGTGACATTTAATTTTTGAGTTTCAGTAGTTCCAAAAACTGTAATTCCATATCCAACAGTGCTTAATTGCTCTGTGGTATTAAAATATAATTTTACTGTGTTATCCGTACTATTCATACGAATAAATTCTTTCGACAGATTACCACTCTTTATCTGAATTAGGTTTCCACCAATAAAGAAATGACCGTAATTATCTTGCAATCGAGTAGAACTTCCATCGTGACTAAAAAATGCATCTCGGTTACTACCAACAAATATGTTTGCGTTATCATTAAATCTCAATTCAGCTGCTGAATAATCCCAAAACATGTCTCTGGGTGCTGGTGAGGTTATCGCACCCTTGAAAAATACATCTCCAGTAAATGAAGAAACACCAACTACATCTAATTTTTCTGATGGTATTGTGCTTCCGATACCAACATTACCTTCATCATCAACTGTAACTACCTGTGATGTGCCATCATATAATCTAAGTAAATCTCCTGCACCTGTTTGTGTAATTATACCTGCTGGTTCACTACTATCTGCGTCTACATGTAATATCTCAACTTCTCTTAAAGTTGTATTTAAGGTTGTGAAGTCTCCGTTTGCTGTTAAGTTTCCACCAACAACTAAGTTACCGCTTATATCTCCGTTTCCGTTTACATCTAATCCTGTTGCAGTGATAATACCTGCAGTAATATTTCTACTTGAACCACCAGTAAAAGGCCCATCAAATCCTGTTGCGGTAACAATACCTGCAACATTTATACCAGGATCTAATATACCTCCACTAACTTTGGTGAGTGCCATTTATTACCTCTATGTGATTTCCATAATTGTCAAAGCAACGTCAAGACTATTATTGACATCACTGACCGCAGTAAAAGTATCCGTGGTTTCTAGTACAACTTTATTTCCACCCATAAATTCAAATGATGAACCTTGAGGTATTGGAACATTTTTCATTAAATTTACATCATCAGTTGATGCTCTGGTAACTCCAACACCGACATTGATACTTGAACCTGTAGTATTCGCAAGAGTCACACCAATCACAACTGTGGTTGTTGCTGAAGGAACTACATAAACATCTGAAGTGGCAGTTCCCACATTTGCTTTCGTTTTTAATTTGAAGGTATTTGCCATGTTTTATCCTAATGCGATTGCAAGTGCTGTTGCATCAGCTAGTGCTGATGATTGAATACTAACACCGTTGACTTTAACATCATTATTACTATTTATTGCACCGACCACATCTAATTTATATGATGGATTAGTCAAACCAATACCGACTTTTGGTGCAGAGGTAGTAGCAATTCCAACATTCTTATTCGCATCATCAACTATAACGACTGATGCGATTTGGGATAGTTCTCGGTTTCTATTAGCTGCCATTATAGTTTTTAGTTATTTATGAGGACTTAAGGGCAGCAACTTCTGCTTCAAGAGTTTCAATTCTCTTGAGTGCTTCTGAAAGTGCTGTGTATGCTCTGTATTGTAATTTGTCACTATCCACAGTATTAATGATTCCTTCTTCATCCTCCTCAATACCAGGTATAATTATATCTTCTGGACATTCATCTACAATTGGCCCATAATGTTTTTTACTACCTTCGATTTCTTTTTTATAGTTCCAACTATACATCGGTGTGTCTCTTAAAGTATTCCATGCCTTTGTTTTATCTAAGTCTACAATATTCTTTTTAGTTCTTCTTTCACAAGAATATAATACTAATGATGTGCCATATCTTGAATTAATCATTCCAGTAGTATGAATACTGACTTTTGATTGTTGACTACCAGTTGAGTGATATGAACTATAATCCATCATAGTTCTTACATCAGTTGATGTGAACTTACATGAAGATGTGTTTATATCACCTCGTAATGTCCAACCATTTGCATCAGCATTAGCAGTGGTTTGTCCAATTAAAAGTGTTGGAATATTATCAGTTGTAATGCTAACTTTTTGTGTGCTACTTGTACCACCTGCTGCTCCAGTATAAAATAATATGTCACTTGCTTCTACAGAGAGTTTATTATATCCAGAAGCTGCGGTATAATTTCCCATCTTCATTCCAGTGGTGCTATTACCACCGTTTATAGAAAAGTTGTATATACTACTTGCACCACCTGATATTTCAAATTGTCTACCAGGATCTGAAGTATTGATACCAACTTTACCTGCTGCTGTGATGCGAAGTGACTCCGCACCAGCAGTTTTAGTTCCAATTACAAGTGGAATTCCTGCACTACCATTATTATTTGCGATTGTATATGTGCTACCATCAAATGTATGGTCATAAGCAACAACACCAGACTTTGATATTCTAAAACTAGAGGATGATGCACCATATAAAGTTAAAGTTTTTGATGGATTATCAGTTCCGATACCAACTATAGCATTAGGGATTCTTATTTTAGCACCAGAACTACCATCACCAATAATGCTTAAAGCTTGTACAACTGATGATGATTGAGTTCCATCAGCAGGATGTATATGAACTTGTAAATCTGCTCCATATCCACCAGTCCAGTTAGTTGCACTAATTTTTGCAAACGCCCAAGCATTATTTTCGTATCCACCATTAAATAATATTGCTGTACCATCTCCAGTGCTGTTAGTGGTATAATGTTTTAACTCTAATGCATTGATAGCACCACTTCCTACACTACCACCCATTATACTGAGTTTAGCACTAGGAGTTTCAGTTCCGATACCAACATTACCATTAGATGCGATGCGAACTTTTTCACTTTCATTAATACCAAAAATTATTGCCCTACTCGAAGAATTATGATAGATCTGCATCCCTTCATCATTTAAAGCAATAGCACTCGTATATCCATTACCACCTATTTGTAATTGTCCATCAGCACTATTATTCATGTCAATGTCTGAATTGACATCGCAAGTTATTTTCCCAGCTACAGTTAATAATGAACCATCAAAACGTAAGTTTGCTTCACCGTTCATTCCATAAGCACTTGATGCAGTTATGACTCGATTGTCTACACCATTTGCCAAGTGTTGTCCAACAATATAAATGTTTCCAAGCATGTTAGGATGATTACTACACTTATAATATAAATGTGCTGGTGCACTCATAGGAACATTGAATGTTATATACCCTGATGTTGCATTATTATTTGTAACTCCAGTATTATATGCTGTACTGTTAGCATCAGACTGGATTTGAAATGGATGATTACCTCCTGAATTATTTAAAAATGCATATCTTTGTCCTCTTACCAAATATATGTCAGGATCATTTGTTGCTGATGTGAAACCGTTTCCAGTAAATGTATAATGATCCGTACCACTTGCACCTAATGTCCATGTTGGAACTGCACTTGTGGCAGTGATAACACCAACAATTTGTGCATTTCCTGTTCCAGTTATATTCTTGCTATTCAGGTCAAGGTTGCCTCCCAACTGCGGAGTCGTGTCCTCAACTACATTTTCAAGATAAGAACCAGATGTGAGATATGTATTACTGTCAACACTACCATCTGCCTTCAAGAACTGAGATGATGATCCACCACTCTTCACAAAAGATCCAGCAGTCAGTGCACCTGATGATGAATTAAATGTAAGATTAGTTCCACTCTTTGGTGGTAGATTACCTGTTGCTGCTGTTGTAAATAATACGTTACACGAGGTATCTGATGATTCATCTGCAACTGTTACATTAGTTGCAGTTGTTGCAGTATCCGCATTACCAGTTACATCACCAGTTAGATCACCTACG
>Ga0209348_1001180_pt1 | contig 12847 bp, 19 predicted proteins | sample ETNvirenome_2_30_FD_184065 | JGI IMG/M metagenome (GOLD analysis project Ga0209348, IMG submission 184065) | Marine viral communities from the Pacific Ocean - ETNP_2_30 (SPAdes) (version 2) | ecosystem: Environmental > Aquatic > Marine > Oceanic | place: Pacific Ocean | collected 2013-06-22 | reverse complement strand
GATAATGACTGATGAAGTAGCTAAAAGCAAACAACCAACATCTATTAAAAATAAATTTAATAAACAAATAAGAGCCAAAAGAAATATATTAATAGAAGACACAAATCAAAACATTAAAGATCAATTAGATGGAAGCGAAGCAACGTATCAAGAATTGAATATGATTAGAGATAAACTAAGAAAAAATGAAGATGTTAACATAACATTAGAAAGTGGAAAAACAATCACAATACAAGGCTCAGACCTCCCTCAACCTATCAGTAATAGTGTGCAAAAGTTTATGGCTATAAGGTCAAAAGAAGTTGAGGATGATGCTTTTAATGAAATATCTGGAAAAATAAGTGAAATAGCCGAAAACGTAGATACTAAAACAGCATTAGAAACAGCAACTATGGAAGTTCGTGAATCAGAAGATAAGGAAAAAGCAGAAGGCTCTGTTGTTGGTTCAGCACAATACTTATATTACAGAGCAAAAACATTACTTGAAACTTACAAAGAAGATCCAAGTCAAGTAAATGTTGATAAAATAAGACAACTAGGAGAAACAGCAAGGCAGTTGTTACAAACAAAATATGGTGGAAGAACATCTTTAGAAATGCAACAAACATCAAATGGCAAGTCAGCAAGATCTATATTGGCTGGTGTAATTGATGTAGATAATGATTTAATCAAAGCTGAAAATGCAGCACAATTTATTGATAAAGGGGTTTCCTCATTAAAACAGGGTAAATATTCTGAAGTTAAATCTGGTTACACTGCGAAGGAAGAAAAATCTATTGTTAATCGTGCAATGATTGGAAAAAGTTTGGCAGATAGGTTGTTAATTTTACAGCAAAATAATGTTGTTTATGATAATTATAAAAATGAACTTTCAGAAGGAGCAACAAATATTCTAGGCGATCAAGCAGATATGCCAAAGTTAAAAAATCAGATAGAATTATTTAGGCAAATGAAGGCTATGGGTCCAGGTCTTGTACAGTTGCACCTTAATCAAGAAGAAACTGCTGTTTACAATCAAGTATTAGCACTTGAGCAAACTGGTAAAAGCATTGAGGAATCAATAGGCACTGTTAATGCAGCAAGAAAAACAGACATAAAAACTATTAATGCAAAGTATAAACTTATAAAAAGTGAGGTAGATAGCATAAGTTCTGAGTCAACAAGTTTTTTTGGAACAAAGCCACAAAACAGTTCTGTTATACAGCAAAAAGTTGAGAATTTATCTAAGATTTACATAGGGTTAGGAGCAGATCCTAAAGTTGCAGTTGAGCAAGCTGGTAAGGACATACTTAATTCACATATTAATCACAAGGGTGTTTTGATACCAAGGTCTGTTAATATGAACGAAACAGATATAAGATACTACGCTGATTTAATTATAAAAGATTATAAATTAAAAAATCCTGAAGATGATGAAACTATAACAGCAACACCTGTTACTGGAAGAATTGATAGATGGTCTATAGTAAGAAATGGTATGTTGTTTCCAAACGAAAGTTACACATTAGATCAATTAAAAGATATGAGAAAAAAGGAAGAATTGGCAGAAGCCGATATAAAAAGAAAAGAAGTTTTAGTTGGGCAAAGGGAAACACAAGAAAGTTTAATTAAATCTGCTGAAGATTTACGAAAAGAGAAAATTAGAGGAGAAACAGCAGAGTTGTTTGATGATTTGACAACAACCAATTTTTCAAAAGCATTTGTAGAAAAAACAGAAGCAGCTATTGCTGGTGAGAAACGTAAAGAAAGCATGAGAAAACAAAACATCAAAACATTAAAAGAGACATTGTTAGGACCTAAATTACAATAATGGAACTTAAAGCAAAACAAATACAGGTAGCTAGACCTATAAACTTGTTGGAAGAACAAGAAGCAGAAGAAGCTATACAAAAACAAAGAGATCAAGTTACATTTAGTGATGCTTTATCTGCTGCATTTGCCGAAGATAACGCAATGTCATGGATATATAATGGTTTAGAGGATCACGAACCTGATCCAGATTTTTTATTAGATGATAAATCTTATGCTGAGTTTACAAAAGATATACCATTAGAATATCAAGATTTTTTAGAAGATGCCGTAAGTAGACCTCATGCCGAAAAATTGCGTGAAAGAGTTTTGCAGTCAATGAAGAATGAGAAAACATTAGCTGATTATGGTTGGGCAGGTATACCACTAAGACTGGCTGCTGCTACTATAGACCCTGCTGCAATAACAGCTACAGCATTAACCGAAGGTGTGGCAGCACCATTTATATGGGGATCAAAAGCAACAAGACTTGGAAGGGCATTTAGAGGTTTGGCAACAGGTGGTGTTTCTAGTGCTGCAATAGAAGCATATTTAGTATCACAAAACCCAGTAAAAGATCCATACGATATTCTTTATGCCACTGCTGGTGGTATGTTATTAGGTGGTGCTATCGGTGGTACATTTGGAAAGTCATCAGATAAAATGTTAAATGATGCTTTTAAAAAAGGTGTTAACGACTTTGAGCAAGGTCAAGTAAGTGATATACAACAGGCAACCATTAATCAAGGTATAGCAAAACCAGAGGATTACAAAAGACCTGACGGAAGTGTGGGTGCTATGGAAAATTCTTTAAGTCAACCTAAACAAATAAAAGAGATAGTTACAGGTGCAGATGCTGCAATAGAAGAAGCAAGCGATACACCATTTAGTTTTTTTGGCAAATTAAGAATAGACATGATTGGTCAATTAAAAGCAAGCACTTTATCTTTGTCAAGAAAACTTGCAGGTATTGTAGGAGAGGATGCTGTAGAGCCTGGTGAATTTACAGCAGATTTAATAAAGACAACTAAGACAAGAAGTTACAGCGTTAGATATTATAACGCTTATGAAGATTCTTACAAAGAATGGGCAAAATCTAATAATATTGGTTATTTTAAAAGAAAATGGGGTGTTCAGCGTTCTGATTTTGGTAGATTAGTTGCAGATGAAATTGAGTTTCCTGGTTCTTCTAGGAATCAAGCAGTTATAAATGCAGCACAAAGACAAAGAAATGTGTTCAAAGAAATATTACAAGATGCGAAAAACGCTGGTGTCAAAGGGTTTGAAGATATACCTGAAGATTTAAGGTATTTTACACATTTATGGGATTCTCACAAATTTACTACACTTAGGCAACAGACAGATGATGGTTTTATACCAATGCTATTGTCTCGGTCTTTGAGAAACGCCAATCCTGAGTTAACTGAAGAATTAGCAGATGCTATTGGTAGAGGAATGAGAGACAAAATTGTTAATCGTCATGTTGGTTTAGATGCAGGTGTGTCAAGGATTTTTAGCACATCAAACAAAGAGTTTTTAAGAGATTTACTTGTAGAAGAAGAAATATTATCTACGTCACAAGCAGATGCTTTGGTAAATCTTTTGCATTTTAAACCAGAGGGCGTTCCGTCAAGAGCAAAAAAACGTCTTAAGTTTGATTTAAATTATGAAATGAACTTTGACGGCAAAAGAATAGCAGTTAAAGATTTGATGAATAGAGATGCTGAACAAGTTTTTAATTCGTATGTAAATCAAATGTCAGGAAGAATAGCTTTTGCACAAAAAGGTATTAAAAGTGACGCAGATTTTGAAAAACAAATGAAGCTAATAAGGGCAGAAGGTGATGAACTAGGCGTTGATGGATTAAAACAAGCTGAGAAAGACATTTTAAAATTTGAAGTTATGTATGACATGATTTTAGGCAGGCCACCTAAAACAATACAAAACCCATCATCAGACGCAAATAGAATGGCAAGATTGCTAATGGATTATAATTTTATTAGAGTAATGAACCAAGTAGGATTTGCACAAGTTGCAGAACTTGGTAATGCAGTATCAATAGATGGAATTAGAGGTTTAGTAAGGGTCATTCCTGAATTTGCAGCAATGTTAAAAAGGACAACAAATGGCGAACTTGAAGATCCTGTTGCAAGAGATTTAGAAGCGTTTGCAGGTATTGGTGTTGATAGAAGAATACATCAATCAATGAATAAATATGATGCACATGATATTTATGTTGAAGGCAGAGGAGATTTTATAGATAGAGTAGGGTTAGCTGCTCAGCCATTAAAAAGAATTACAGCAGATATATCTCTCATGGCTCCTTTGACTGCTGGGTTAGAAAGATCTGCAGGAAGAATTGCTGTGCAATCTTTAACTGATTTAGCATTTGGTATTAAAAGCATAAACTTTAAAAAGATAGGCAGAAGCACTAAACAACAAGATATAGCCAAAAGAATGGAAAGTCTTGGATTAGATTCTGATATGTCGCAAAGGGTTTTTCAGCAAATAAGACAAAACGCAATAACAAGTCCATCAGTGTTTTTCAAAAGCAGAAAAATTAGAAGAATTAATTTAGATGCTTGGGATGACATAGATGCAAGAGATGCTTTTGTTATGGCTATAAGTAGATGGACCAGACAGAGCATACAGCAGAATGATGTAGGTAACTTAAATATACACATGACAAGCACAATGGGTAAAATAATAAGTCAGTTTAGAACATTTATGCTTGTTTCTTACTCTAAACAATTTTTACACAACATTAAACGTAATGACTTTGCTGCATATTCTGCCATGATGTATTCATCATTTTTTGCTGGATTATCTTATACTGCACAAATGCACGCTAATGCTGTAGGCAGACAAGACAAAGAGGAGTTTTTAAAAGAAAGATTATCTGCTGTTGAAATAGGCAAAGCTGCATTTCAAAGAAGTTCATACGCTTCATTGTTTCCTGCTTTGATAGATACTGGTATGCCGTTTTTTGGTGAGGACCCTATGTTCTCTTATGGAAGGACAACAGGACTGGCAACAGGTTTGCTTAGTGGTATTCCATCAGTGCAGTTAATAGATACTGCCTACAAAGGTGCACAAGGAGTAAGTAGAGCATTGTTAAATGACGATTATCAAATATCAGCAGCACAAGGTAGAGCTTTTAAATCATTAGCACCATATCAAAATGCAATTATAATAAAAAATGTTATGAACAAGATGTTTGAAGATTTACCTGAATCAGCGAGGGTTGATTAAAATGCAAAATAATATATTATTAACTAGAAAGTGGACTTGTAACCCATTTTCTGCTATTGGAGAGTTATTATGACAGTTAGTAGCACCACAACAAGAAACAGCTATAGTGGCAACGGCAGTACCACAACATTTGCCTATGGCTTTAAGATATTTGCTGACGCTGACTTAACTGTGATACTGAGAGCATCTACTGGTGTTGAAACAGTGCAGTCACTTACAACACATTACACAGTTACAAATGCAGGCAATGCAAGTGGTGGTAATGTTGTGTTTGGTACGGCTCCTGCTAGTGGCGTTACTGTTGTTATTAGACGTAACATGGCTATAACACAAGCCACAGACTATGTTGCAAATGATCCTTTTCCAGCAGCTACACATGAAGATGCGTTAGACAGACTCACATTTATATCACAGCAGATGCAGGAAGAAATAGATAGAAGTATTAAGTTATCAAGAACTAATACTATGACATCTACAGAATTTACAACGTCAGCAACAGACAGAGCTAGTAAGGTATTATCTTTTAATGCAAGTGGTGAATTAGCTGTTACACAGGAATTAGGTACATTTAAAGGTGACAGTGCAACAACAACTACAGCAGCTTTTACTGTAAGAGATATAGTCAAAGCCACAACTACAGCACAATTAAACAATATATATATTTGTGTTGCAGACTCAGTTATTGGAGATACACTTACAGACACAGATCATTTTGCATTATTAGTAGATGCCGTATCAGCAGCAACATCTGCAACAACTGCAACAACAAAAGCCACTGCTGCTGCATCTTCAGCAACGGCAGCAGCCAGTAGTGCAAGCACAGCATCTACTCAGGCATCTAATGCAAGTACAAGTGCAAGTACAGCATCAACACAAGCTACCAACGCAGCCAATAGTGCCACAGCAGCAGCTAGTAGTGCAACCAGTGCAGCAACAGCTTTAGATAATTTTGATGATATATTCCTTGGTGCTAAGTCTAGTGATCCATCTGTTGATAATGATGGAGATTCTTTAACGGCTGGTGATTTATATTTTAATACCAGCTCAAATGTTTTAAAGGTTTACACTGGTTCTACTTGGTCAACAGTATCTACATTTACTACTGGAATATCAAATACCAACATACCAGTTTTCACAAGTGGTGTAGCTGATGATGACTTTCTTAGAGTGGCAGGTACATCAATAGAGGGTAGATCGGCAAGTGAGGTATTAAGTGATATAGGTGGTCAAGCAGCACTTACCTTTGGCATATCAAATACTAACATTCCTATATTTACATCTGGTGTTGCAGATGACGATTTCCTAAGAGTAAACGGCACAAGCATTGAGGGTAGATCAGCAAGTGAGGTTTTATCAGATATAGGTGCATCTGCTGTTGCAGGTAGTTCAAGTATAGTTACAACTGGTGCATTAAACTCAGGATCAATAACCAGTGGTTTTGGTTCTATTGATACTGGCTCAAGTACGATTACAACGACTGGTGCTATCACTGGTGGTTCATTAGCAGTAGATAACATAACAATAGATGGCACAGAGATTGACTTATCTAGTGGTGACTTAACATTAGATATTGCAAGTGACTTAAATATTGACGTAGATGATGGTAGAATATTTTTAAAAGATGGTGGCACAACTTTTGGTAGACTTGCAAATTCGTCTACTGATTTTGAAATTGTATCTGTTGCTCAAGATAAAGACATACTATTTAAGGGTAATGATAATGGTTCAGAAATAACTGCACTTACACTTGATATGTCAGATGCAGGTACAGCAACATTTAATTCTGAAGTTAGATTTACTCAAGCAACTATTAACTCTCAAGTTTCTATTTACACAGATGGTAGTGGAGCAGAGATAGATAATACTTCTGGAAATTTCACTATTGATACACCGGGAGATATTATTCTGGATGCAGATGGTGGTGATGTAAAATTAAAAGATGGTGGCACTGAATTTGCAAATCTGTCTATTGACAATAGTGGTTTAACAATAGTCACAACTGCAAGTGATGCAGATTTTAAAATAAATGGTAATGATGGTGGCTCAAGTATTACTGCCCTTACTCTTGATATGTCTGATGCAGGTACAGCGACATTTAATCATGATGTAATAGTAGCTGATGGTGGTTTTTACAAGTTTGGAGATGGAGACACACGAATTTTTGGTGATACCTCAAATGACCTTATGGCATTTGTTACAAATAATTCAGAGAGGGTTAGAATAAATTCGTCAGGAACGACACTTTTTGGTTGCACAGCCGACCCTAGTTCTTCTGTGTCAGGTTTTAGTTTTTCACCAAGTATAACAAGTGTTAATGCTCATCTATCTTCAGCAGGAAGTTCAACTTCTTCTGTTGCACACATTAATTTTTTAAATGGTAATGGACCAGTTGGGAATATTGTTACTAGTGGAGGTGGCACTTCTTTTGGTACATCTTCTGATTACAGATTAAAAGAAAATGTTAATTATAATTTTGATGCAACTACAAGATTAAAACAACTTAAACCTTCAAGATTTAACTTTAAAACAGATGCAGATACTACAGTAGATGGTTTTTTAGCACATGAAGTAGCATCCATAGTGCCTGAAGCTATAACTGGAACTAAAGATGAAACACGAGATGTAGGTATAGTCAAAGATGCAGACGGAAAGATACTGTATGAAAATGTTGTTGAATCTGCAAAAGCAGATGGTCAAACTTGGACAAAAACTGCAACTGAAAATGTATATCAATCCATAGACCAATCCAAATTAGTACCTTTATTAACAAAAGCATTACAAGAACAACAGGCTACAATAGAAGCATTGACAGCTAGAATAACAGCATTAGAAGGAGCATAAAATGGCAATAACATATACTTGGTCAATAGTTGACATGGAAAGACAGATAACAATGGGCGATAAGTCTGATGTTATTACAGAAATAATGTACAAACTTGATGGCACAGAAACAGTAGATGGCAAGGCACATACTGGCTCTATGAGTGAAACTGTTAGTGTTGAACTTGGCAGTCAAACATTTAAAGCATTCAGTGATGTCAAAAAAGCAGATGCAATACAATGGGTAAAAGACAAGCTAGGTACAGATGGCATAGCTAATTCTGAACTTAATGTATCAAATCAAATATCTGAATCACAAACACCAATTACAGCAAGTGGAGTGCCTTGGTAATGACTAAACAAACAAACGTAATCAACATTGATGGCAAGGAATATCAAGCCGAAGATTTATCTGTAGAGCAGATTAGACTTGTTAGCAAGATCGCCAAGTATCAGAAGCAAAGCAATGATCTCAAAGATGCTTTTGAAGATGCCGATATATTACAGCAACAATATCTACAAGCATTAAAGACATCACTTAGCAATGATGAAACTACACAAGCTATGGAAAATTCAAAGGCAAATTAATGGTTAAGGCTAGTGAAGTAAAAGCACAGATAGATACACACGAAGCTGTGTGTGCTGAGAGATGGAAAGAAACTATCTTACGGATCAAACGCATTGAACATATTATGATTGGCACAGCAGGTACAATGATACTGATGATGGCAGGTTTACTACTGAGGTGACATTATGCTTGAAATGCTAATGGTAGCAAATAGTGCCTTCGCAATTATAAAACAAACACTCGAAAATGGTAAGGATATAGCTTCAGCAGGATCAGCAATTTCTAATTTTGTAGGTGCTGAAGAAAAACTTAGACAAGATCTACATAAAAAAAAGAATAGTATCTGGACTAATATGTTGGGCAAACAAGACAATGATCTTGAAGAGTTCATGGCACTGGAACAGATACGAGTTAAGCAAGAAAAACTTCGTGAGTATATGCAACTATATGGTCGTGCTAATCTATACAAAGATTATGTTCAGTTCTGTGCTGATGCTCGTAAGTCAAGAAAAGAAGCAATGATTAAACAGCAAAAACGTATTGAGTATATCAAAGAAACAGTCATGAAAATTATATTGAGTATATTAATTACTGCATTATTGGCAGGTGTTGTGACTGTACTAGGAATTATAGCTAAGAAGAAAGGTATAATATGACAGCATTTATGTTAGCTTGTTATCTTAATGGTGTGTCTCAAGGTGGGATATACTTTAGGAATGTCACAGACTGCACATTCTATACTAAATATTTAAGTGAACAAACATACGATAGTGCTACTGGTGAGAACGTAACATATAATTGTATATGTAAACTTGTACCACGAATAGATGAAAATAAAGTGAAAGTTTACTAATGACAGAAGATAAAAAGAAAATTGTTAACTTAGACATAGGGCAAAATAGCTTTGAGTTATCACTGAGAATATTGGGTAATGAGTTTGTTGCTATTAAGATTGGCTCTACTAACTTTAGTGGTAAGTTGATAGCAGGTGGTATTCTTTTGTTATTTTTTACTTTAGTTTTGCTTGAAGGCTTTGGATTAAATGAGATTTTAATACAATGAATGTAGAAACTTTTTTAAAATGGAAGATACTACCAAGATTTATGATGCTTGCTAGTACAATAATGTCCTGGAGATGTGCCGAATGGTTTATGGATTTAGATGCACCAACAGCTAGTCAATCTGCGTTTGTATCTGTGGTTATGGGTGTAATGACTGGTGTATTTGGTATATGGATGGGTCACGAACATAAGGGAGACAACAATGTTAACAGCGTTAATAGGTCCAGTAAGTAACTTACTTGGTAAGTTTATAGAGGACAAAGACCAGAAGAATAAACTAGCACATGACTTAGCTACGATTGCACAGAAACACGCACAAGAACTAGCCAAAGGTCAGATAGAAGCTAATGTTGTTCAAGCGAAACATCCTAGTTTGTTTGTTGCTGGAGCTAGACCAGCTATCATGTGGATTTGTGCATTAGGTTTATTAACACAATTTTTTTTGATGCCGATTGCAGAATGGGCTACAAGTATATGGATGCCTGATGTTATACTGCCTGAGTTGAACACAGGAGAGTTGATGACATTAACACTATCATTATTAGGACTTGGTGGTATGAGATCATTCGAGAAATCAAAAGGTGTTGCAAGGGAAAACATGAAGAAATAATGCAAGATTTATTTAGGCATCTAAGAATACACACGTCAACAAAAAGGGAAAATTCAAAGATGATGTGGTTTTGGTTGAAATTATCTAGGTTTTTTAATAAAATAGGTAATTATTTTTATTATCGTCATGTAAATTCATTGAGGTTTAAACAAAGATTACAAACAAAAAAGGTTGCAAAAAAATGAAAACAAAAGCTAATGTAAAGAAAGTAAAGAAGGTAGCAAAGGCTTTGAATAAAGCATCTAAGATGCACGCAAGCCAAGCTAGAACACTAAACAAGATGATAAAAAAGAAGAAGTAATGGCTAAATCCACAGTAAACAAGTCAGGTAATTACACAAAGCCAACTATGCGAAAGCAACTATTTCAAAGGATAAAGGCTAGTGGTAAAGGTGGCAGACCTGGACAATGGTCAGCTAGAAAAGCACAGATGCTTGCCAAACAATACAAGGCTAAAGGTGGTGGATATAAGTAATGGCACTCACAAAACGACAAAGATCATTAAAGTCTTGGACAAAACAAAAGTGGAGAACCAAGAGTGGCAAGCCTAGTACACAAGGGTCAAAGGCTACAGGTGAACGTTATCTTCCTGAAAAAGCAATTAAGGCTCTTAGTTCCAAAGAATACGCCAAGACTACGGCTGCTAAACGCAGAGCAAGTAGATCAGGTAAACAGGTATCTAAACAGCCCAAAAAGATTGCAGCAAAAACGAAAAGATACAGAAAGATTACTTAATGATAGAAGATTTAAAAAGTGAAATAAAGGCAGATGAGGGTTGTGTAAACTCTGTGTATTTAGACCATTTAAATTTAAAGACGCTAGGTGTGGGTCATTTGGTCACTGAATGGGATGAAGAATATGACAAGCCTGTAGGTACAACTGTATCAGATGAAAGGGTTAATGAGTTGTTTGAAAAAGATATAAATGTAACATTAGAAGAATGTAGATATTTGTATGATGACTTTGATAATTTACCAGAAGAAGTGCAAAAAATCATAGGCAATATGATGTTTAATTTAGGCAGACCAAGGCTTTCTAGGTTCCACAAGATGAAGAAAGCTGTATTAGATAAAGATTGGCAAGAAGCAGCTAATCAGATGCAAGATAGTAAATGGTATGAGCAAGTTACTAATCGTGCAGAGAGATTATGTGAGAGAATGAGGAACGTAGATAGTGCCTAGGACTCCAGCATGGCAACGTAAGGCAGGAAAGAATCCCAAGGGTGGACTAAATGCCAAAGGTCGTGCATCATATAAGGGTGGTACATTAAAAGCTCCTGTAAAAAGGGGAGACAATCCAAGACGAGCAAGTTTTCTAGCTAGAATGGGAGGTATGCGTGGACCTGAAAAGAAAAATGGAAAGCCTACAAGATTATTATTGTCGCTTCGTGCATGGGGTGCTAGTAGTAAAGCTGATGCTAAAAGAAAAGCTGCATCAATTAGTAGACGCAATAAAGCAAAAAAGAAGTAACTACGAATACATACAACTAAAAAAGGAGACTGCTATGCCTATGGGTAAAGGAACTTATGGTAAAACAAGAGGTAGACCACCTGCGAAAAAGAAGATGGCTGGTAAAGGTCTAACTGCAAAGCAAAAGACATTGCCTAGTGCTTTGCAAAAAAAGATAATGATGTCCAAAAAGAAAAAGAAATAATTATTTATCCTCTTTTTTGTGACTAAATCTAGTGCCATTTCTAGCTGATCCATGCTTGTAATCGTGCTTTTGTGAATCAATAATAATGCCACCTAGATCAGATACTCCTGCATGGACTTGTGGAGATACAGGTTTGTAGCTTTTGACGTTTGCTTCTAGCTCATATTCTGCTAATGCTTTTGGGCAGTCCTCGAATACAGTTACTGCATCTATCTCACTTGCGAATACAAACCATCTTTTACCAAACTTTTTACCTTTGACTTCTCCTGTTTGCAGTAGTCGTATTAGTCTTTTTCTATTGCTTGGTGTATCTCCAAACATCAGTTCGGTAGCTTCCTGTGTGGAATAGTATGATTTAGAATGGAATTTCATCATCAAGCTCGTCTTTTAGTGCTGATATAGGACTAGGCTTTGGTGGGTCTATTGATGCAGCAAGTGATCTCATCCCAGGTTGTGATACTCCATCAGATATACTATCTGTGTAGACTCCTTGCACCACCTCTGATACGGCAAGACCAAATGTACCATCATCATTACCAAATAGTTTTACAGAATACTTAGCATCTTTTCTAAGATGTATGTCTGCTGGGGAGCCATCTTTGTATGGTTTCCAATTAGAGTTACCATGTGTAGCCTTACCCTCTGAGTTAGGATATAAGGTTATGTTCATAGTTTTTATGTATTTATTAGCCATTTGTTTTCCTTTCAAATTTATCTAAATATTTAACAAATATCTGAATTGCTTTCTTATACAAGTCAGGGTTATGTTCTTTCATTTCGTCTAAGGTAGTCTGTGAATCAGTGTAATAAGCATCTAATTGATCTTTAGTTCTTTTCTGCTCACACCAATGTTCAAAGTCAGGAACCTTTGCTTCGTGTTTTTCTCTCCTTTCTTCAGGTGTTAAGTGTGGTATTTTTATTTCTTTAGGTGGTAAGTCTTTCAACTCTATCTTAGGTTTTTCCACAGGTTTAGGCTTTTCTTTAAGAGCATCAGTCTTGCGTACTACTGCATCCATTTCATTTGCACTTGCATACTCGCCACCAGCTAATCCAAGACTAGCCAAAGCTCTACCTATTGCAGATGTTTCAGCGTTC
>Ga0209348_1001178_pt1 | contig 12857 bp, 29 predicted proteins | sample ETNvirenome_2_30_FD_184065 | JGI IMG/M metagenome (GOLD analysis project Ga0209348, IMG submission 184065) | Marine viral communities from the Pacific Ocean - ETNP_2_30 (SPAdes) (version 2) | ecosystem: Environmental > Aquatic > Marine > Oceanic | place: Pacific Ocean | collected 2013-06-22 | reverse complement strand
AATTTCAGTCCCCGCATTCATTAGATACTAGTTTCATCATCAACCAAAACTTTATGAGCTGTACCCATACCATCATATTTATCTGTATCGTAGAAACCTCCTTTGGTTCCAAAAAACAATGTTAGTCCTACAAAAGGAACACAAGTAACTAACAATGCAATACCTAGTTGATCCATTATCGGTTAAATATTCTTTGAATTGGAACTTGTTTTAATTTATCAATCACATCTACTTCTACTCTATCAACAATCTTATCAAGAACATCTATATCAATCTGCATAAAAGGTGGAATAATACCAAGTAGACGAAGTAAACCATCTACAAACAATGCAAGAGCAGTGAATCCAAGAATCATAGAGATAACCGTTGCGTCTCTATTATGTTTGGCCATTGATGCTTCATCAATTCTTCTCGCTTCAGCAACTGCTACGTTGACTGCATTTTCAATCATTGTATCTACTTCTTCTTTGGTATATGCTACTTTACGAATTCTCTCTTCCGACATTTGTGCTCCTATGTCTGTAAGGGGGAACTCTTTTATTAACTCGACCAAGACTGTCCTCCGTCTGTTTGATAATAGTATAGCACCCACTTATGGGTTCGTCAATATAAATTATATATTGTTAACTTAATTCATGCAAGTGTGTTGATGGTCTTTTCCCCATCGTTGCACTTTTATCTTGTTCCATCTGATACATTTTCTGCATCATATCTTGTTTCTTTTCAATTGCGTCTATCTTTTTTTGAACTTCATCGAGTTCTTTCTTGATATCCATGCGTCGTAAAAATTCTTCCCTTATAACCTCCTCACATATTATCAACCAGTGAGTTGTTGGTCTAAGTGATATTATTTATCTAACTTCGAAGTCTAACCTACGAACTTTACGCTTTCTACGATCCTCTTGCCACTGCATATCTTGGTCTGTTAGACCTTCTTTAACAGTTTTTTTATATGAGTTTATAAAAACAATATCATCCATATTAACAGCAGATACATTACTACCTCTAATGGTCATCATGTTTGGACAACCACAAGAATAAGTTTTTCCACTATTAGCTTCTAACTCTTTACCACACGTACGACACCGTACTTTTATCTTTTCCATCAACAGTTTTTGTTAAGATCCTCAACCATATTTCCACCAATTTCTGCACCTTGATCCATACCTATCATCGTAGCAGCACCAGCAAGTACCCAACCAACAAAAGGAATAGAGGCGATACCAGTATTAGCAACAGCAGCACCAACTGAAGCACCGACCACTCTACCTGTTTGCTTTCCTCCACCGACTGCTTCAATGCAGGCCTCGCTTTTGCTATTGGCGATAGTATTCGCCACACCTCCTCCATTAACTTGAAAGGGTTTCTGTATATGAACATCACCATCCATTGTATATTCTTCGACTATCTCTTTGTTCTCGTTTGCTAGTCCTAAGAATCCACCTTTCTCTTTAGTCTTAGTAGTTTTATACATTGTCTTTGGATCATTACCAACGTAACTTATCTTATATCCTTCCTTATTTGCTGATATAACATATGAAGTATAAGGGCCTACTGGTGGTTGTATCATAGGTATCTCAGTATTACCACGTTTTGCAATCATACCTATCATACCAATATGAGAAAGACCAAGTAGTCCACCCGCACTGAGAGCAAACCACTTAGTCCAATTAATATTGCGTTTTATTTTTTTGGGCTTGACTTCAGCACCAAACATTGCTTCATCTTTATCCATAATATTAGCAATTACTAACAGTATATATACTACCAATAATTTACCAATCATCCTCCATCTCTATTTGCTGTGCAGGACAAGGTGGTGCTGTTCTGTGATAGTTGATATGCATTAACTCTATGAAGACAAGAGAGCAAACCAATATCATATTGATCTGAAACAACGGATGCTTGAGTAAATTCATTACATAAAAAAAAGACCCCTACTATGTAGAGGTCTTGATTGCTAAGGTCTATAGAACTTAGAATGTGAACTTAACACCTGCTTTAGCAGAGAAGTCGATGTCATCGCTAGAGTTTGTTACACCAGAGATTTCTCCGTAGAACTTATCATAAGAACCACCAAGGTATCCTACTAATTCTACATCACCGAACTCGTCACTAGACTCAGTGTGAGTTACTGTAGGGCCACCAGAAACGTACCAACCGATTCCACCAGGTGTTTCGCCTTCGTAACCAACTACTGCTTCTAAACCACCAGATGTGTATGTTCCATCAGGATATGAACCAGTTGCTTCTAAATTAACATATGGGCCAGCAAAAGCAGCACCAGAGGCTAGAAGAGGAGCAGCAGCAAGAGCTGCGATTGAAGTTTTAAACATTTGTTTTTTTTAGTGTCTCGCAGAAAAAAATCCTGCGGATGATAGTACCACCGACATGGTACTTTTTATACATCTACGCAGGGTTACGATCTTTCGAGTCCTTTGTTATGTAAAGTTATTTATACAACTGTCACACTCCTATAGTGTGCCAGTTGGGGGTATTATAATACGGTTTACCTTATAAGTCAAGCCCTTCTTGGACTTTTTTCCAATCTTTATCAAACTGTGCTAGTCCTGCATCAGTAAGAACATGCTTGTACATCTTATGGAATACACCTGTTGGTAATGTGCATACATTAGCACCATACTCAAATGCTCTACCTACATCTCTTACATTACGAATTGATGCTCCTAGTATCTCAGTGTGTATATTTTGTGTGCAGTATATATTAGCAATATCTTTAATAAGACATAGACCACCGAATGAGTTATCATCAACTCTTCCTACAAATGGTGATACATATTTCGCACCTGCTTTTGCAGCAAGTATGGCTTGTGCGGGTGAGAATATAAGAGTAACATTAACTCTAATTAATTCTCTAGATAATTGTTTGCAAACCCATAAACCTTCTGGTGTACATGGAACCTTTATAGTTGCACTCTTACCAAACTTATTTGCAAGTCTTCTACCTTCAGCAAGCATTACCTCATCACTACCTACGACTTCCATGCTTATATCAGGAATACCATAGTCTATTAACTCTTGATAAACTTCCTCTGGATCTCTACCACTCTTCATTATCAAAGAAGGATTAGTAGTTACTCCATCAATTAAACCAGTATCATAACCATCTTTAATTTCTTGAGTGTTTGCTGTATCTAAAAAGATTTTCATTGTGTTGGGTGTGTCGTATATTGTTACTTCCATTATATATTCCGTAAAAAAAGGAGGGAGGTTGGATTCCTGTATACCAACAAATAACGGGCATTACTACAGTAGTAAAAACGTTATTGCCTGAGACCCGATTGGTTGATCGGTTCTTCTTTCGAAGCAGCACCACCTGTGTCTCATCACCTTAACTAGCGGTTGCCAGTAAGTTTATTCAGTCACTCCCATGTTGCGTCCAACAAATGTATTATAACACATGGGATTAATTCGTCAAGAGCCTTTTGATTTTGATTTTGGTTTTGCTGTTGGTTCTGGTGTTACTACTGGTGTTTGTTCTTCAAGTGTTACACCTATCTGTTGTAAATATTCTATTGCACCTAATGCTCTAAGTAATAAATCTTTCTTTGCTTGTGCTTGTGCATTCAAATTATTAATCTCGACTTTAATTTCTTCTGCCTGTTTTAATAATTCTCTAAGATGGTTTTGCTGTTCTGTCATCAGTCTGATACATTAATGTTCTTCATTATACCATATATATGGGGTTTTTCAACCCTAGGTATTTTAACGCTAAATAAAGCCGACAAACTATCTTTACCAACAGCATGAAGAAAGTTCTATCACTAATTGGAATGGTATTGATGACGGGTGCGGTAGTAGCACCAGCAGCTAAAGCTGATATTATACATACGATCTCTGCTTCAACTCAACTTCGTGTTGATGCTGCAGCTACAGATGCAACAAGAATTGGCTCGACCTACAGTGTACAAGGTACAAATATTACCGCAGGTACAATGGGCGGTTTAGGTCAAGCAAACGAAACTACAGGTGTGGCGGCTACTCACTCTGATGGTGTCTATACAGTTACCACAGCAGGAGATGCATTCAGCCTAACAGAAAGTTTCATCGCTGGTGATAAAACGAATGCACTTGGTGCAGGTGTTGATGTAACTGCACATACATATACTGCTGCTGCAACAGATGGTAGTGGTAATCAGACTGCTCCTGAGATTAACTCATACGGAACAGTTATGGATATGCCAGCGTATGGTCAAACCGTTACATCTTCTGGTGGTCATGCAGGTTCACTTGCAGGAACTATCGCAACAGATGGAGCTATCGGTCTAACAGCAGGTGGTGCTGGAACCACAGCCACTGGCCAAATAGTTACCACATTAACCATAAACTAGGATGAGGAATGAAACGGTTACTTGTCCTGACTGCGGTTGCAACTGTCCTTGCGAGTGCGAGGACTGCGGTTGCTGTGCCCGTGGTGCCTAATTTTACACAGGGCTCGATGCAATCTACGACGGAAACAACGTCTACGGTGACCGAGACCATAAATTCGATAGACTATAATACAGGCTATCAATATGTAATAACGGGGACAAATATACAGCATGATGGTGCATCAATCTCTGCACCTTCCGTAACAGCTGGAACTAATACTATAGAGGGAGTGACTTCAACATGGACTGGAATGGATCTAAACAACAAACCAAACTTTTCAATCGTAAATCCAGCAGGTTCCTTTCAATACAGCGAAAGTTATATGGGGCCTGGCCTAGCGACGCAAACAATAATACAGAGAACTACAACAATAGAAAGCGTCACAAGCACACAATCAACATTCAGCCAGTAGCCAAGAAACTTGCTCTATTAGTTTTAAGTGCACTTACATGTACCCCTTCCTATGCGACTGACGTGGGAGGGGTTTCTGCTACCGCAAATCCAATAGCAAATTCCTCTGGCTCAGTAACCAATCAAGCTATACAGGTATTACAGGGCCCATACATAACTAACCAATATGGAAATGGTATTGCATGTCAAGGGCCTACCATGAACGTCACACCGTACTTCAATGGGACGGGAAGTTTCAAGCGGCCGTTTGAACGATACTATCAAGATCCAGTGTACAACAACGCAGATAATGATGATGACAATATACCCGACAATCCTGGTGAGATTCTTTATTATATTCCTACAAGAACTGGACAGACAGAAAATTATAATCTCTCTATAGGTCTCTCTGCTACATGGTCACGACCATTAGATAAAGAGTTACAAGAACAATGTAAAGAAGCAGCTGCATCAAACATTGCATTAATGCAACAGGCAACTGCAAATAAAAGATTAGACTTTGAGATAGCTCGTTTAAAAAACTGTGGTGAATTAATGAAGGCTGGTATTATGTTCCATCCAAAATCACCTTATGCATCTGTATGTGCTGATGTAGTATTAGTAAATCCACCAGGTGTTGTAGCACCACATCAACATAATATCCCACAAGTTGATTATAAAGTTGAACTTGAAGAACCAAAGGAAGTATCATATGGTGGTGCATCAGTATTAAAACCAATAAGCATTGGTAACGCACCAGAATGACTATACCAAATATTATCGTAAACGATCCTCGAATATTCACCCATCCAATTTCGAATATTAATATCTATCGTTTACCACAACCATTATTATATAATGTGCATCCTCCAGTAACATTACAACTTGGTTTCCCTATTGTAGAATTACCAGGTTGTGTAACCTTTCATCCTGATGATCAAAACAAAGTAAATAAATTACCTTTTGATAAGAACCTTGTAAATGATGATCCTAAAGGTGCACAAACAGCTTGCCCTAATGGCCAATATCCAACATATGATGCAATTAATTTTGAACCAGAACAAACACTACCTACATTTGTTACTGAAGCACCACCAGTAGAACCACCACCTCCACCAGAAGTACCAGACACTGGAGATGTAGTTCCTCCAAAAGTAGAATGCCCTGGCCCAGGCCAACTAAGAGTTGGTGATACTACTCAGTCTGGTGATGAGAAAGTAGTTGGTCATAAACTTAGTGATGATGGTAAGATCTGTGAGACATTATATGAAGCCACTACACCACTTGAAAAATACGTTCCACCTTTAAATCAAGTTTCAACTGTGACTGCATTAGCAGTGGTGGCTACAGCAGGTGCTGCTGCAACACCATTATTGATAAGAATTATAAAACCTGTAGTTAAAAAATTATGGAAGACTATACAGAAAAAATTAGGTAAAGATGTTAGCAGACCATCCTTATCTGAAATCAGAACAAACAAATACCGTGAGAAGAAAGGTCTACCACCAATTAAAGTCAAGAAGAAGTAGAATAACACTCATCAATACCACCCATGCAATCTTCCTCATCAATAATTGTCATACATTCTCCTACCATCTCAAAGTCTGGTAAATACTCACGACACCTATAAAGATTGTAAAGACTTCCTGTTCTACGATAGTACCATCCATGTATAGGTTGGACATAGTTCATACTTATATGATTATAGAAAGGATCCCAAAGTTCCTTTTCAATTATATCTTCTGCTATAAAATTTTGATAACGATTATCAAACTCTTTCTGACATTCCTCTCTGGTTCCTAAACCTTTGTCTGCTAAGTTTCTACAAGCAACCAAAGCATCAGCATCATCCAACTTTTTATTCCACCATGCAGAATAATGGCTAGTTATACCATTGACTATAAGTAAAGGCATTGCAAAAGTCAATGTGAAATTTACATATGCCTTTTTAAGTTTAGCCAGCATTTAACGTACCAAGTGTTCTACGAATCTCTCTGAGTTCCTCAAAGTTTTTATTCTTCGTACCACCATCATATTCCCAAGCATATCCTTGCTTGATCATTTCTTCATTAAGTGACACATCGCCATCCCCGATATATAACCACCCCAGTAGACGACCATATTTGCCGATGCCACCACTAAGTTCAGTCCTAATAGTAAGCTCGTCGTCACCAGTAATGGCTTCAGCCAGTTTCGCTTTGAGCCAGTTTGTTGCGTCGATTCCAAGTGCTTTTTCCTCTAAGTTACGGGTACGTTTCTCAGGAGTATCAATCCCAGCTACGCGAACCCTTTCTTTTTTGTATAGATCAAATCCAAGATCTATTGTAACATCAATTGTGTCACCGTCAACTACTTTGTTAATCTTTGTCACTCGGAAGTTGTAACAACTCTTCCTGCTTGGGGGTATCATTGCTCCCATTTTCAAACTCCATTAGTGCACTATTTATCATGGAATCAATATCAAGATTTATTTTTGTTGCTCTATATCCTTCTGCGTAATCTATTATTCTCAGCATTAATTCTTCTTCAACTTCTAACGCACCAGCTGGTGGTGTGGTAACTGGTGCAGTACCACACGCTGTTATTATTATTGGTAGTATTAACCATCTAGTCGTTAGGATACCACGTATCATACATAAAGATCCAATAAATTACTATTGCTACACATATTAATAGTATAGCACACATTATATTTATTGACCAGACTACTGTAACCATTAGGCAATCATCAGCATTGCTTCTTTCAATTCTTTTGCGTGGTTTAGTTCATCCTGTGCGATCTCTGCGATCTTAGTATCCTCTGGATGATATGCACTGTACTTAGTATAGGTCTCAAATGCATGTTGTTCAATCTTCATATTGATATCGTATGCATTAGTAGGGTCGGCAAGATAGTACCCCACCATGATCCAATAGTATACCAGAACAAGATGTTTTGCAAGAAATCTGTCGATCCAATATTGATCTCCTCCTCGCTTCTCCATCTCCTCCAAGTGCTCTGTTTCATTTAATGCCTGATAGAAATGTTCTTTCATAAGATAGATGTGTTCCTGTCCTCTGAGGCCTAGTGACTCACGAAAATGTAGAACACTTATGAATGAGAAGTAGGGTGCTCTCGCAATAACTTCTAATACCCAGAATCTTTGAAAGTCTCTACCTCTGTAGAGAAAATCTAAGATGTAAATTGTGGTGTCTAACACCCAAGTATTAAATTTTTTCATATAAGTATTTATACTTACTAATCTCTTTGTCGCCAATCATCAGATCTTTCTTGATGAAACCAATCTACTATATCATCTGGTGAACCAAAACCCCTTTTATGATTACCTGAGTCGGGGTCTCCAATGTTCAGGCCATTAAGAAAAGACTCGTTCGGATTTGTATTCATCCGACGAGCCGTTGCTAACATTCCTCTTGCTGAGGTATTTGCTTTTGCTAATTTCTGTGCCCAGATCATATCATCTATACTTACTTCTGTGCCTGAGGCAATGTCTCTGCATATTGCTTCAAGACGTAAACGATACTGAGTTGATAACATAAACTAATGTGTAGTATTAGTATTATGTATCTATTCAAACTAGGTGCTCTTCTTGTTCTGTTAGGAGAGTAACACTATCAGAAGTGGGCATCGCTACGCACGTAAGAACGTAACCTTCTTCCATCTGATCATCATCTAAAAATGATTGTTCTTCTTGATCAACAGTTCCTTCTGTAATCTTCATTGCACATGATGAACATGCACCTGCTCTACAAGATGAAGGATGATCAATACCTGCTTCTTCGAGTGCATCTAAGATAGTAGTATCTTCATCACATTCGAATGTTTCGGTTGCACCGTCAGGTGTATTAAGTGTGATAGTAGCCATGTTATTGTACGTGAATAACTCCTTTCATACCTGCACCTGCATGAGGGTCACACTGGAACTCATAGTCTCCAGATTCTGGGAAAGTAACCTCGAAACTTTCCCCACCCATAAAAGCCAAGTCAGTATGAGATAATTCGGGATGATCTTTTACTACCATATTATGAGGGGGTAGTTCCCCGTTAACGAACTTAACCGTATCACCAGCAGATATAGTAAGTTCGTTAGGACTAAAGATGAGATTCCCACCAGAACCCATGGTAATTTCTGCTGCATATGCACTTGCTGCTAAAGAAAATGAAAGGAATAATGCACTTAGCATTACTGTAAGTCTAGACATCCACCACATAATTTCGTGTTTATTCTGTGTAATTTGGTTCATTTAACATCCGAAGGGTATACCACATGCTCTGATATCAAACAGGTTATCAACCTCGGTTGGGATACAATTACAATAATCAATAAAATGAGGATGTGCCTGTAGATAAGGTACATCCTCTTTACTGTGTTCTATTGCTGAGTATGCATCCTCTGCGTATTCGCAGATTTCATGATGATGTTCTTGTGCGTCGTGGTATCCGACGGTATAATGTTTTTGCTGAGTAAAGGGCATGATCTTTCAATCCTGTACTACAACATTATTTATAGCATAGTGTAGTAATTTTTACCTAACTATGTGTTGATTGTATGACTAAGTTAGAGAACCTGTATAACTCCATTACAGTCGGGAAAGTCTTGAAATAATTTCTTTTCTATACCCATTTTTAAAGTCATAGCACTCATAGCACATGTCTCACATGCACCACTAAGTCTTATTTTAACAAACTTTGTTTCTTCTTCTATCTCTACAAATTCAAGATACCCTCCATCAGCCTCAATGTAAGGAGAGATATCTTTAAGTGATTCTATTACATTAGATTCAGTCAGTTCCATTAAGAACCTTATTTCTTTTTAGGTGCTTTACCACCAACCCATGCTTCATTCTCTGGGGTGCTAGGATCATCTTTAATGTAATGTCCTTTATCGTTTCTTGCTCTCTTTGGTTCTTCTACAACTGGTTTTGGAACCTCAGTCTTTGGGGTCTTACCAGTTAAAAGGTCTCCGAAATGTGACATTTTATTATACTAATAACTACGGTTATATTTATTATAAAAGAATTGCACCGATTATAAAACCTTTAGCGAAGGCAATACATTTGATTTGATAATCAGTTAAGTTGAATTTATCTTGAAACTTCTTTATCATTTTCTTATCCCATTCCTTTGCATGATACAAAGCATGTACAACAGGATTCATTTTTTCGTGATCGCCACAAGACATTGTTTTTCTCCGAGTGTGTATTATTTATTATAAAAATACGAGTATCAATGCAATAGTAGAAAATATAATAGAGATCTTAGGAAGAACAGTTGTCTTCTCTAGTGCGTCTACTCTTTTAACTACATCATTAAGTTTAGCCATTATGATTTTTTAGGGGGTACTACGGGTGCAATAGCAAGAGGTGCTTGTTCTATTCTGATGGTTTGAGCAGGTGCGGCCTGTGCTGCTTTCTCAATTAACATCTCCATATCTTTTTTAGATATCTGTCCGTTAGGGCCAGTTCCACCGCCCTTGTCCATCTTCATAGTTCCATCACCTTTCTTGCTTGCTGTTTGAATTCCAAAGCTAGCCAAAACCCCAGTAAAAACTGAGGCTATGAAAGTTGGATCTATTTTTTGCTGAGGCACACCTGGTATAGCTACGTAATTTAATGTCAATATTCCACCTGACCAAACAAGAACACCCAATCGTACAAGTGTACTAATGATGGCTGCTTGTTCTTCTGAGTCGGGAACAATTGCTTCCTTTAACTTACCAAGAGGGCCTTTCTTCTCTTCTTTAATTGCTTCGACTTTTTCAGCCATAGGAATAGGAATAACTATTCCTATATAGCAACTTAAAGACCTAGAGGTGCAGAGGGTGCTGCAGGTGCAGCTTGAGGTGCTGTTGGAAGACCAGTTGTAGGAGGTAATGAACCACCTATAGCACCTGGAAGTGCGTCACTAACTGCGTCCATAACTTTGGACTTAACGCTATCAATGAGTTGATCTCTCTGTACATAAGTAAATATCCCCAACCCAATAACGGCAGCAGATACAACACCAGACGACAACGCGATGACATTTACAATTTTTTGCATTTGAATAACCTAATGGTTTTTATATTCTTCATTATAGTATGCTTTGTAATAATTTACAAGGCCTATGGTAGTGAGTTGGTTACTTGACCAATCAGTTGCACACCGATTTATACTATCAACAGTACAGTTAGGAAACTTTCTATTCAATATCCCCATTGCTTGTTCTTTAATCGTATTCACTATCATCTCCGATATATTCTAAAGAGTATATATCGTGGTCGTAATCTTCATCTGTGTGCAAATCCAACCATTCCTCATATTCGTGAATTATAGCCCAAGCATCAGCCTCTCTACCTTCTTCGATTAATTCATTTAATCGTTTTACAGCATGAGTATGAGTTGCGTATAAACTACCTTCTAGAGGATTAGAAGTCTCCATAATCTTTCTTCATATATCTACCTAGAATATTGCTATTATAATATGCAGGGGTTCCATCGTCAAGAGCCTCTATCAAAACATTATTTAAGAACAATTGCTTGGTTTCTTCGTAGTTAACCTTTCCGAGAGTGGTATGAAGTGACATAATCTCTCTGGAAAAGTTGTCCTTTCCATATCTGGATATGTCGGATTTGAGTTCTGGGGAACTTCCATAATACTTCTTCCAATCTGACTCAGAAGTAACTCTTCTCTTTCCACCCTTAGGTTTCCGTTTCTGTACGAAGTACTTTCTACCGATGTATTTCTTACCTGTTGTTTTATTTGTAATACAGTAGACGTAACCGAAGAAATCGCCAATATCATCAGAAGTGAAAGCTGTACCTTTGTAGTACCAGGGATTTTCATACTGCTCCATCTTCAGCAGGTGGTTCTGGTGTTGGAGGTTCCTCTACATCTGCTAGAATATTATCAATCTCAGTAGCAGAGAACTTACCCGTTGCTTCTAGTTCATCTCTTTTACTGATAGCACCTGCAGGAGGATCGTATGGCTCTGGTGTTACAGGTGTCTCGTCTGGAGGAGTCTTGGTGGGATCTGTAATGTTCTTCCATATATCACCAATATCCTTTAGTTCTTTAGGATCTAATGTAGGTTGCATAACTAATACAAAATTATTATAAAGATATTTAGACACAAAAAAAGAGGATTAAGAATCCTCTGTATCTTCATATACTTTATATGCATCGTATTCACCGAACAACCATGCATCTGCTTTTGCTGCTTCACGATATGCTTCGATACTCATATCTTTCAAACCTTTTACCTCTGATTCAGTTTCAATAATTCTAACTTTAGGTTTTGTTTTTTCATCCCACTCTTTATGAATCTCTTTGATTTGTTCATCTACACTGTTCATTTCCATTTTGATTTTACCTTCAATCCAAATTTCTTTCAACCATGCAACAAATCCTAATGCTAAATGTTGTATAAATGGGTTCTTAAATTTTTTCTTAACCCACCTCTCTGCCTTTGCATACCAAGGGTCTGTACCCTTACCGAACTGTTTTTCAAATTCTATTTTCATTTTAATAAGATGAATCTATAAGTGATGCTTCATCTATATCAATTTCAGAATATGAAAGGCCATCCCAGTAGGAATGATATAGCCTTCCCCATATAACATCGAACTCTTCCTGATTCAAATTTTTAAATAAACATTTTTCATGTAGATATACATGAAATGTTTTATTAGAGTTTAAAACCTGAGAATGTGTCCTTTTTAACATCTTGTTTGATTCCTCCAACAATGTAAGATTCGACTTCTGTTTCCTGTGGTGCAACTTGTAATCCTTTTGAGGATATCCAATGCTCTGTCCAAGGTAATGGATTGTTTCTAATCGGTACATCATAAACAGGTTTAAGACCTATTGATCTCATACGCTTGTTAGCAACCCACTCAACATACTGTTGTAGTAACTTATCATTAAGTCCAATCATAGAACCATCTTTAAATAGATACTCTGCCCATCTCTTTTCTTCATCAACAGTATTCATAAATGCTTGGATTAACCATGGTTCTTGCTCCTTAGCAATCTGAACCATTTCTGGATCGTCACCTTTTTTCCAATTATTTAGAATGTTTTGGGTGATTGCGAG
>Ga0209348_1001175_pt1 | contig 12873 bp, 13 predicted proteins | sample ETNvirenome_2_30_FD_184065 | JGI IMG/M metagenome (GOLD analysis project Ga0209348, IMG submission 184065) | Marine viral communities from the Pacific Ocean - ETNP_2_30 (SPAdes) (version 2) | ecosystem: Environmental > Aquatic > Marine > Oceanic | place: Pacific Ocean | collected 2013-06-22 | reverse complement strand
AATTTAAAGAACTAGAAGAAAAATCAAAGGAGCAAAAAGTGAAATATTTGTCAGGTGTAAAAAAACAAGCACAAGAACAATCAGACCATAAACAAACTATGGACATGGTTAATCATCCACCACATTACAATAAAGCAGGTATAGAAACTATACAAGCTATAAAAGCAATGACTAATGAAGGTTTTGAATATTACTTACAGGGTAATATAATGAAGTACCTTTGGAGATACAGGTATAAGAATGGTGTAGAAGATTTATATAAAGCACAATGGTATCTCAATGAATTAATAGATGTTGTTGAAGATGAAGATAAAAGTTAAAGTAATGATGACATTAGAAATTGATCCTGAAGATTATCCTGTACCTGCAGATGGAAAAGTAGAGGAAGAGATACAGGATCACATGCAAGAGTATATGCATGATTTATCAGGTATAAAGATAAAACATATGAGAGCGATTAGCGAGGAGATTTAAATGAAAAACTATTTACCTACCGATTACCAAAATTTTATTGCTCTCTCTAGATATGCTAGATGGAAAGAAGACGAGCAAAGAAGAGAGACATGGATTGAAACTGTAGACAGATACTTTGACTACATGAGTGACCATCTTAAAAAGAATCATAACTATACGATTACAAAAGCGTTACAAGAGAAGTTATCAAATGCTATTATGTCTTTAGGTATTATGCCTAGCATGAGAGCATTGATGACATCAGGTGTGGCTTTGGATAGATGTCATGTAGCAGGTTACAACTGCAGTTACATACCTGTGGATAGTCCACGTAGCTTTGATGAGTGTATGTATATTCTTATGTGTGGTACAGGTGTTGGCTTCTCTGTTGAACGAGAGAATGTTGACAAGTTACCTGTAGTAAATGAGCACTTTGAGAATAGCACTACAACAATCAAGGTAGATGATAGCAGACAAGGTTGGGCAAAAGCCTTGAGAGAATTAATTGCTATGTTATATGTTGGACAAATACCAACTTGGGATACTTCACAGGTTAGACCTGCAGGTGCTAGACTAAAAACTTTTGGTGGTAGAGCATCAGGTCCTGCTCCTTTGGAAGAGCTATTTCAGTTTTGTATTGAGAAGTTTACAGGAGCAAAAGGCAGAAGACTGTTTCCTATTGAATGTCATGATCTCATGTGCAAGATAGGAGAAGTTGTAGTTGTTGGTGGTGTCAGACGTTCTGCTCTTATATCTTTGTCTAACTTAGGCGATGACCAAATGAGACACGCTAAGTCAGGTCAATGGTGGGAGAACGAAGGTCAAAGAGCACTTGCCAACAACTCTGTCGCATTCAAAGGTAAACCTGAGATGGGTACATTTATGAGAGAGTGGACTGCTTTGTATGAATCAAAGTCAGGTGAACGTGGTATATTTAACAGACAATCTGCTAAAGTAAAAGCGTCAGAGAATGGTAGACGTGAAACTAATTATGAGTTTGGTTGTAACCCATGTAGTGAAATTATACTTAGACCATATCAGTTCTGTAATCTTACAGAGGTTGTCTGTAGAGAAACAGATGATATAGAACAACTAAAAGAAAAAGTTAGACTATCTACTATTCTTGGCACGTTTCAATCTACACTTACTAAATTTAAGTATCTTAGAAAAGTGTGGAAAGAGAACACAGAAGATGAAAGATTGTTAGGTGTATCATTAACAGGTATACTTGATTGTCCTGTTCTGTCTCCTGATAATAGTAATCTTAAATTTAATTTACAGTTACTAAAAGATGTTGCAGTAGAAACTAACAAGAAGATTGCTAAAGACTTAGGCATACCACAGTCAACTGCCATAACATGCATCAAACCTAGTGGCACAGTTAGTCAATTAGTTGACAGTGCATCAGGTATACATGCAAGACATAATCCTTTCTACGTTAGAACTGTTCGTGGTGATAACAAAGACCCACTCACACAGTTTATGAAAGAGAGTGGTATTCCTGCAGAACCTGATGTTATGAAGCCTGATAGCACAACTGTGTTTAGCTTTCCTATGAAATCACCATCAGGTGCTATCACTAGAACTGAGATGACTGCAATAGAACAGTTAGATTATTGGTTATTGTTCCAAAGATATTGGTGTGAGCATAAACCATCTGTAACTATATCTGTAAAAGAACATGAGTGGATGAGAGTTGGCTCATGGGTGTATGATAACTTTGATGAGGTATCAGGTATATCCTTTTTACCTTTCAGTGAGCATACATACAAACAAGCTCCTTATCAAGATATAGATGAAGAAGAATATGAGAAGTTGACAGCGATCATGCCAACTGCTATAGATTGGAGCAAGTTACAAGATTACGAGAAGGAAGATACCACTAGTGGAAGCAAAGAACTTGCTTGTACTGCAGGTGCTTGTGAGATTGTAGATATAGAAGCAAAGTAAAGAAGGGAGACTAATATGAGAGAAATGTTACTATCGGCTTTGAAGTCCTATTATGTAGGACACATAAACAAACATATTGCTAATGTTGAAATCTATCTAAGTAGGTCTACAGGTATTGGAGAACACTCTGATATCATAGAAGCTATGAACAAAGAGATAGGAGAGATTGGTAAGTATGATGACAGACTATCAATGATAATTAAATATTTAGAAAGGAGACAAGCTAATGAAATTGAAGAAAAAAAGGAATCCAAATCTAAGTAAATATGATGCACCCCTACGTATTCAGTTTGAGCGTGGGGTGAATGCATTCAAAGGTAAACAGTATATACAGACTGTTAACAAAAACAAAATAATAGCTACAGTAAGTCCCTACAACCCAAATACAATGCAACATAGGGAATGGCAAAGAGGTTATAACTTTGCCTATTTTAAGAATCTAGAGGGAGTAAAACGTGCAGAAGCTAGAAGAAGAAGCAATGAAGTTCATGCAGTTACATAACAAAAGTATGATTACTGCAGACGAGTATCAAAGAAAGGCAGGGGAAACTGCTATATATCCAAAGAAGGATGCACTACCCTACCTTTCACTAGGTCTTGTTAGCGAAGCAGGTGAAGTTGCAGGTAAGATAAAAAAACTTATTCGTGACAAAACAAAGTCAGATGTAGCATCTGAAGTTGGAGATGTCTTATGGTATTGTGCCATGTTAGCATCTGAAGTAGGTGTCAGTCTTGGAAAGATAATGGAAAACAATTTGGAGAAACTCAATGACAGAAAACAAAGAGGAAAGTTACAAGGTTCAGGAGACACTCGTTAATAAGGTTACACCTGTACATGACTTGTCATGGTATTTGAAATGGTCAGGTTCACTCTTGATTATGTCAGGTATTATCTGCAGGTCTGCAGGTGTTTTACCTTTTTATGATTTAGTAGCATCCTGTATAGGCACAGGACTACTAACAGGCATGGCATACCTATGGCATGATAGAGCATTGCTCACAGTGAATGGGGTAGCATGTGCTTCATTAGCCATGGGTATCATGCGTTCTTTATTTACTTAATTTATTCTTTTATCTGATTTAGCTAGTACACCTGAGACACTAGGTCTAGTTAAAAACTCAAACTTCTTTGTATCACTCTCTTGTAACTTCTCTAAAAAAGAGAATGACCAAACAAAGGCTTCATCTCGTGCTATGTTTCCTGAAAAAGTGGTCTCACCATTTTCATACATTTCAACACTCCAATTCGGTATTGTTCTTTTTAAATCTTCTTTATATCTATAATTTAAAAACTTTTGAGTATTCTTTGGTAAGTCATAGAACATGGCTTTGTGTATTCTTAAAACTTCATTTTCATCATTAGGTGCTCTATCAGGGTTCATGATATTTTCTCTAGCTAATTGTCTAAAATGAGACACTTCTATTTTTAAAGCCTGTCTTTTATCAAAATCTGAAGGTAAGCCATTATAATAATCACCCTCAATAAAAGATGTAACTTCTCGTTCAACGTATTCTGCCATTAAACCTTTTGCTTCATTACTTAATGATGGGTCTAACTTTATCTTACGTGGAGAATATTCAAAAAATTCAAGATTTAATCTCTTTAACTCTTTTTCTGCAGTGTTTCTTTCCTGTTGCTCTGATAGACCTGTTAACATTTTTAACAGAGGATTCGCCATTGTTCTACCACCTTTTCTTGTGGGAGACTCTGATATTCCTCTTCTTTGAGGTCCTACCCCTTTATATATACCAAGCAAACCATCTACGTTTGGATCGGTTGTTTGTGGAAAAGAACGTGTAGCCTGTTTCATAAAATACCCTAACAAACTAACGTCTGTGTTATCAGGTAATTTTCTAAAATCAGGGTCTACTGTTGCAACTAAATCTTTTATAACACCTGCACCAACAGTTGCAGTGTTTATCGCATCGGCAGCAAAACGAACCCAATTTTCTGTCCACTGATCTTCACTTAAATCTAATCCATTTAAACCTGCATCTAACATACCATCTATAAACTGAAGACCTGTACCACCTCTACCTTGACCACCTGTAAATGCATACACTAAATCTTTACTAGAGTATCCAACATCTTTTGCTAATCTTGGATTCTGTTTTATAAAAGTGTCTATTTCCATACCACCCATATTTATTTTATAAGTTGTTTCATCTAAATTAGGTAATAGTCTGTATAAATAATCTGCAGCGACTGCAAAAGCAGAAAAAGGTCCTAAGTTAGCTCTAGCATCATAGTAGCCAGTAGATTTGAAAGGACCTACTTGTGGGGTATTAAACTCAAAAGCACCTGTATTTTCATCGCCAAGTTGTGCTCTCATTTGAAGCATTGCATACAGAGTAACTAAACCACCTAGTTGTTTTCCCACTCTCTGTGCAGTGTCTGTCTTGTTAAGTATACCACCTACATTAATCATGCCTATAACAGGTGTGTGTTCATATATAAATCTAAGTTGATTTACCATATACCTTGGAAAAGGAACTGCAAACGATAATCCGGGAGTTTGAAATATTTTAATAAAATTATCAAATATATCATTCATAAAGCCTCCTTTTGCTTTAAATTTACCTGCTTGATAAGTAAATTCTAAGGCTTCGTTCATGGCTTCAGATAACAGTTTACTACTTATACTACCAAATCTACCTGCTTCTAAAGTTTGTTTTAATGTCTCTCCTGTTTCTCTGTAAACTAATTTATCCAATTCTCTTGAAAAAATAGCTCTTTTAAACATGTTATCACTTTTTGTATTTAAATAGTTAAGATATCTAGCTAGTGAAACCAAACCCCCTTCAGTGCCTGTAAGGTTACCTATATCTCCCATCTCTCTAAAAAGCTCTTGTGCCATCTTAGAGTTACCAAAAGCATCATTTGTAAATAATCTAGTGAGACCTTCTGTTACTTCGGAGGTAGTTCCTAACCTCATATCATCTAATTTTACTGCTTGTACGGATGTTTTTAATTGAGCAACACCCATTCTAACTGATCTGTTAGCCTCTTCTAATAATTCTGCATCACTTGCTTTTCTTATCTTATTTATACCACCCTTAGTAATATTAAATAATCCTGCACCTAAATTATCAAGAGCATATACATAATTTCTCATAAATCCATTGGTTGTATTTCTTGCAGTTGTAGCTAACTGAACAGTCATCAAGCCAATACGAGCTTTATCAAGATGTTTTATAGCGTCACCTGCCAACCCCATTATACTTAAACCTGTCTCTTTTTCTAATTGTTTTTTAGCAGAAGACGTAAAATCACCATACTCCATGAGTTTAGCATCTATTTCATTCATCTCTCTAAATAACTTTTTTGACTCCCCTTTTAACTTACCTTGTGCTCTTAATATTCTAGCAGAACGAGATACTTCCTCTGCGTACAAGTAACCTAGCTCTTCTAATGTTACACTATGTTCTTTTAATATTAAAGAAAGTTTCTCAGGAACTATCTGTCCACTAGACAAGCCTCTAGTTATACGAGATGTGAATCTTTCTTGTAAATCTTCTTTACCACCTTTTGCTACTTGTGTTCCATCATCTCTAAATCTAGGTGGTATTAAATGATATAGACGAGCACCTGCTGCTGCTATATTTTCTATATGTTTTTCATCTAAAGTAAGACCTAATCCTTTACTCTTAACTTTACCAAACTCACTTTTTATTTCTTTTACTTTTTTCTTTTTTAATTTTTTACCACCTGCAAGTTCTTCAGGTATTGTTTCTTCCAAACTTAATTTATTTTTAAAGTCTTTTGCACTCTCTTTTACTGCCTTTAATTCTTTATCATCTATACCTTTAATCTGACCTAAAAATACTTTTTTTGTAAACTGATCGTGAGCATCTAGTATCTTACTTTTTTGTTTCTTTAAAGTATCTAATACTATATTTTCACCTTTGAATGCTAACAAATCTTTTCTTGCACCTGTGTATGCACCCACAGAGCCACTAGCAACTGTACTAAGAGCAGCACCTATACCTACATTACCCCAATCAATGTCCTCTTTACCCTCTATAGTTTCAACACGAGTCTGTTCTTGAGCAGCTATTGTACCTGCAGCTGCAGTAGCATCAACTGCCACAGAGCCTAATCCTGCCTTTAGTCCACCACTTTTTAGTGCTTGTCTTATACCAAACTTTATACCTTGATTAGCAGCTAACGCACCTGCTTTACCTGCACCAAAACTAAATATACCTGCATATGTTGATGGAGCAGTGAACACACCACCTAAATAATCACCTGCAGCATCCCAACCTAAATCACTATCCATTCTATCAAACGTGTTCATGAGTCTACCCATACGTGCTCTACCCTCATCATCTGCTTCTGATTGAGCATATAACAAGTCTTTAGCAGCAGTTAACTCATTTACGTTTTGATAACGAAAATGTTCCATAAATGCTTCATATACTTCTTCCTTATCTTGAACTTCTTTAGCAGAAAAGCCATCTCTTTCTATAAGAAATAGACGAGCATCCTCTAAAAACTTATCGTTTTCAAGTAAGTTTTCTTTTTTTAATTGATCTGGATCTGCTTGGGAATAATCTAGAACTGCAGTCATTATATTAAACCTAGTTGCCTCAACTGTTTATTTAGTTCATTTAGTCCTTGCATATTTACACCGAATAGTTTTTGAGCATCTATTATGGCTTTTTGTTTAGCAGAGCCTGATAGTGCTTTTATCTTTGCTATTTCGCTAGGAACTGCCGATACACCATACTGAGATGAAGGTTGATTTGATGAAATAGTTTTGCCTGTAGTGGTTGTCGTAGTTTTATATAAAGGTTCATCTGTTAACTTTATAATAGCCTTTGAAAAGGCATCTGAAGCAGGTACGATAACAGGAACTAAGTTTTTAGTTATAGCCTCTGTTAATTTTAATTTTATATAAGAAGAGTTTAAATTAAATTGTGATCTAGCACTTTCTGCTATAGACTCAAATTCTGTAGCTATATTTGAAACAGTCTCATAGGCTTCTTTAGACTCTGCAGGACTAATAAACTGACCTTCTAAAGTGTATTTACCTTTTATGCTATGTACATTAACCAATCTCTTTTCAAGATCTTTACCCAAAGACTTTAATTCTGCTTGACTATATTCTTTTTTATCTAGATTTTTCATTAACATATAATTAGAATCTGCAGATATTCTAATTTGAGCAGCTTTGTCTTTATTACCTTGACTTAAAAAGTTTTGACTTACATTCATCAATCTTTTATATTCAGCTTCGTAGTTTAAACTATAACCTACTTCATAGTTTTCTAAAGCATCTATCGCTGTTAAAGTTTCAGGTATGTCAGATAAAGATGCTTTTGTTAGTTTACCAACAACTGCGTCTGTCTCTTTTAATACTGCTTTTTGTATATAATTCTCACCACCTAATAGTTTAGTTATGCCACCACCTAAATTAGCCATGGACTTGCCACTTCCTATTTTTATAGGAGGGGTATAAAAAGTAGCTAATTGATCTACTGTTACAGAAGGACCTACTCTATCTGCTAGTTTAAACAAATCGGATATAGTTTTACCACCATTCATTTGTTTTTGATACAAGTCATCTATAGTTTTTTTGCCCTCATCATAACCATACAAATCTAAGATATATTGTGCATTATCAACACCACCTGCTTTTTTAGCTAAACTTTTTATATCTCTTTTGTACTCGTCAAACTCTTTCCTAAAACGTGCTTCTTCTGTTTCTGCACGAGCAATACGTTTCTCTGCTAATCTGTTTTTAAGTTGATTATCACTCTCTAAATATTTTTGTATAGCAGTGTCTGCACTTCTAGAAAATCCTGTTACAAATCCTTGTAAAAAACTCATGCCTCTCTCCTAGCCATTAACCCTTTTGGTTCTTCCTCTACTACTACTTCTTCTGTCATAGGTGCTTCTGCCATTTCTATGTCATCTTCAGTCTTAATTACTTCTTCTTCCTCACCCATTTCTTCTTTTAGTTCAGATATTGCTCTTTCTACTAATGGTGAATTAGCCATATTTAATGTTTCATTTTTAAGACCTGAGTCATATTTAACACCATTTTTGTCACCTATTAGTTGCATCATTTCTATTAACACAGGCATTGCTAATAAACCTGTATCTACACTATGTTTACCTTCCATAACACCTGCTAACTGTATTGTATTAGCTAATGTTGTCAAAGGTATATCTAAACTCATAACATGAACAAGTGATTTTTCAAAGTCTTCTGATGCCATTCTAGTTACGTAGTAGTCTATGACCTCATCCATGTTAGTATATTGTGCAGGTTGTTGCCAAGGTCTTGCACCTAACTCGTGTGTTAGCGACATACCCGGAGTTGGAGCATCAAAACGTGGTTCAATCTTTTCCATTTAATTCACTCCTAGTATTACTTAATAAATCAAAACTTTTTTTAACAATCATTATAGGTGTATTTTCTTTTGTATCTTTCTTTTTCATAAAACTTCTAACAGGAGCTAATAAACCCTTACCTTTAGGTGTATCATCTTCTTTCTCCATTTCTAAAGTTCTAATAGCATGATACATATTTTTACCATAGTTGTTTATCATATTACTTTATCCATAAATCTTTTCAATACACTTTTTACTGTTGGTTTATTCTTGATAAACTTAGCAAAAGTTTTTCCATATTTAGAGTATAGCCAATACAACCATTTAGGTGAATCTTCTAACATCCAATACCTAAATTTAACCCACCTTAAATCTGATACACCATAAACTTCTCTAGCTACCCAACAAAACTGTATAGCTGCTGCTCCTAGTGTGCCTATTAAACCACCAACTGCAGAACCTGCATTTGATCTAGCTTGTCTTCTAGATGCTGCATCTTGTTGATCTGCATCTAACTGAGCCTCTGCTAATGTTGCTATTCTGTCTAACTCATTCTCTGCAGACTTCCATGCCCACTCCATACTGTCTGCATAGTATGTCCAAAGATTATCATATGCAGTTTTAGATATACCTAATAGTGCATTTGCATTTAATTCGTTAGCACGATTTACTGCGACAGTATCTGCAGTGGCAATCTGTCTTCTCCACTGTGCATTGCTTTGTCCTATAACTAATTGATTTTGAGCGTTAAACTGATCTCTTTGATTGTTTAGCTCTGCGTTAAATCTTTCTACAGTGTTAGCTTGTCCTGCATTAAATTGTGCTTGGGCATTACCCTGTGTTGCGTTAAACTGTGCAACTTGTGTACCTAAGTTAGCAAAGAACTGATCTACTTGATTTTGAGAGGTAGCATTAAACTGCCTACTAGCATTTTCTGCAGCTTGATCTGTAAACAAAGATTGTGTTCTTTGTTGTGCTTTAAACAAGTCTGTTTGTTGTCTGTTAGACATGTTAGCCATATCTCTTTGTAAGAAACTTTGTGCATTCTGAACTGCAGTTTGTTGCCTATTATTTAAATTAGTGGTGTCTAAATTAGCAAGTGCAGATGCCTCTGCCATAACCAATGCTTGACTATTAGATAAATTATTTAAGTTTAATGTATTTGCAGCACGTGAGTTTTCTAAAGCTATTTGTTGTTCTGCATTAAAATTTAAATTAGCTATATCTGCTATTCTCGCAGAGTTCTGCACTCTTGCTTGAAACTCTTGAGTAAACTCTTGCCCTATAAAGTTAGCTCTTTGTTGAGCTGCTAACATAGCTCTTTGTTGTCTATTTGATAAATTCTGTAATTCAAATGTTCTTACTGTATTTGCATCTGCTTGTGCAATAGGTAGTGCAGATTCCATCGCAGCCTGTATGAGAGCTTGTCCTGCAATGCTAGATGCACCCAAACCTCTTTGTTGCATGACTGCTTGTACACCTCTGATTGCTCCTGCTGCCCATGATGGTGGATTTGTAGCATCAAAGTTTGTAGTAAGACCTGCTAATTGTCCTGCTACAGTTGCTTGGTCATTTACAGTGGTTGTTGCTGCTTCTATCTGTTCGGTAAACTTAGATGCTTTATCTGCATTTGCAACAGGGTCAATAAGCTCACCTGTTTGTATTTGTCTTTGTACAGGATTAGACATCAAGATAGCGTTACCTTGTGCAGATGATAAGTTACCTACACTTGATGCAGTTTGTTGTGCTGCAAGAACTTGAGCACGTGGGTCTGTTGGTTCAGTTTGAGCAGCCTGAAGAGTATCTAAAGATGTATTAACTTGCTCTGCAACACCTTGAGCATCCATTATGTTTGCTTGTTGCACAGTGGGTTGATTTGCCATGGTTGTTGTAGCCATTGCAGTTGGAACAGAAACAGTGCCTGATACCTGACCTGCAGTAGGAGACACTAGTTGCTCTTGTGTTAATTGAGTACCAACAGGAACTGTGGTAGCACCTGTAGCCAATCCCGGAGTTGCCATTTGTTGTGCTGCAACATCTCCTATTGTGGAGTCTTCTGCTATATTTTGTTGAGGGACATTTTGTTGAGGTAAAACTCTTGGTACTGCCTGACCCCCTTCTTGCATCTTAACAACACCACCACGAGCCATCTCTTTTGCAGCTTCTTGGAAGACAATCATTTGTCTTTTCTTTTCAGGATTTTGTTCAAGATAATTATCAAAGTCTGCCATAGAACCTGTATATCCAAGTCTACCTGCTATCTTTTGCATTGCTTGTGGTTTAAAGCCTTTGAATATTGCCATTATTTAGTTCCCATCAATATCTTGTCTAACTTATCTTCTAATCTTCTGATTGCATCCATCAACTCGTGCATATCATCCTTAACGTCATCCTTACGTGCATACTCTTCTCGTGTCTTGTTAAGAAGTATTTGTATACGCTTGACCTCTTGGAACATCTTGTTAAATGCCCAACCGAATGGTACAACGACCATAGTTAGGATTATGTTCCAAAATAACATTGCATCTATTTCCATTTATACCTCGTCAGGAAAATCATATATTGGTGCATTGCCTGTTGTCTTACCATCATCATCTGTAGGTGCATCAAATAATTTCATAAACTCTGTTACATTAGTGCAGTTATTTATTTTATCTTCTATTGTTTTTGTTGCAGTTCTTACGTCTGTTCTGTATTTACTTATATTACTTGGTATGGCTGTACCTGCTTCTGCTTTACGTGTTACATACCAATCTGTGCTAGACAATAAAGCGTTTGCAGTATTTTTTGTAGTGTCAATCCATTTTGATTTTAGTCCTAATGTAACTAGTTGCTTACCTGTCTGTGGGTCTATGATTGCCTTGCCATCTTTGTCTACCTCATTTGTATCTGTTAGTTTTCTTTCAACACCTTTTGACCAATAGAATCTGTTATCAAAACTTGTATCAGCGTCAGCTTCCCAAGTTAGACCAAAACCTTTTTTGTCCTCGTCAGACCATATCATCCAATTACTCGGATGTTTTATACCATCTTTGTCTGTCCAACTTCTACCTTCTTTTATTTGAACACCATTGTGTTTCCAAGCCATTGTTATCTCCTATCTCGCATTTGCATATTTAAATGGTTGATGTGCAAAAGCCATGTATATAAATGTATCACTAGAGCTTTTATTCAGATTTTGTGCTATAGTAGAACCTGTACCACCTATTCTAACTTTAAATCCATTTGATAAAATATCTATTGTTGGATATGATGAGCTATCAAACTCTGCATTGTTGTTGTTTACAGCTATGTGTGATAGCACAGGATTTCCTTGTTGTGTCGTTCCTACACCAAATCTAGTGTCATCATATAAACTCCAATTATAAGCACTAGTAATGTTTTTTATTAAAACCCAAGCAGGTCTAAATCCAGTAAAAACAAAAGGACCATCATTACTACCATTGCCAGTGTATTTGCCAATCTTTGAATATCCATCTACATCAGCAAATAAATATGCTACGTAAGTTACACCATTTGCTCCAGTTGTGTTATCACTTCCGATACTAAATAAATTATTATTTAATGTCATTGTGTTACCACCCCAATAAGCATTATTTGCTGAACTTCTTGCATCTGATGAATCTAATTCTATGGTATGATTATATGATGAGCCAGTATTCATGTCCTCATGGTACACTCCCCAACTATAATTTGTACTCCTAGATTTTGTCCAAATCATTCTTGGTGTTTTACCTAATCCATGATTAAATGTTGATGGATAGGTAGAGCCATGCCCACTTGTATCTCCAGTATAAGTTACAATACTAAATCCACTTGTTGTGTTTGCCTGAGATACACTTGCTTCTGTTGCACTATTATCTCCTGCTGAATGAGAAGTAGTAGTGCCACCATTTGCTTTCCAACTCCATGCAACATAAGAATCACCTGAATCATTGAAGTCATCATAAGTGGCTTGTGTTACAGTAAATCCATCACTATCAAATGAATCTATATCTTCAGCGTCACTGTCTCCTTTTTCTTCATCAAGTGCTTGAGCTATTACGTTAGCACTAACTCCTCGTGTAGAGTCTGTTAATCTATGATTTCCAGTGATACTTAAACTTTTTATCCATAACCAATCAGGTTGA
>Ga0209348_1001174_pt1 | contig 12873 bp, 25 predicted proteins | sample ETNvirenome_2_30_FD_184065 | JGI IMG/M metagenome (GOLD analysis project Ga0209348, IMG submission 184065) | Marine viral communities from the Pacific Ocean - ETNP_2_30 (SPAdes) (version 2) | ecosystem: Environmental > Aquatic > Marine > Oceanic | place: Pacific Ocean | collected 2013-06-22 | reverse complement strand
TAGATATTTTCTATTTGTCTGAACAATGAACATGTTTCTTTCGTTCATTGTTGAGTCAACAGTTAGGGGTCGAAACTTAAGAACCTGTTCTAGACCTAATGCAAATACAAAACCGATTGCATAGATGTAGAAAGCAAAGTTAAGAAAACTTGATGCTGTTAGTAATAGTGGAATCATCCTACCTCTTGTAATTTTTGTGCGACTGTTAGTTTTTGTATTGGTGCTACGTCATTCAATCCGTTAGCATCAAACCATGGTGCGGTCTCCCAGTCAAAACCCTCACCAAATGTATTGTCTGCGTTAGCAACATACCAATGACATGCTGCGTCTGGTATGTCAACTGCACACACTGCCCAATCATCTGTCCATTGTGGAACTTGAACCCAGATAACAGGTTCTTTCTCAAATGCATGGGCAATTTGTGGGAATGCTAGAGACAATGATACGACAGATATTATTGCCCAAAAGAATGTGGGTATGTATCTGACGCTCATTGGTCTTTTATATACTTCCATGACATCATGGTAAGATTTTGAAAAGTAATCGCTCACTGTTTTTGAAAGGTAATCGCTCATAACATTCCTAGTGATCCTGCTGTAATGCCTACAGTCAGGAAGAATACGAACTCAAAGATCGGCAGATATCCTGCGTTCTTTAATAAGAATTGAGTCATTTATGCTTGTGCTCCTCAGCGTTTGTTTATACGTATGCGATACTGCCTACACCTGATACGATGTAAAGAGTAACAATTGTTGTGAATAGAATGTGATACATTTTTATGCTCCTTGGTATACTCCTGCGGGTGTCATTACTCCACCTCCCTCATCGTCATCGTCATCATCGTTAGATAATGCTCTAAGAAATAACTCAAGTCCAACCAATATTCCAAAGGGGTATAGAGTCCAGAGGATTATTTGGGATGGTTGAACTGAGTTGTCAGCGATAAGTTCCACTTATACAAAACCTGGTATAAGTTGACCTGTGGTTAGGTAAGCACCTATCCCTGCTATGATGCCGATCATGGCAAGTCTGCCATTAAGTTTCTCGGCAAACTTTTTTGAATCCTTATCTGTCATTTAGAAAATACCTGGTATGATGTTTCCTGTTGTTGCGTAAGCACCTACTGCTGCTACGAATCCAAGCATTGCTGCCCAACCGTTAAATCTTTCTGCTTCTGGTGTCATGAGTTTTGCTCCTGTTTTTTGTGTTGTGAATTGAGTAATAAGTTTCATCTTTAGAAGAAACCTGGTGCTATCCATCCGAATAGACCGTAATTGATAGTGCCGATCACTAGACCGAGCATTGCGAGACGACCATTGATCAACTCTGCGTTCTTCCAGTAGTTCATTAGAAAATACCTGGAATGATTTGTCCTGTGGTAACGTATGCACCTAGCAGTGCTACGAATCCGATCATTGCCCAACGACCATTAACCTTCTCAGCATTCTGAGGGTAACCATCGTAAGAAGCAGTCTCATCAATGTAAGGACGTGTTTCATTAGGGAAAGCGTTCTGTCTTCCACCTGATTCTGTAGTAACTGTCATTTGTGCTTTGTTAAGAACTGTAACAATACTATATAGGAAATATTAAGTTTTGTCAAGCAGGGTGTGTCAGTTTTGTGACTGTCTTTAATTTTCTTTATATTTGCTATAGGTTTTACTAATATGTCTTAACAGATACAGTTTTTATTTTGCTACATATTACAGGGTAAGTTGTATTCAAACAAATGAAAAAGTTTTTACCACTTATATTATTGGCAGGATCCGTTTCTCCTGCGTTTGCCGACATCACTCATAGAATGAGTAGCTCTGTCCAATTACAAACCAACGCAGCAGCGACACAGGTAGGAAGAATCGGAAGTACATACACAGTATCAGGTTCTGGTGTCTCTACAGACGTAGGTGGTAGTGGAACTGCTGACCTAAACGTTGGTGGACTAGGAACTCTAACTGATGGTGTAGGGCAAGGTTCTATTGCTACTGCTACTCACACTGCAGGTACAGCGTTCTCATTCTCTCAATCATTCATTGAAGGTGACGCTATTGTAACTAGTGCTCCAAGTTTAGGTGCTGTCAGTGCATACTCAGATCAGACATCTACTGGTGTAGGTACTGGAACTGGAACTGGAACAGTCCTAAGTTCGGGTGCTTTAACGGTAGTTGGTGGTGGAAGTGGTACTCTAAGTACAGGTCAATTCGTAACTGAATTAGTAATCGAATAATAACGATGTTTAAAAGGGGTATACATATAGTATATGCTATAGGTGTAGTGAGTGCTGCACCTTTATATGCAGTGCCTGTGGTACCCAATTTTACACAAGGCTCGATGACTTCTACGACAACCCAGACTATCACTACGTCGGAGACCATAAATTCGATGGATTATGCGACAGGCTGGACGTACTCGGTAACGGGTCATGGCGTAGAAGTAGAAGAGGGAACTACAATATCACCTGATGTGATATCAACTCATTCAAATACCGTAGACGGTGTGACATCAACATGGACAGGATTAGATTTAAACTCGAACGACAAACCGAACTGGAAACTAAACCAAGCAGGGGGAAGTTTCAGTTTCACAGAGCATTATTCAGGACCAGGTCTTCAGACCCACACAATAATACAAAGAGAAACAACCGTCCAAAGTGTCACAGAATCAACGTCAATATTCTCAAATTGATTTCTGCCTTATCTTTATCTACATGTATACCAGTGTATGCGACAGATGTAGGTGGTGTATCGGCAACTGCAAATCCTGTCGCGAATAGTTCAGGCTCAGTTACCAACCAGGCAATACAAGTTTTACAAGGACCGTATATAACAAACACATATGGAGATGGCATACAATGCCAAGGTGCTACCGCCAACTTCACACCATACATCACCAGAACAGGAACATGGCAAGATCCTTACGAGTCTTTTTTCAATGATCCTGTCTACAACATGGCAGATAATAATGATGACAATATACCTGACAATCCTGGTGAGATACTCTACTATGTTCCTACTAGAACAGGTCAGAAGTCTACACAGAATATAAACATAGGATTCAGTGCTACGTTCTCTGTCCCATTAGATAAGAAAGCAATGGAGCAGTGTAAACAATCAGTAGACCTACACAATGAGTATCGTGCACAAGTCATAGCAAATAAACGCCTTGACTTTGAGATAGCTAGATTAAAAAATTGTGGAACTTTGAAAAAAGAGGGTATAGTTTTCCATCCAAACTCTCCTTACTATGCAGTATGTGCTGACGTAATGCTTATCAATGCACCTAACGTAGTGGGTGCTCACACACATACTATCACACCTAACACTGTAGACTCTACTAGAAAGAACCTTAAACTAGGTGATGCTAATAATTTAAAAGAAATATCTATAGGTGACTAACGTTTTATAGGAGGTAGTCCTTTCTTCTTACGATACTCATCCGTCTGAATATCTTGACGAGTGGGTTTCCTAATTTTTTTGCCTAATTTTTTCTGAGCAGTTGTAATTATTTTCTTTACTACAGGTCGTATAATTCTGATTAGTAATGGTGTGGCAGCAGCACCCGCTGTAGCAACCACTGCCAGTGCGGTCACTGTTGATACTTGATTTATAGGTGGCACGTATTTTTCTAGCGGTGACGTAGGTTCGTACAATGTCACACAGGTAGTGCCCTGTAGTTCATGACCTACAACCTTCTCATCACCAGACTGTGTTACATCACCCACTCTTAGTTGAGCAGGACCAGGACATGGTGTTTCTTCTCCTACACCTCCTGTGTCAGGTGTGTCTGGAGTAGGTGGATCTGGTGGTGGGTCTACCTTTGGTGGTGGAACTTCTCTGTATATGTTTAAATCTTCTGGTGTATAATCCATTGCATCATATGTTGGATAGTCTGCATCACAAAGCACCCTAGTTCCTTGGGAGTCTTCATCCTTTAGATTAGGTTGCTCTCTATTTTTCTTTGCGTCAGGATGAAACTTTACACAACCTGGCATGTCAACGATAGGTATACCAATATTAACTACCACTGGTGGTGGTTGATACACTGGAACTGTCTTCGTTACATTTGGTATTGATATCTCGTTTATGCCTACCGTTTGAATACCTATGTTAGGTATGCTGATAACATCTTCCATGCTATCTCCACTTGCTTGATGCCTTTGCTTCTATTACTTTTAATGTTTCTAGTTCGTCACTCTCATCTGCGTGTGTATGATGTGTGACCTCTCTTAGTGTCTTAAGATATTCTAAAACGTGTTCTCTGATCTCCATCAACTCATCAAAGCACCCTTGGTTATGAGCACAACCTCTCAACTGAGCATTAGGTTCTAACACCGACTCTTGGAATAGAGTCAGTGCTCGATCATACTTGATGGCAGGAGTCTCTTTGCCTATCATAGTTTTGGCATTGTAGGCAACGCAGGACCTGTAAGATCAGGAATAGCATCTGTGATACCACCACCGATAGATGGCATAACTGATTCCATTACTTTACCTTTGATACTATCTACGATAGCATCCTTTCTGATGAACACATATCCACCAAGACCAACTACACCAAGTGCTACTGCACCTGAGAAGATAGCGATTCCGTTAATAATTTTTTGCATGATTTTATTTGTCTGGGACGATTTTTACAGGACCTTGTTCTATCCTGATGGTTTGAGCAGGAGCAGTCTCCGATGCTTTGGAGATAAGAAACTCCATATCTTTTTTAGATATGTTAGCACTACCACCATCTGCACCATTCTTTTTCTTGCCTGTTCCGATGACGCCAAAGGTAGCTAAAGTTCCTGTGAAGACCGAAGCTATAAAGGTCGGATCTAATTTTTGTTCTGGGATTTTAAAAGACTCTGGCAATTTAACGTATGCTAATGTCAAGATCCCTGCGGACCACACAAGCACCGCCAAACGTACGAACGTAGAGAGGATAGCAAGTTGCTCTTCCTTATCTTCTGCAGCGTCTTTTAGTTTGCCGATGAGACCTTTTGATTTCTCTTCGACTTTCTTTGTCTCTGCCATAATGAAAGTTATTCTGTTTTATATATATGAGTCTAACTTATAGAATCAATCCAAACTTTACGATATCCTTTTACTCCTTCCCAATCTTCGTTGAGTGCAGCGTTAACATATGGCATATACTTACTGGTATCTTTCCCTATAGATTCCATCATCTTTATTGTAGATGATATAGAGTTGCCACCGAACACTGTCTCATATTTGTTTGATGTTTTACTACTGAAGTTTGTCATGTATGACTTATCATAGTTGTATATCATGTTGAATATACCCGACGTTTGCTTATATACTTTACCGCACATTACAACTGTCTGGTTGTTCCACACCGAACTATTTTTACCTTCTGTTGATACTGGTGTATACATCACGTCTTTTGTTATCTCATTCAATGTGGCAATTACTTTGATTGGTTGTGCTACAAATATAATAGTCTTCTCTATTGATTCGATGTTAACGATCTTATCAGTAAGATCAAATGCAGGGATAACATCAGCACCAAAAAATTTAGTTGTTGAGTAGTCACTCATGTTCTCATAAAAAACGGTTGTCCCTGCGATCAACGCAACAGGCAACCGTGTTCTTTTTAATATCTCATAATGTAACTGAGATTTTTTTGTAGATATTACGTGATTGATTAATTTGTGACCACCTTTTGCTGCCCATTGTTTGCAGAAGTCAAGAGCATATGAACCAATACAGTGAACTGTTGCTTTGGTGTCTGGGAATCCAGTATCAAATGTTTTTAGTGCTGTAACTGATGTAGGAACACTCTGTGTGTCCTCTGCCTTTACAATAATCTGTGGTGACCAGTCCATTATACAAAATACTTTTTTAAGTATTTAGTCCTTGTAAGGACTAACTACTGTATCACCTTTCCTAGGGTATGCTGCAACCTCTGGGTCTGGATCTAACCATTTGACATACTCTGGATCTTCAATAGCACAATCTAATTGTGCAGCACTGTCAAGATAATACATGTCGTAGTATCTCTTCTGTATGTCGTTGAACTTTTGTATGCGATAGTCAGGTGCACCATTCTCTTCTAGTAAACCTTTCTGGACAAAGCGATAAGGATAACGCTCTAGAATAACTTCTGTCTTAGCACGCATCGTCGTGGTCTCTGAGGTAGTCATAATTTAGATTCTCTGGATTTTGTGGAACTACTAGTATTTTAGCACCGTCAGGTTTTTCTACAAGAACCACTGTGCCACTTTCTGCTTTGTCACAGTAGTAGTCTTTGCGATCTTCAAACTCTTGTTCAGTTATCTCGATCATTGAGTTACTTTCCACGTCTCTCCTTCTCTGTATTTGTTTGGAAATTTTTTAAAGAATTGTTGGCTGTTAATGCTCAGTTGCATTTCTTTAGTCTTACCTAACCATTGTACGGGTGGTGATGGTTCTTGTTTATAAAACCTGACGTCAAATGGTTTAGTAACTATGCCAACCCTATTTAGATTTTTTGGTTTGTAATCCCAAATATCATAACATAAAGTTGTTCTTGATGAACATCTACCAAACACTCCACGCATGTATCTTGGATCAGACACTATAAACTTACCCTCCTCTGGAGCAGAAAAGACTACTTCTGTTGGTGGATTGTTTTCATACTGTTCCCAATACTTACCTTGTTTAGTATCTAATATTGTAGTGGGATCTGTATCGTTTGTCAAGTACAATTCAGTTGACAGTAGAGGATATTTAAGTGTCCCATTTTCTTTTCTACAATTATCATCATGATTAGAGTGTAGAGTTATAGTATTGTGACCATCTAAATTCTCTATCCACCATTCAAATCCTACTGCTGTAGGGTATTGAGATGATAAAAAGAAATCAAAAGAATCTACTATGTATCTTTCTACTGTATTTTCTGGTTCATCATACTTACCAATCCATTTATTATAACCTAAAGGATAGAAATATTCTACTTCTTTTCTAAGATGAACAAGAGATATTGCGTCTAGTATTGGTGGGTAACTTAATACATTCATCTAATTCTTACATCAGAGAGTCTAGTAGTTCTCCTACGAGGTCTCTCTGTTCCTACTCTAGGAACTTCTGGTTCTGGTTTTGGTTCAACCAATTGTATCACATGCTTCATGTCCTGTCCACCATAGGTATTACCACAAACATATGTCTGGTTGTCGCAACCACACACATGATGATCGTGTTCATGTTTAGAACTAATAGTCCTGTTACACTTCTTGCAAGTTACTGTTGTCATCTCGTTTCTCTATATCGACAAATAAAAAAATCATGTCATCGTCAGAATAATTGTATCCTTCATGAACGTGATCCATAACATCATATATTTGAGGTTCACCCTCAGTCCAATAAACTTTTTTACCTTGCCATACCATATAGCATTTGTCAGATGGTATGTATAAAGGTATCTGTATTCTCCTATATTCTTTGTCATATACAGGAGGATCTTTATGAGGTCCTAGTGCTGTTCCAGATTCAAATACAGATACTTCTGCCATAAGAATTTCATCTGAATCTAAAATTTCTATTGCTCTTGGATCTTGAACAACTGAACGTCTTACCCCGCCACCATTGTTTGTCAGTGCTTTGATCCAACAGAAATGTATATCCTTGTTAGAATAACCAACAGCAGTAGGTGCTCGTCGTAAGGGAAAATCTGTTTGGGTTGCCCATTCATAAAGATAGTCTACATCACTTCTCTTCATATTTTATTGTGGTTAATGTAGGGTTGTCCAATTCTACCCATTCATGCCACTCCATGTAAAGATCATACGCTTCATCATACATCTTCTCAAGAAGCAAATGCTCAATCCTATCCTGCATCCAGTCTAGCAGGAAGTCACATTGTTCTTTCATCTCAGGAGATGCGTTGTTCATTGTAGTAATCCTTTTTCATATAGCGACCAAGAATGTTTGAGTTGTAGTAGTTCTCAGTCTCACTTAGTACGTTATTTAGAAAGAGTTGCTTTGTCTCTTCATAATTAACCCACCCTTTTGTAGTATGTAGTGATATTATCTCTCTTCTAAAAGACGAGTTTCCAAGATGTTTTCTATCTTGATTAAGCTCTTCACTGCTGCCATAGTATTTTTTCCAGTCACTCTCAGATTTAACCTTCCTAGACTTACCTCTAGGCTTTCTAAATTGGTAGAAGTATTTTCTTCCGATGTACTGTTTGCCAGTTTGTAAATTTGTAATCCTGTAGACAAAACCGAAGAAGTTGCCAATATCGTCAGAAGTGAAAGTTGTATCGTTGTATACCCAAGGGTTTTCATAATCAGTCTGCGTAACCGTCATCGTCGTCACCACTATACCATTGTTGACCATCGCTGTCAATGTATGCGTCCTTGTCAGCGTAGACTTCTACTTTCAGTTCTGTAAGGAGTTCTTCGAGTTCAATTATCAGTTCTTTTAACCGCGTTCTCTGCATAAAAAAATGCCCTTAACTACTCTATGTAGCAAGGGCAACTTTTCACCTAAAGAAAGTTAAGACTTTACAGCAATTCCTCTATAAACTAGAGTCGCTTTCTCTGCCTTAGCATCTTTGTTTGGACGATTGTTGGTGTCGTACTTGACACCCCTGTAAGTGACTTGTGCCATAATAGCATTCTCCTAAAGTAGTTGGGATTGTAGCCCCGTTCCTTCAGTCGGCATTTGCGTCTCCCGTAGGAGATGAACGAACCCGTTCCGTGTCGGCTTACTTGCGGTCTGAATGTATCAGACTGAACGTATTGTCATGATAACATAACATAATTATTTAGTCAAGTGTTTTGTTACAATCGCTACCTTCCTCTTCTTCTTTTGTTCGGTATGCCCACTCATCTGTATGACCTACAGACCACCACTTAGGTAGTGTCTCTACTGCATAGTTCTGTGTGCATACTTTGAAGTCAGGTTTCTTAAGGTTATCGTTATCAACTAAACTATTGTCAAAGAACTGACATCTATTGTTAGGTTGTGCAGCAAACTGTCCGTTGTCTAGTGCAATGATATTAAATGTCTTATGTTCTGGATCATGCTCTGAGAAGTTTACATCTAGTACAGAGAAGTCAGGATGTGCAGTGTCAATAGTAAATTCATATTCTCCTGCATGCATCTTCTTATCTTTACCAAAGAACTGACATCTACCCAGTATAGGTTTCTCTACAACTGTAATGTTATAGTCAAAACAATCCCACAGTTCCAATACATCTAACGGTAACTGATCATCCCAATTTATATCTTCTTTCCATACAAATGCACTGAGTGGTAACTTATCAAACAGTGCACCATAGTCAGTTAGTAGTGTCTCAAAGTATAATGCTTTTGCCTGTATGCTTCTTACAGATATCCAAAGACCAGGTGTAAGTTCTCCATGACCTTTTTCTAGATCATATAAGTATTCTTTCTTTACCCATACCTTTCTAGGGGGTAGGGGGTGAACCAAGTATGCCATTATTTTTCTATAGTATAAGAGGGTGGAATGTGATGATCGTTCCAGTGTCTGATGTTGCCACCAACAATGAAACAGTTGGTGATTATAAGTTGGAGAAAGATAAAGGTTCTTATCATTGCTATGTAATCTGCTTCCTTGTCAGTCTTGCCAGATTTATCACCTAATGCCTTCGCCCATATTCTCCAAATCTTATTCATATTTTTTGAACCATTCTTTCAAAGACGTCTGGTATCCAGACTCCCGACTAGGAGATTCCTTGATCCCCTTCATCCTCTTGTAGTCGTTGTGCATCGCTTGGAGGAACCATGCCTGTGCTAGTTGATGAGGACCTTCCTTCAACAATTGGATTTGATATTTCGATAGACCAGCCTTCATCTCCAAATACTCCTGTCTCCACGATATGCGGTTCTCGTTCTGGTTCCTTCCAAGATTGTAAGAGTTCATCTGTCTGTCGGTCTACGTCCTTCATAGTATTATATATTTTAACATCAATCCATAATTTTTTCAAGTAGGCAATAATTCCTAGCAATAAAAATGAGATGGGAAAGCGTTGTTTCTTTGCCCACCTCTCTGCCTGTGCATACCAAGGATCTGTTCCTTTACCAAATGTTTTTTCAAACTTCCACATCGTATTCTATTTGAAGTACTTTGGAAGATTTACCGTAACTATTACGTCTAGTTATTTTTTGCACACTACCACCTAAAAGAACTGTTAGTTCTTCTATGCGTTTTATAATATTTTCTTTGTTTCTCATCATCCTCCTGCCATGTCATCATAGTTGATGTCTTCTGCATCAATAATTGCTTGCATCATATCTTCTATATCAAAGTGAGAGTCCTGCGAAGGTGTCTTCTGTGACGTCTTGTTTGATTCCTCCGATGACATAGGATTCGATTTCTGTTTCTTGTGGTGCATTTTGCTGACCCTTAGAGTTTAACCAATACTGTGTCCATGGTAGTGGATTGTTTCTAGGACCTATATCATAGATAGGATCTAGACCTATTGCTTTCATTCTTCTGTTAGCAGTGAACTCTACATACTGACCTAATAGTTTTTCATTCAGACCTATCATAGATCCATTCTGAAATAAGTATGATGCCCATGCCTTTTCCTCATCTACTGCGTTCTTAAACATCTTTAGAACGTTGGGTTTTTCTTCTTCAGCGATTCGTACCATTTCTTCATCGTCACCATCTTGCCATTTTTTGATGATCTGTTGAGTAAGGACAAGATGTTGGCTTTCATCTCTGGCGATAAGAGAGATAATTTTAGCGGATCCCTCCATAACTTTGAGTTCACCAAACGCAAACGAGCAAGCGAAGGAGACATAGAACCTAATGCCTTCAAGAATGTTAACGTTGAGGACTGCTCGGTAGAGTTTCCTTTTGAGTTCTTTCCTGTCATAAGTTCCTGCGGGGTGTCCTTCTGCTGCAAATTTCCATGCGTTACCAGAGTCAAATTCATGCTCTGAATTTATAAGTTCGTCATATGCTTTGGTAACTGACTCAGCACGTGACATGATCTTTGGATCATCGAGAACAGTATCAAATACCTCACTGGCATCTGGATAAACATTCTTAATAATGTATGTATATGATCTGCTGTGGATCATTTCCATCAACTGCCACACATTCATAGCAGACTCTAGTTCTGGTAAGGAACAGTATGGCATAAATGCCATGCCAGGACCTCTGCCTTGAACTGAATCAAGCATGATCTGATACTTTAGATTAGAAGTATAGATGTGCTTCTGTTCTGGTGTCAGTGTTTTATAGTCTGACCTATCTTTCTGTAGAGATACCTCTTCTGGTCTCCAGAAATATCCTAACTGTTGTGTAGTTAGTTTGTCAAATACAGGATACTTGAACTCATCGTATCTCTGCATTCCTAATGGTTGACCAAAGAACATTGGTTGTTTCTTTGTATCTACATGGTTCTTATTAAAAACCGTCACTCCTTTCATGTTGTTAACTGTCCATTCTTCGTTTGTCATATCGTACAAGATTCGCACTCTGATTCGTTTGATGATTCTATATTACTTACAAGAGCTTCTAGTGAAACTTTTGTGTCCTCGACATCTAAGTCACTCTTAGCGTCGTATGTATTCTGATAGTAAGATGTCTTCCACCCATACTTGTACGTTTCGATCAAGTCTTTTGTCATAACTGACATAGGAACTTCGTTGTTCGGATAATTTTGTGGGTTGTAAGACCAGTTGCCACTGATCGCTTGGTCAAAGAACTTCTGTATAACTGCAGTTACTTTGATGTAACCACCGTTATCTTTCATATCCCATAGTAATGTATAATTATTTTTCAAATGCGGATAGCCTGGAACAATCTGCTTAAGAGGTCCTTTCTTTGATTTCTTAACGGACAAGAAATCTCTAGGTGGTTCGATTCCATTGGTTGCGTTTGACACAACGGAACTGCTCTCCGAAGGCATTTGTGCGGACAGAGTGCTGTGCCTGAGTCCGTGGTGGAGGATACTAGTCCTAAGACTATGCCAATCATAGTTCAGTTTGTTCTCTACTAACTCGTCTACCTCTTTCTTATAGGTGTCAATCGGTAAGACTCCGTTTGAATATTTAGTGTGTCGGAACCCTTCACATGCACCCTTCTCTTTTGCCAATTCATTCGATGCTTTGAGTAGATGATACTGGAATGATTCTGTCAAATCATGAACAAGTTTCCATGCTTTTGGATCATCATACTTGACACCATTCTTAGCAAGGTAATGTGCTAGACCAATGTATCCTATACCTAATGATCTACGTGCTAGTGTGCTACGTTTTGCTGCTTCTACTGGATAGTCCATGTAGTCTATCAGTTCTTCTAGTGCCCTAACAGCAAGGTCACATAACTGATCCATCTGATCTAATTGTGTAATCTTACCTACGTTGATAGCAGATAGAATACACAATGCTATCTCACCACCCTCATCATCTATATGATTGATAGGATCTGTTGGTAGTGTGATCTCCTGACATAAGTTACTCATGTTCACCTTGTCTAGGAATGAACTGTGACTATTGCAATGGTCGATGTTCATGATATAGATACGACCTGTCTCTGATCTCTCTTTCAATAGACTATTGAATAGTTCTCTTGCAGGAATAGTCTTCCTAGGAACAGACTCGTCTGCCTCATACTGTTCATACAATGCGTCAAACTCTGGAAGACCAAAGGTATCATATAATTTAGGAACATCATGAGGTGAGAACAAACTGATGTCTTTGTTCTGCATGAACCTTGCATAGAATAGTTTTGAGATCTGGATACTGTAGTCTAGTTTCCTTACTCTGTTGTCTTCAGTTCCTTTGTTGTTCTTTAGAACTAATATATCTTCTATTTCTTGGTGCCAGATGGGGAAGTGGACAGTCGCTGATCCACCTCTAATGCCATTCTGAGTGCAACATCTGACAGTCGCTTCAAACTTTTTGAGGAA
>Ga0209348_1001173_pt1 | contig 12890 bp, 15 predicted proteins | sample ETNvirenome_2_30_FD_184065 | JGI IMG/M metagenome (GOLD analysis project Ga0209348, IMG submission 184065) | Marine viral communities from the Pacific Ocean - ETNP_2_30 (SPAdes) (version 2) | ecosystem: Environmental > Aquatic > Marine > Oceanic | place: Pacific Ocean | collected 2013-06-22 | reverse complement strand
TAACTGCAGAAGTAGAGCTTGTTAGTACAACATCAAATAGAGGTGGTGCTAATAACGTTGCAAATGGAACATCTTTCCTAATTAAAGATGTGTCAATTCCTGTCGGAAGTTCTCTTGAAATCTTATCGGGAGGTAAGGTTGTTTTAGAAGCAGGAGACAAAATTCAAATAGATTGTTCAGTTGCAGATAAACTATCAGGCACACTGTCAATAATGGAGATAACATAAGATGGCCTATATTGGACTACCACCTTCAAATTCTTTTGTAAGTTTAAAACGTCAAGTTATAACTGGCGATGGTACTGCATCATATACTTTAGATCATAGTGTAGCATCAGTTAATGATGTAGCTATTTTTGTAAATAATGTACGTCAAGATCCAGCTGGATATTCTATATCTGGAACTACTTTAACTTTAGGCGGCACAATTCAAAGCTCAGATGATTGCTATGTTATTTTCTTAGGACAGGCATTACAGACTGTAACGCCAGATTCAAACACTATTACAGCTGCTATGTTACAAAGTAGTTCAGTTACACCTGCAAAATTAAATCTTGATAGTGGTATTACTGTAACAACATCTGATAATTCTGATAACCTTACATTAACATCAACAGATGCAGACGCAAACGCAGGTCCAAATTTAAGATTACATAGAAACTCTAGTTCACCAGCAGATAGTGATTTAATTGGAAATATTCAATTTGAGGGTCGTAATGATAATTCTGAAGATGTAGTTTATGCAGAAATATCAGGAAGAGCAAATGATGTTAGTGATGGAACTGAGGATGGACTTATTTTTATTAAAGCTATGACAGACGGCACTCTTACTGAGTATATGAGATTTGACCCAGGTTCTAATGGAATTGTAGTTAATGATAATTCGGGTGATATAGATTTTCGAATTGAAACTGATGATGACACTCATATGTTATTTGTAGATGCGTCTACTGATAGAATTGGAATAAGCACTAATTCACCAGGAAGAACACTAGATATTGCTGGACAACTAAGAACTCAACAGTCAGATAGTGGAACTGAAAGTACACCTAATTTTGAAATAGTTGGTGGTGGCTATAACGCTAGACATTTTTTAGATACTAATTCTTATTTTATCGGTCAAAACTCACAAAATAGAAATTTAAGAATGTACTCTGGAAATAACAAAGATGATGGTGTGAATTTATCACCAAATGCAAATTCTTGGGGTACATATTCAGATGAAAGATTAAAAAAAGATATTACTGATTTAACAAATGGTCTTGATAAAATTTCAGCAATGAGACCAGTTAATTTTAAATATAAATCTGATGCTGAGGATTTTAGAAATAGAATAGGAATTATAGCACAAAGTATAGTTGGTCAAGTTGATGAGGCTTTAGATCAAACAAAAATAAGTGATGATGATACTTTATATTACAATGTAAGGTATCAAGATTTAATTCCAGTTCTAGTTAAAGCTATACAAGAGCAACAAACTAAAATTGAAGAACTAGAAACAAGAATACAAACTTTGGAGAATAACTAATGCCTTTATCAAAAATTTCTAGTGCTGGATTTCAAGACAATGTTAAGTTCAGAAATATAATAATTAATGGTGGGATGGATTTAGCACAAAGAGCAACTTCGGCTACTGGAATTACATCTACAAGCTATAACACCATAGATAGATTTGAGACTAATATTTCAAGCATGGGTACATGGACACAATCACAATCAACAACAGTGCCTAGTGGTCAAGGTTTTACTAAATCTTTAAAAATGGATTGCACAACTGCTGATGCCTCACCATCTGCTGGAGATCAAGTTGTTGTTGAGCAAAAAGTTGAGGGTCAAAATTTACAATATTTAAACTTTGGTAACTCATCTGCAAAAAGTTTAACTTTTAGTTTCTGGGTTAGAAGTAATAAAACTGGAACTTATTGTGCATCTTTATTTAACAATGACCAAACTAAATGGTTTTCAAAACAATATACAATTTCATCTGCTGACACTTGGGAGAAAAAAACCTTAACTTATCCTGGTGATACATCAAACGCTTTTAACAATGACAATGGTACAAGTTTAAGATGTAGATTTTGGTTAGGTGCTGGTTCAACATATACATCTGGTACTATAACATCTACTTGGACATCAGAAAGTGGTAATGAGGGAAGTTTAGCAAGTGGTCAAGTCAACCTTGCCGACAGCACAAGTAATGAATGGTATGTTACAGGCGTTCAGGTGGAAGCTGGAACAACTGCATCTGATTTTGAGTTTTTGCCTGTAGATGTGAATAGATTTAGATGTTTTAGATATTATTATCAATATGTTGGTGGTGCTGCAAATTTACCAATTGGTTTAGGCACATATTTTAGTTCATCTCAAGTTACAGGAGTTTTATATCCACCAAATGGAGAATTTAGAGCCACTCCAACTTTAGATATAGATACAGGAACAAATTATTATTATGCAGTAAGAAATAGTGGTACAACCACTTTTGATAATTTTCTCTTAGATAAGACATCACCAAAACTTTTAGAAATAAGAAATACAGCAACTAGTGGTACTGCTGGACACGCAGCTTTTCTTAGAACAAATAGTGCAAGTGCCAGAATGGCTTTAGATGCGGAGTTATAATTATGAATATTGAACAAATCAAAACAGTCACAAAGTTATATGAAACAGAAAGTAATAATTTTTGTGGTTATCATGTAACAATTAATAATTCTAATAAAGAATATTCAATACCAAATGATGACGGAAACAGACATTACCAAGCAATCCAAGAATGGATAGCAGATGGTGGAACTGTTATTGATAATGGAGGTGTAGAATAATGCCTTATATAGGAAGAGGAATAGAAACTTTATCAGATAGAGTAGTACTAGACTCACTAACTGCTAGTGCAACTGCAAGCTATACCTTACAATTAAATTCAGTTAATTTTGTACCAAGTAGTGCATCATCACTAACAGTTAGTTTAAATGGAGTAATCCAAAAACCAGATAGTTCTTATACTGTGTCATCAAGCACTTTAACATTCTCTAGTGCTTTAACTTCATCTGATAGCATAGATTTTATTATAGCTGAAAGAGATATTACTTTACAAACTCCTAGTGCTGGTTCAGTTGGTACAAGTCAACTTGCTAATAGCGCAGTTGATTTAACTTCAAAAGTTACTGGTGCTTTACCAGTTGCTAATGGTGGTACTGCTTTAACATCTGGTTTTGCAAATGGAATTACAGTAGCAGACCAATGGAGAGTAACTTCAGGTTTTACTGGAGATGCAAACCCAATATCATCTAACTGGGAAAGAAATGATACTACTGGAGCTGGTTTTATCGGTTCAGCTATGACCCAATCTAGCGGAATTTTTACCTTTCCAAGCACAGGAATTTACAGGGTAGATTTTCATGTAACAATGAGTTTGAATAGTAATAGTAGATATAATTTAATTGCTATAATGAAAACTTTAGACAATTCAAGTTATGCAGAAGCAGCTACTACCTATGCACATATTTCTAACAACACCAGCTCAACTACTTATGCAAGTGCACATGCAGATACTATTATCGATGTTACAAATACTTCAAATGTTAAAGTAAGTTTTCAAGTAGAACACCATGATAATAATACAACAGTAACAGGTGGATCAGCTGTAGATTATACTTGGGCTCATTTTTTAAGATTAGGAGATACATAAAATGGATAATAATGGAAGACCAAATCACATAGAAGATTATTTAGTTAAACTACATACTGGACAATGGTTCGGTTTTAAAAACTTAAATGGTAATGATGCTAATAAAACTTATGCAAATTTAGTTATACATGATGATAGCAAAACAAAACCTACTGAACAAGAATGTATTGATGGTTTAGCACAACTACAGTCTGATTTTGATAGTGCAGAAACACAAAAAGAAACTAACAAATCAACAGGCAAACAAAAATTAAAAGATTTAGGATTGGACGATGCTGAAATAGAAGCATTGATGGGGGTATAACACATGTCGATAATTAAAGTAGCAAGTGCTGGAACAACTGATGGAACAAATTTAGTTAAAATATCTTCTCAAACAGTTCCTGATGGTACGGCATCAGTAGAATTTACATCTGGAATAGATAGTACTTATAGAATTCATATTTTTAGATATAATGCTATTGATAGTGGAGGTGGAAATACAGAACTTACTTTTGCACCTAGCACTAGTAATGATGGAACAGGTTATGGTATTGCTACAACATGTAGTTTTGCAAGTGCTTACTCACAAGAAGGTGGTACATCTTCAGCACTTCAAAATGAAAGTAGTTACGATAGCCATAATGATGCTGGTAATATTCCTATATCAAGGGCAAATGGAACTGGAAGTGATGAAATTCAATCTATGGATATGACTTGTTATGATTGGGCAAATACTACTCATGTTAAGCCTTTTAGAGCTGTAAGTGTTGGACATCATCAAGCAGATTATTCAATATATAATTTTATTGGTGGTTTTGTAAACACAACATCAGCAATTCAATCAATCCGATTTAAATTAAATAGTGGCACTTTAAATGGTGGAGTTATTACATTATATGGAGTTAGAACATAATGTTTAAATTAGTTAATGGAATTAAAGTAAATTTAACATCAGAAGAAATAGCTGCAAGAGATGCTGAAGAGAAAGCATGGGCAGATGCCGCACCTGCTAGAGCTTTAGCTGACCTCAGAGCTAAAAGAAATAGACTCCTTGCTGAAACTGATTACTTGGCTTTATCTGATAATACTTTATCAGATGATATGAAAACATACAGACAGTCTCTTAGAGATTTACCTTCAGGTAAAGATACTGTTGAAAAATGTAAAAATGCTACGTGGCCAACTAAACCCTAATGGCACGTAAGTTTAAAGCATACGTAGAAAGACCAAAGCCAAAAAAAAGACCAAGGGTTCACAAAAAAAATAAAAATAAATCAGAAAAAAGATCACAAAAAAAATATAATAGACAAGGAAGATAATGGCAACACCAGATGAAATAAAACTACAGAAAGGTTCAGTAGCACCTACTCAAAAAGAACAGACAGGTAGTGCTAAAGCTGTTAGCCTTATAGAAAGTTTAGCTGCAGGCACCCCTAGTTTACCAAAAGGCACTACAATAAATCCCCAGTTACAAAAAACTGGAGCAACAGAATTATTAGGACAACCAGGACAAGCTCCTGTTACTGTGTCTGCAACAACCCCAGGAACTGGTTTAGCAGCTAATGTACCTACAACAGCCGCAGCACCAACTATAGCTGCTCCAGGTACGCTAACAGCTACAACAACAGCTGCACCTGCTCCAATAGCAGCACAGACTATGACAGCTGCACAAGTTGCAGGAACTACTCCTACAGTTACAGCTGCACAGCAAACTGGATTAACACAAGCTGCACAGGCTGCACAAGGTACTATAACATCTGATGCAACTGTTAAAGGTCAGTTACAAACATTACAGACTGAAGTACAAACAGCATTAGCATCTGGTAATCCACTACCAGTATGGGCTAGAGGTGCTGCTAAAGCTACTGAAGCTGCAATGGCTAATAGAGGGTTAAGTGCAAGTTCAATGGCAGCTGAAGCATTAGCTGAAGGTATCATGAATTCTGCTATACCTATAGCTGCACAGGATGCTGCTACATATAAGCAGATGATATTTCAAAACTTGTCTAATAATCAACAAGCTAATATCACTAATGCACAGGCATACCTTAAAACAGATTTATCTAATTTATCTAATAGGCAACAAGCTAACTTAGCAAATGTAAATGCTAGGCAATCATTTATACTATCAGACCAAGCAGCTGCCAATGCTGCATTTCAGTTTAATGCATCTAGTCAAAATCAAGTTAATCAATTTTATGATAAGTTAAGTGCAACTATATCTGAGCAAAATTCTGCTAGAGTAGATGCAATGAATAAATTTGCTGAAGCAGAAAGAAGTAAAATTAATGCATTAAATGCGCAGAATACTATTGCAGTAAATGAAGCTAATGCAAAAAGAGAAGCTAGTTTAAATCAGTTTAATGCAACATTAGAAAATCAAAGACAACAATTTAATGTTAACAATCAAAAAGAAATTGACCAATCAAATGTAGTTTGGAGAAGAGCTATTAATACAGCTAACACATCAGCAGTAAATGCTGCTAATCAAGCTAATGCACAAAATGTATTAAATTTATCTAACTGGGCTTTATCATCGCTATGGCAACAGTGGAGAGACGAAGCATCTTGGGTAAATACATCTTCAGAAAATGAAGAAAATAGAAATCATAATTTAGCTATGGCAGCTATGGAAAGATCAACAGCTTTTGAATTATCAGATAAAAAATCTAAAGATGCATTATATCAAATGATTGGTAAGTTTGGATTTAGTTTATTATAGGAGTAATTTATGTCATTAAGAAATGTATTTAAAAATGCAACTAAAGCAGCTACAACATGGATTGGTAGTACAATTGGCGGACCTACAGGTGCTAAAGTAGGTGCAGCAGTTGGAGAAACTTTAGGTACTGCACTATTTGAAAAAAAATCACTTGGTAGTGGTATGGGTGATGATTTTGGTATAATAGATACTTCAGTTAGACCTGTAAGATTTAGTAGTAGTTTAAGAACATTTACTCCTGCAGGTGGAAGAAGTCAGCGTGGATATGCTAAAGCAGTTAACTTTCCCACATTAAATGCAGCATGGGATGCTAGGCTATCAAAGTATTATACAGATGATTACAAAATTAAAAAAACTATTACGTCAAGAAGAAGAATAGCATAAGGAGTTAATATGGAAGACGAATTTGGAGAAGGTATAGGTAATCCTTTTGATACACCAATTCCTGGACAGTCATTAACTGATGAGCCAGGTAATTATCCTTGGGAACATCCACCACAATATCCAAGTATGGAAGAGGCTACAGAATTTTTATGGGATAAAATGACAGAGCCAGAAATAGCAGAACAAATAATTGCTATGCTAGATGCTGGAGTGCCTGTTGAAACATTAGCTAGAACAGCTTTATTTGGTGGTTTTTTAAATGGAAAATTTACACCTGATGTTGCTTTTACAATAGTAGAACCTGTAATAAAAATGATTGCAACTATAGGTATTACTGCTAATGTTCCTAATATTAGAATATCTCAAGATGATGTTACTAATAAAAAAGAAATTAAATCTGCAGTACAATTAAAATTACAAGCTGAAAAAACTGCAAAAGAAATACAGGATGAAATAAAAGAAGATAAAGGATTAATGTCTAAACCTAATACAGAGGAGTCAAGATAATGTCTATAGGAGACGCACTTACAGGAATAGCTACAGGTTACATATCAGAAGCATTAAGAGATAGTAGACAAGCTGATCAAGAAAGATATGATAGAATTAAACTTGCTGAAAATCAATATTATAATGTAGATCTACCTAATTACAAAAGAGAAGAAAAGTTAAGAGATGCAAATATAGCTTATATAAATGCAGAGTTAGGTCCTGTATATGCAAATTATTTTGACGCACAAGGTATAACATTAGATAGTACTAATACAAGATCTTTTGTAAAACAATTTAAAGATGCAGGATTTAGTGAAACAGAAAAATTAGAAATAGAAAGTACTATCACAGGTAGAAGAAAAGAAAGACAGCAAGATCTTGATGAAAAATTAACTATGATAAGAGATCGTGAGAGTAGAAAATCAGGAGGTATAGGTGATAATATTGCTAAGATGTTTTTTAGCAAAGATGAAGAAGACATATCGAAAGTTGGTGTAAAACAAGGTACAGATATGGAGGCACCGCCACAAGATACATTTACACCAATATCAGAACTTTTAGGGACTGGTAAAACTGTGTATAATTTTAATGATCATAGAGTACCTAGAAATAATGCGTCTAATTTTTTTACATCATTTTTTCAAAATGAATTAGGGCAGCCATCAATAAGTTTTGGAGACAATACACCTCAAAGTACTTTAATGAAACAATTATTAAAAGGTTATGATGAAGCTGAAAAAGCAGGTTTTAATAAAGGTAAATATGAATATGCAAGACTTAAATATATAGATCAAGAATTACAAAGAGAAGGTATAACTGGATTTCCTATAATGACTGAAGAAGTTAAACCTGCTACCACACAAGATACTAAAGCTGCTGCCAATGATGGTAAAAAATTTGATACATCTGATACTAGCCAGGTAGATGTTAAACAAACAATTGAGCCAGAAGTTAAAGTTACAGATGCAGATAATGGATCTTCAGTAGCAGTGATTAATGACTTTAGAGAATTTAGAGCTAAAGTAAATGATAGTCCATCATTATCTGATGATGAAAAAATTAAAAAAATAGAACAGGCAAAAGAAAGATTAAAACAAAGACTTACTGAATTAGGAACATTTAATGAGTCTGTATTAAGACAACTTTAATTTAAGGCTATGGCTGAAAATATATTTAAGGATCTCTTACCTGAAGAGGAAAGAGATTTTGAAAATCAACCTAAGACTAATAATATGTTTAATGATCTCTTACCTGAAGAAGAGAGAAACATACCTATAAAAAATGAATTTAAATTATCGGATACGCCTGATGATAAATATGAATTAAAAGAAAAAGGTTTATTTGATGATTTATTACCTGAAAATGAACAGGATAAATCTCTTACAAAATTATATACAAATCCTGATACTGAGTTTGGTATAGGTGATGCTTTTATATTAGGTCTTACAGACACTATCCGTGGAGTTACACAATTTGCTGGTGGTGAAAAAGTGTTTTTTATGGATGAAGATTTAAAAACACAACAAGCTAGACTTAATAAAGCATTACAAGGTGAAGGTGGTGGCTTAATAGCTGCAGCTTATTTTGGTGGTGCAATATTAGATCCTGCTACTTGGTTAATACCCGTGTTAAGAGGAAAGACATTATATAAAATGGCTTTATCTGGAGGTGTAGCTGGTGGACTTGCAGGTGCATTAGGTTATGTAGATGAAAATAGTTTTTTTAATACAAGAACTAAACAGGCATTTGCTGGAGCTGCAGGTGGTGCTATTTTATCTCCAATATTAGGTAAAACTATAGAAGCTGCAGGTATTAGAAAAGTAACTAAATTACTAGATGAACAAAAAATTAGTGATGAAGATATAGCAAAATTGCCTGATAACTTAAAAAGAACTATATCTCTACCTGGTGAAGAAGATATATTTATAGGCACAGAAAAAGTATTACAAAAAAGTAGAAGAAAAGGTAAAATAAAAGGTGTAGGTAAAAGAGACGCTATAGTTAGAGAAAAAATTAAATTTAAAGAAATAGAAACAGTTGATGGTAGACCTAAATCTTTATTACCTAATAAAGATAGTAACGAAAATTTTATATTAAGAGGCCCTAGAGAATTTTTTAAAACTATATTAGGGGGTTTTGTAAAACCTGTAGAACCCATAGTAAAAAATATAGAAGGGGCTAAAGCTGCATATACAAAAAAAGCTAAAGCTAAGTACGATCAGTATTTTCGTACAGGTCCTAATGCTGGAGAATTTGGTACAGGTGCAGCAGGTGCATTGTATGGATTTGCTTTGCCAGAAGATCAAAGTTTATTTGGTATGGAAATTCCAGAGGACATGCAGAAAGGGGGTTTAACTGAAAGATTTTCAAGAGCTGCTCTAGGTTTTATGATGGGATTTGGTGGAGTAAAATTAGCTAAAAAAACTCAAGTTCCTGATTTTGTAAAAGAAAGAAGATCTAAAGTATTAGGTATGCCTATAGAAGAAGATTTAAGTATAGCAAGTTATTTAGCTAAAAATTTTGTTGATGGTTATAAAGTTCCTAAAATTGTAAAAGAAATAGAGACAGAGGATTTACAGGGATTAAGAAATAAAATTGAATTAGAATTTTTTAGAATATTTCAAAGAGCAAATCAATTAAGCACTGACGAAAGAAAAGTATTATACAACTTATTAGAAGGTGATGTTAAGTTTGATGTAGTTCCAAAAGATTTAGCGAAGATAGCTAAAACTGCAAGAAATCAAATTACTCGAATAACTCAAATGTATATTGATGCAGGTTTGATAACAGAAGAAACTGCATTAAGAAATATAGAAAGGTATATTAAAAGATCCTATGGTGGTAAAGATTTATCAAAGATAGGATCTGAATTAAGAGCTAGGGGTGTTCTTGAAACTATAACACCTAATGAGTGGATTAAATCTTACAGTAAAACTAAAGCATTTAAATTAGATGATGCAGGTAAACTTGTTAATGTAGATGAGCATAAAGGTTGGGAATTATTTGGTAATGTACAGGTTAAAAAATTTGAAGAGCCTATAAGAGCTACAGATGAAATAGTAAAAGATTTAGTTAAAGCTGGTAAAGGAGATGAACCTCTACTTACAGCTAGATGGGAATATACTAAACAAGAACGTCTTGGCATGTCTGAAATAGAAGATGGTGCATTTGCTATAATGGAAACTGGTAGGTTAATGGCACAAACTTTACCTAGATATAAATTTTATGCTGATATAGCTGCACAAACTTTTACTAAAACTGCACCGTCAGCAGATGAAATAGCTAGATTAAATTTAGTAGAAGTTCCTAATACTGTAAGAACAGGAACTATACAAAAAACATATGGTGCTTTAGCAGGTAAATTTATACCTAGAGAAGTATATGAAAATATTTTTCAAATAAATAGAAGTGTAGAAGGCCCTTCTAAACCTGCCTTTAAAGCATATAGAAATTTAAATCAAATTTGGAAAGCTAGTAAAACTGCATGGAACCCTACTGTACATGTCAATAATATACTTAGTAATTTAGTTTTACTAGATTTAGTTGATGGTAGTGCTAGTTTATTACCAGCAGCAGTAAAAGCATTTAATGATCAAAGTAAAGGTAAGTCTGTTAAGATATTAGAAGAAGCAAGTAATCTTGGAGTATTTTCTAGTAACTATGTAAAACAAGAATTAGCAGGTGGTATTTTAGATCCTGATAAAGTAGTACCAGCTTACTACAAAACAGATCCAAATAAAAATGTTTTTGAAAATGCTGTTAATATATCAGACTTTATATACAAAGATTTAATTAAAAAGAATAAATTTGGATTACAAAAATTATCTGATTACTATGCTTTAGAGGATTCTATCTTTAGACTGGCTCTATATATGGATAGAAAAAGTAAAGGGTATAATAAATTACAAGCTGCACAAGATGCTAGAAAATCTTTTATTGATTATAATATTCAAGCACCAGGTATAAATGGACTAAGATCATTACCTACACCTTTTTTAGCTTACACATATAGAGTTATACCAATACTTGCAGAGACAGCCGTAGTGAGACCTTGGAAGTTTGCTAAGTATGCAGTGTTAGGTTACACACTAAATAACTTAGGTGAGTTATTAGGTGAAGGGGATTCAGACGCAGAACGTGCAGCTATGACAAAAGAGTTACAAGGCAAGATAGGTGGTCTACCTTTTTTACCACATAAAAATATAAAAATTCCCACTACAGATAAGGCTAGATATGTTAATGTAACTAGATATGTTCCAGGTGGTGATATATTTGATTTAAATTCTGGAACAATACCTTTAGTTCCACAACCTTTACAGGCTAACTTTGGTATAGCTGGAGAAGTTTTATTCCCTATGTTAGGTTTTGATTTATTTAGAGGTGATAAAATAAAAGGTCAAGGTGTATCTGAATTTGATGATTTTTCTATTAGAGCAAAGTTTGCATTAAAAAGATTAATTCCTAATTTTCCTTTTGTACCTGGATCATATTCTACTGAAAGAATTAGAAAAGCAAGAGAAGATAAATCTACATTAGCAAGAAACGAATCAGAACTTTTAGCATTTTTAAATACTGTAGGTGTAAAAATTGAAGAAGCAGATATATCTAGACTAAGAACTATAAAAGGTTTTGAATACAGAAGAAAATTAAATGGCATAAGAGAGCAAATAAGAGGAGTATATTCTAAATTTAATAAAGGTTCAATTGATGAAAATAAAAGAAATAAAGAGTTAGAAGAATTAAATAAAAAATTTGAAAAGCTAAGTGAAGACTACAGCGAGGCACTAAATATGGAAATAAATTATCAAGAGGGTGCAAAACTTAGTGAAGTAGTGCCTAGAATAACTAGTGCAATTAAAAAGCAAACTCAAGAATTATTTGACAAAAACTAATGGCTAAACAACCTAAAACAACCAGTGAACATCTAATATCAATATATGGTTATATCACAGGATTAAAGAGAGAGATTAGTACAATTAAAAATAATCATCTTAAACATTTACATGAAGATGTGGATAAGTTACATGGGAAAGTAGATAAGCTACTTTATGTAATACTGGGAGGGCTAGGGGCGACAATAGTAACATTAATAGGACTATTTGGATAATGGACAAAAGACAGATAACGGATACAATAGTAATACATTGCACACAAACTCCAGCAGATATGGATATTGATGTGGAAAAAGTAACACAGTGGCATAAAGATCGTGGATTTGATACGATTGGATATCACTATTTAATTAAACGAGATGGTACACTGCAGACAGGTCGTGATGAAGATGTCACAGGGGCTCATGCAGTACAAGTTAATGGTACATCTATAGGTGTAGCATTAGTTGGTGGAGGCACACCTAGTATGGGTTGGGAGAATAATTTTACACCTATACAATTTGAAACATTAAAAAGTATATTATTAAAATTAAAAGATAAATATAACGTAGAAAAAATAATAGGTCATTATCAGGTGGATGATAAAAAAGAATGTCCTTCATTTGATGTACCAGGATGGTTAGAAAAAAATGGTTTGGTTTAGTGCACTTAAATTAGGATTAAATGCGGCAACGCATATATACAAAAAGAAACAAGAAACTAAAATGGCTATGGCAGATGCACAACATATGCATGCT
>Ga0209348_1001172_pt1 | contig 12894 bp, 17 predicted proteins | sample ETNvirenome_2_30_FD_184065 | JGI IMG/M metagenome (GOLD analysis project Ga0209348, IMG submission 184065) | Marine viral communities from the Pacific Ocean - ETNP_2_30 (SPAdes) (version 2) | ecosystem: Environmental > Aquatic > Marine > Oceanic | place: Pacific Ocean | collected 2013-06-22 | reverse complement strand
TTGCTTTAAAGTTTGCTCGATATATTGTATTGTATTTTCTTTTTTAGGGTTTGGACCGTTAGTGTTCCCTCTGTGCGAAATCAAGATCACAACTATTGTTCCTCATCAGAATGCAGTTCGTTCAGTAGTTGCCTTAATTTGCCACCTTCTACTGTTGCTTTCACTTTGCCTATGTCATCGCCTTTGGTTGGGTCCGGCACTTTTGGTTGTGCGTCAGTTTTGTCTGCACTGACTTTTGATTTTTGTTTCAATGAATCATATATTGTGCTTCGCTGTTTGTCAAATTGTTTGTATTCTGGATCGTCCGCCAAGTCTCTTATTCGCAAACTGTCAACATCAAACTCCAAGTCCACCTTCTGTCCAACTCCTGAACTTGATCTAGTTTTCATAAATTGTATCTGATATCTACCACGTTCCTTCATTGCCCGACTGGTGAATATACCAATGACGTTGTCTGCTGTCTGTATCTTGGATAGGCCACCCGCAATGTGAGAGTGATCAAATTCTATTTCTTCAACACTTGCTCTATTCAATTGTGAAGCAGTTGCCAATAGCATCTGAGATTCCACAGCAAAGTTCCTTAGTTCTTCAGAAACATATTTGTCTTTGATGAACAAGTCTGCTGGACTGATACGTTTGCTTTTTGGCATCATCAAGTCCAAATAGTCAATCAATATACAATCTATCTTCTTTTTAGTTTTCAATTCTAGTTCCTTCAAGTAAGTTCGAATATCTAGTATTGTGCTTCCACTTGGCAAATATTTTATGTGCAGTTGTCCGGATTTCTTAGCCAACATCTTTACTTTCATTTCAACGTTGTCGATTTCTGGAAATACTTTTCTAGTTGGAATGTTAGTCATCATGGCATCAAGCCTCATAGCTGTGAGCTCTTCACTCAATTCAAACGAGATGTACACAGTATTCAAACCAGCAGTTGACCAATTCACTGCAAGATTCTGTAAGAACAAACTTTTACCTGCGCCTGATCCACCTGCAAAAATGTTTAGTTCCCCTCGGTTGAATCCACCGAACAGTTTCTTATCGAGATTTGGCCAACCTGTGCTGACTTGTCCATTGGAGTTTTTTAATTTCTCCAATCTACCTTTTGGATCTTCAAAGTAGTCTGTACCAAGATCTTTTGTCAGTCCAACACTCACTGCTTCTTTGACCATGTCCTCTACTGGAGCATAGTCTCCTTTTTCTAGCAAGTCTGCTGACTGCAAAATGGCACGTTCGAGTGCCTTGTGTCTGGAAAACGTTTCAAATTCGTCTAGCAACCAATTGAAGTGACTTGGATCTAGATCTTTTGCTGACTTTAATTTTATATCATGTTTGGCATTGACCTGATCAACATCCGGCATTACCTTGTACTCTTCCATGTAGTCTTTTATAAATTTTGCGATAGGTTGCAGTTTACGATCGAAACTTAAAGGATTGAATATATTCTGTGCCCTGGCAAATGATTCTGCGTCTGCCAGCATCATCTCTATATAAAGTTTTTGTACATCAAAATTATAATCAGCCATACATCTTTCTCTTCAAATCAATTTTTAATTTATTTGTTTCTGTGCTTTTAAGTATTGATTTCATTGTAAATAATCTTCCATATTTTAACACAGCATCCGCGGTGTCTTCAACCGAATCATGCCATTCTGGAAAAGCAACTCCCCATCCAAATTCTATTGCTTGGTTAATTAATTTTTCACCGGGCCTATCTCTGTCGGGAACCACAATGATTTGTCTGTTCAGTCCTTCTATCAGCTCTCTCTGTATATCATTTATCTCTGACCCAAGTATGCTTATACCTGATGTGGTAATGGCATCGAAAGGACCTTCTGTCACCAACACAAACTTTCTTGACCAATCCTGTGCGTCCATGTTGAATACATACCCCGGCTGTACCTCAGTGACGTATTTCACTTTGTCACTCGGTTCAAACAATCTCCCTGTGTAGCCTACAACATCACCACGCCAGTAAAATGGAATAATTAATCTTTGGTCAAAATTAAAATAAGAATCTTCAGAATACATAAAATCGTACCAGGTTGGATCCATGCCTCTGCTTTTTAAATAGTTTAATAGGTTATCGATCTTTTTGTATTGTGTGTTTGTTAACTCTTGTGCCACATACTTTTCCAACCAAACATCTAACGTGTGTGTGTTCTTGGGCAGTGTTTTTTTGTTGAACGATACAAAACGCTTTTTCTCTCTCACAACATCGGATTCTTCATGGCGCATTGCCTCGATAGCTAATTTTTTTATTGTGTCATCGGCTATGCCTATGTATGACATAAACGATCTCATACGTTGTGTCAATTTTCTGCCAATGACATATGATGCCTTGTATCCGCAGTTGAAACAATGATAACTTACTGTGCCGTCGGCACTGTTCATTATCCCGCCACGTTTTTTCTTATCTTGTGTTTCTCCGTTGTGGACACAACAAGGAGCATTGAAGGCTATCCACCCGCTGGGTGTTTTCTTTTGGCCCGCAGGTAGACTAGTCATTATAGTAGACTGGATCAGGTTCATACCCTATATTTTACTGTCTATAAAGTATTTTGTCAATCTTACCAGTGTTATCGTCGTCGTTGCCCCATGTGAATCTAACCGAATGAAATACTCCGGTAAAGTTCAATGTGCTTGGAGTGGACGCACTAGAATATGTTGCTGAGGTAACAGTGAAAAAATCACTATCACTAGGCGTACTGGCCATTGTGCCTTGGACAATTAATTTACCACTAAAACTTTGTGGATATACCGCAATGGTATGTAGAGCCTTGTTGTTGTTTATTCCTGGTTTGCCATCTATAGCACTAGATGTAAATTGTAGCGGTCCACCTGTTCCTGTGAAACTATTCACCTCTGTACTAGCAACAAATTGTGGATATGCATCATCAAGGAGTTCGACCGTTCCTGCCGCCGCATACCCTGTACCAGCGTAAGTAACATTTCTAGCACCACTTGACAATACTTCTCTGACAGCAAAATTATAGAATTTCGCATCTAGTGAAAGCAGATCACCCTCTGTTATTGTAGTACTGGCATCTCCTTTAGTGCTTACGGTGGAACCATCATCCAGTATATCGAGTGTTTTAGTAATCACAGATTGTTGGTTTTCAGTGTCAATAATATTCAATTCAAATGTTTTTGAAGTGATATCCTGGGCCTTTTGATCCTCATTTTTGAACGTAAATGTCAGGGGATTGTCTACCCCTCTGTGTAGTGTAATTCTTCTATCGTACACGTTAGAGTTCCTTCCGTGATAACCATTTATGTAGGCAATTACCAATTGTGATAGTAAATACCTTGATACTGTTTGCATAATACATATTTAACAGTATTTATAGATAGAGCATGAACGAAATTTTTAAAACTTTAAGGGACAAATTTCCCTTTTTGAGCCTGATACAGAAAGGTGATCTTGAATTTGTTGGTATTGTACAAAACCAAGACTCTAATGTAATCAGTTTTTACGACTATGGCAGATTAATGATGCCTTCGGATAAGATGAAATTTTTGAAATGCGGAGAAATTTGGTGGTACGAAAGTAATAGGAAGTTACCAATTAACATTTTTCTTAAGGGAGATTTTCGATATTTCAGATCCACTTTGGTTAGTTTGAATAGCAAAGATGTTAAGATAGTTGCTGGACCAACGGTGCGATTGAGTGAGATCGCCAACAAACGTGTTAAGCGTAAAACAATACAACTGGTAAGAAAGCCTACTTAATTAGGTTGTTTTTCAATCAACTTCTTAAAATAGATCGTTAATGGACTATTTGCCAGATAGTGATCATATTCTATACGGTGTGAAGGTTTGATTTTTTTCTTACGTTGTTTGGAGTGTTGTCTAGTTTTTTGATGCTTCATCAAAACTATATTTATCTCTTGTTAACAAATTCATTTGCACGACGATTGCATGGGCGTAGGCCACTGCATGTGATTTTTTGAAAAAGTAGCTTCCATCTTGTGGACGCACCCAAACCTCAGCAAGTATGTCTTTCCATTGTTTGTTCATCAACTGCCTTTTGGCAGGACGTATGATCGCCAACACAGCCGCAAGTTGTTCTATAGTTCGTGGTTGCAGTTTTGATACTATGTTGAAATGTCCATTCAAATGAAAAAGTTGATCCACAATCTTTTGATCTTTTAACATGTCCCAATCAGGCTCTTGTATCATAAGTTCTACAAGTTCTTGTTCTGATTTGATATTTTTATAAATGCTTACGTTTAAGCAATCTATCTTGAAGTAGCCTCGGTCTTCTGCTTCCTTATAATCTATTGTGCTATGTCCTGTAACCGGATGTTCTGGAACGGCATGGAAATACACTCCGGTTTTGTGTTTTTCAATTTTGTCTTCTTTTATGATAGTGGCTGGAGTATGCTTGAAAAGTTTTAACACCCCGTCCCTGTCAAAGAAATCTATATCTACATCAGGCATTAGTGCATTGTTCCTTTTCTTTGTTTTTCATGGTATTTGATGAATTCATCTTCGGTTCCTGGCTTTAATATTTCTAAGCATTGTAACATTTTTTTATAACCTAAACTGTTTTGTACCTTGCTACTCATTTCAGGCATACACACTTTTCCAATTTCTCCGTCGTGTTTTATATGTATTACCATGTCACCTTCTTCTAAATCAAAATCTAGTTCGTTGTCAATGTCAATTTTTATTCTACTCAATTTTGGCCTCCTTGGCTGTCTCTTGCACGAACAACTGGTCCGCCGGCGCACTTTTTATCTTTTGTACCCAAAAGCCTGGATTGATAAATTTTGCAGTCATTTGTAATTGCTCGTCGTTAAATGATTGTAACAAATTTTTTCCTGCTTTGCAACCTAGCAACATCCATGGAGATATCTTTCCCTGTTGTATGTGTTGAACTGCTCTGTTTGTGTTAACAAGTCGGAAGTAGTCGGCCCATTGTGCATGTTGTTCGGCCGCCCAGTCCATCATGGTAGCTATGCTTCTTTGCAAGGCCGATTCGACAGGTTCACTTTTCAGTGTTTCAACTAAGTATGCCTCGTACAAATCGTCTCTTGCCCAATGGTCCAATTTTATTTTTGAAAGTATCACATAGTCAATATATTTTTCTGGATACAACGGGTTGATGTGCATCATGAATCTGCCAAACTTTACAAACGCATTGTAGTATGAACTTTTGCAAAAGTCGTCATAGGTTTTTACTTTGCCACCGTGCTGATGTATTTCATAAAATCTCTGGAACACAATAAATCCATTTTGTACCCATTTCTCATTTTTTTGAAGATGTCTTCTCTTAGGCTCACACATGTGCACCTGTAGTGTTCTTTCTCTAGTAAACTCCTTGCCACAATAGGTGCATTTATTTGTTGGCGATTCCATGAGACTCCAATAGTTCTTCTAATTCTTTGTCTGTGATGATTGCGTCCAACGTTTCAAGATCTGCTTCTTTCCAGTTTGGATACAATTGTTGCAGTTGTTTGAGGCTTTTGTTTGGCACCCGCTTCATTGGCTTTATCCAAGGATGGAATTGTTGTTTCAATGCACCACACATCGATGTGAGCATCCAACACAATTTCTTATGTTTGCTTGATAGTGTAAACAAATGTTTGTTCACACATTCGTTTACCATTTCTACGTAGTGTTCGACATAAAAATTATCTTTCGATGATACTGAACTTGCGTACCTCATGAGCATGTAGGGTGAGTATAAACTTTTTTCGTGTTCATCGATTCGATCGAAATAATCTTTATTCCTAAAGTCTACTGCCTTTAGTCCATTTCTTAATTCAAAAAATTTTCTTTTATTTCCTGCTGGCATACTTTAATCCAAACATTGTACATTCTTTTGCATTCTTAAACGACAACTTTATTTTGCCCTGGGCATGATCAAACCCGGTTATCTTAAATTTTTCTCCCTCGCACCAAGAGAAAAAGTCTTTTGCCCACTCTCCCTCGTCCATCCATACCGCCACTTTGTCAGACGTTATCATTAATGGTGCTTCTATGCTAATTGTTTTCCTACCAGACCGAGCCATAATCAACCTGTTCACATTGGCGAGATATATCTTTCACAAAATAAGCACACACTGGTCTAGGACCATCGGTCAGTGGTACTGCTAACATTTGACCCGACTTTATTTTTGGAAAGTACCACTTGACTTCTGTGTATATGTCTACCACGTCTATCGGAAAGAAATCTGGTTTGGCACTGCTGAGTGGATTGAATGTAAAAGCATCGAACCCTCTGTCGTTCAGACTGGTTATAGGAAGCACATGCATCTCTGGCTGTCCTTGTTCACCTATCAGCATTTTCCAATCTAATGGCATTTTTATTTTGTATTTTCCTATTTCGAGAACAGCCGCCGGTGCATTGAAACTTTCCAGGAAGATCAACGGTATGTAGAAGAAATCTGGATTTGCAGGATCCGAGTTGTCCAACACCGCAAATCTTAATTTTTCGTCTACCCACTCTGGAATCTTTTCCAGGGCGTATGTTCTGTCGTCAAGTGTTAATATCTTCATATAAGTCTGTATCTACTTTTTCTATATTATACGGATAATTTGCCTCTTTGTAAAACTTTTTTCTCTGTGTGAGATGTCGCCTAGCAAATTTACAGGCACTTGTAATATCCCATATCATGACATTTTCCTTGTCTTGAGCTTTTCTTATTCCTCTACCAATAGACTGTATGACTCTCACAAAACTCTTTCCTGGTTCTATAAGAACAAGATTAAAAATCCTAGGAATATTAATGCCAACAGCGGCAACTCCATATGTGGCAATAATAATTTTATTTGTTGCAGTAGATACTTCATCATAGTGTTCCTTTCTGTCTAGTGTTTTTGTAGCACCTCGGATAAAGACTGAGCCCTTTATTTTTTTCTCAAGTATTTCTCCCGCACTGATTCGATCAACCAGTATAAGTGTATTACCTGAGGTTCCTATGTCACTTATTGTTTGTGCCATCCAACTTGTGCGTTTTGGATCCGTGGTTAACCATTTCAGTTCTTCCTGATAGTTTCGGAATTCAAGCACATCGTTAGTTTGTAAAACAGTCACATGACAATTGGCAAGAACGCCCTTGTCCTGTAATTCTTTTGCTGGAATTTTATTTGTAACATCACCCAACGAAACTTTGATACCCATGTATTCGTATTCTTGCTTAGGTATAGTACCTGTTAGCCCCCAACGTATCTGGCATTTCGAAAAAGGTCCGGTCAGTTGTCTTTTCAAAACATCCGCCTTGGCCATGTGTACCTCATCTACAATGATGGTGTTGATGCCTTCGATAAATTCTTTGAACTCCGTGCTGTGTTCATCTTTTGATCTTTTTTCTAACACATTTAAACTTTGCCATGTAGCAATTGTGTTGTACCTCCCGACTTCTTTTCTGTCACCGTAATAGACGCCTGTGTCTAAATTACATGCAAGAAAGTCTTCTTCGGTCTGTGTGACCAGGCTTTTGTTTGGAACAATAGTCAATGTCCTGCCATACGGTTCAACTAGTTGGCATAATGCCGCTGTGATTATAGTTTTGCCTGCCCCAGTGGCGATCTCCTGTATGCTTTGTGGATCCTCGATAAATTTATTGATTGTTTCAACTTGATAATCTCGCAACACAATTGGTTGACCTGCACATGGATGATTATTTGGCCATTTTATATTCGAGAGATAATTTTTATCTATCTTTGCAAAGTTTAATTCTGTCTTTGGTCTTTGATCCTCCAATTCCACATAGACTCCACCGTCTTCGAGAATTGGCAAAATTTGATCAACTAGATACAAATATGTTGTGCCACCTAGCCCAAAGAAGGCAATTTTTCCATCCCATCTTCCTAATTTTACTGCCGGCAGATGATATGCGTATGGCACTTGATATTTGAATTTTTGGTGCAGACGTTGTCGCCATTTGAGATCTAAGTTCTCAAATTTTACATTTACCTGATCTTTGATTACAAGTTTACAACTGCTCATATTTTGTTTATAATTTTTTCATCCCAACTATAATTCGAAGGTTGATGATCATTATAATACAACGTTTTTGGCAAATTATCAAGAAATCTTTTTAGGTTGTCTGTGCCTGCCGTATAATAACCACCGCCCAACGCAACTAGACTGCACTTTGGTTTTATACCAGACTTCATTAGTGTTCTTGGTATTCTATTCCTTACAAAAATCACTTTTGTTTTCTCGTCTACATATTTGAATTGTTTTGCTAATTGATACACTTCTTGTAGAGTCAAAAAACTATCTTCGGCCATTTTCTCTGTCCATTTTTCTCGCAATGGATCTTCCTGCATTCCAGGTTTCACAGGTTCCTTCATTTCAAAACCAAAAGCTAGATTTGGAGCCTCTATTCCGTGCCTCTCAAATGCATCCAGCCATTTACGCCAGTCCTCTGAGTCTTCATAAGTGTAAGGATCTCCGGATATCGGCATCACTATTGGAAAGGCATCTAATTCACTAAGGCCTAATATTAGTTGATCACGTGTGTATGTATTTCGATCTATCCAGTTCTTAGGATGATCGGAATGGGCTATTTTATATCCAAGTTCACTATATGATTTAACTTTAATGCCACCTGTTGCTATTCCAAATTCTTTCAAATGATCAACTTGCTGTAATATTTTTTTATGTTTAATATTAGTTTGCCAGTATTCTTGTAATGATTCTGAGGCGTTATCTATCACTATTTCATTTCCAAGTAATCTTGCCGTAGGTTGTCTATAGCCTTTAATTTCTTTTTTGACTCTATCAAAGTCATCTAACAAAGTTTCGTCAACAAATTTAAAATCATATCTTATTGCAATTAAAGTCAAAAAGTAAGTGGTTACATCAGTTTGATCAAAGGTCCATTTTTTTGACTCAGCATTATACTTTACAAAACCGTAAGGCAGTCCTCTGCAATCTTTAACAAGTTTTACAAGGCGAACTAATTTTTTATCATATGGAAATTTCAACTCAATTTTTTCAACGTCATCCTCTATAAATTTTTCAATACTTTTTTGAAAGTTGATAACCCTAAACGGCTGTTCATATTGCGGCCGATCAAGTAAACTTTTTATATCCATGCCGTATTTTTGGAATTTGGTTAGGTATCTTTTGCATATCACTACTGCCAATTTTGCTTGTTTTTCGGTCCAAGCATATTGAGCTTCCGCAAGTGATCTTGTGGTTTGTAGATCTTTATGATGCGGATTTATTTTGCCTTTTATTGGATTTGCCGTATGGTACCAAAAATATTCATTATATGCTAATATTTTTATAGCTTCGTTAATAGTTTTTGGCAAATCTGTGTGCATTTCTGTCATGGTATTTTAGATAATTATTAATAGTATAACATAACTGGTAAAACTGTCAACCATGAAAAAAGTAAAGAACAAAGCGGTAAATGTAAAAAAACAACTTAAAGTTAAGTTGGAAAACACTGCGACCAGATACAAGAACGCAAAAGGTTTTAAACCAACACAACAACAGGCCTACCAATGGTTTAGGTACATTAATAGAGCATTGTTCAACAGCAGATTGCCAATGGTTGAAATACAAATTAAAAAATTACACAAAGACTGGGGTAGATGTGTTGCTAATTGGGACAATAGAAAAACACCAAAAGGGAAGTTCGATCAGCGTAGGATACCATATCATATAGATGTTGAGTTCTATATTGAATTACATTGTAAGTTTCCAAAATGGAAAGATTTTATAGAAACATTAGCCCATGAAATGGTACATCTATATCAAATGACTTGGGTGAAAGATCCATATGCAAATCACAATGCCAACTTTTTTGCGTGGCGTAATAAATTTAAAATGTCTGGCCTTAGCTTAACTAGGTGTTAAGACTTTTTCAAATTCTTTATAATTTATAACCTTGCTATTTCCTAGATCAGTTCCGGTCTGTAGATAATGAAGATAAGATGGTGGATTGTCATGTACAATAGTAAATTTACAATATGGTCTCATCTTCAAATGATCTCGAAATTGTTTAAGCCAACCTTCAAATATTGAATCTCCATTACGTGGCCCATAATTTTCGGTGTCTTGATATATGTTATTAAGTTCTCCTTTTCCGTATTCTCTGAAATCAAAACCTATCAAGTAAATATTTTTATGCCCATGCACACATGCAGTCCAAAAGGCAACATTGCCAGATATCCAATGTGGATTGTTTGGAATAAGATGAAGCATATCTTTGCCATAAGGTCTGTTTACTTCCAATGATGGTGCATAGTGGATAACCTTTTTACCAACTTCATCCGCACACATTTTCACAGTCATTTTAGTGTCAACACTAAAAATAAAATCTGGCATAAAATCTCTATACAAGGCGTTGCATCCATATGTTTGTCCTGAATTTTTTAGTTTGGTCAGGTCAAAATTTTTCCTAGATGGGCCGTTGCCAATAATGTAAGCGTTTCCTCTCGGTACAGCCTTTACCTTGTCGTCATAAAATTTTCTTTCATGTATTTTTTTACCTTTGCGTATTATTGTATTAACAATAATTGTTTCTCCAGTGTAAGGTTCCCATGCTATTGGGTCTATTTTATTCATTTCAAATATTTTTCTTCCAACCTTTTCTTAATTCTTTTCCATGGTTTGCCTTCCGCAATTTCATCAGCAAACCACTCTGTGTATGATAACTTGTATGCCCAATTCTGTCTATCGGGCTTTGTAGGATTGTTGATATTGTCAAAAGTTGTGTTTCCAACTTCATGGCATAGACTATCTTCGGACACAAATACCGGCACTCCATTTATAACCGCCTCCATTGCAGGATTTGAACTATAATTTACAACTGCATATGCGTCCTGTAAAACATTCTTAAAGTCTGTATCGTCTATTGTGGTTCTGTCCATCACAGGATATCTTATGGATACATTTTTAAATTTTTTTACATCAAAAATAATTGAATTACGTGGATGAGGCCTCAGTTCTATATGGCGATCTGTGTGCTTTCTGATCTCAGTTATTTGATTCTCAAACCATCTATTCATAGCAGGCATACCCGCCCATTGTTCAGATGTATGGTGTTGCCCTAAAATAATAATTTTATTTCCTGTATCTTTCCATGGTTTCAAGCTGTGTTTAAAAAGCGGCCATCTTTTATCATCGAAAGTTTCATTTGCAAAATCTGCCTTAGCATTTACTCCATTTATTCCGATTTTGAAACTTTCATTTCGTCTAAGTCCGCCAACTTCCAACACAACAACAGGCTTACCGAGGGATCTATATTGTTGCCAGATACGTTGGTAGTTCCTCATCCTTCCTTGCCAAAGAACAGACCAAATCACAGCCACGTCTGCATTTGCATTTTCGTTTACAAATAATTGTTCACCGTTGTTACGTAAACTTTGTATAAAACAATCAAAGATCTTGTGGGAATTCAGAGGCCCAAATTTTGGCCATATTTCAATTTTCATTTATATTTTTTTCCAATATTCTAAGTCAGTTAGATTTTTTGTTGCATCAATCACTTGAGGTCTAAAATCATTTTTTGCACTTTTTTTAAGTTGCTTTCTTTTACCTTTAAAATGATCCATATATAATCCTAACTCACTATTAATAAACACATGATTGCCTTTTACTTTTTTTCCGTAGCCTATATCGTGGAATAAGACATTTTTATTTGTTTGATAATGCTTAACGAGATGCCATAGCGTACTGCAATCAGTCCACCCCCAGGTTAGTTTAAATACAGTTTCCTTTATGTACATGTCCTCCCAGTCTATGCAATAACTTTTGATTTCTGGATGATTGAGATTGTATCCTACAAATCCACATTCGGGATCCCTTCCACCATCATTAAGATCCGGATTTTCTCTCCCCAAATATGTTATCATTGTTTCGGCTGGCAACAAGGTCTGCAGAAATTCTTTTGGCATTTGTCTAAATGTATAGGTATCGGCATCTAGCCAAACAACATAATCATATCCTTCAGAATTTTTTAGTGCATGAGTCACACAAAAAACTTTGTTTGAAAATCTTACTGCGTTCCATTGGTAGGATCCTTTTTTAGGCATAGGGCCAGGCCTACGTATTCCGTTAGGTATTTCATTTATCTCACCATTTGCCACTGGATCATTTTGGTACTTTGTTTTAAATTTTACTAAATTAGGTTGTTCTTTATGCACGTCATACCACTCAATCCTGTCGTGTGTAAAAACGTCTTGATCTTGTGCTTCATGATACACAGATACAATAGTGTCAGATGGCCAATTTTGTAAAACACTTTCGACCGCACGTTTGGCATACTCATTCCATGTGCCTGGCTTATAAGATGTCACTACTTTTATTTTCATATTTCCTATTTAATTTTGAACTCCATGTTGAATTTATTTGCCCAGTCTCGTAGTATCCACGCAGGTATGGCAGACTTTGTTGTTTCATTTTGCTTGATTACAATTTTTTCTAGACAATTTGATTGTTTCATTCTTTTTTCATAATATTTTTTAGCCACTTCTTCATCCTGTATCCATCCTTTGACAGGAGCTGTCCAGCCTGTCTTATGCTTGTGAACTATTTCTTTAGGAAAAATATCCTGATACGCTTTCTTGCTTAAAAGTTTTGTTTGATGCTTATGCATTCCAATTTTTTCCCGTGAACTTATATTCAAAGCATATTGCATAAATTTTTTTGTTGCTAATGGAAAACGTCCTTCCATACTAAACGCCATACCATATGTGTCATTTCGAATAAAAAATTCCTCGGGCACCTGTGTTACACAATCCAGTGCCATGTAAGAATTTACCGTATCTTTTGAATCATACAATTCTTGCGGGAATGTTTTCACAAAATAACTTTGCAGATCTTCTCTTGAAATAGGAGTATTGGTTACTTGTATCGGACGTTTAATCCTATTCATCCATGCTTCAATCAAACCGTTCCAGGTCGAAACGTTTTTGTTTCTA
>Ga0209348_1001171_pt1 | contig 12900 bp, 10 predicted proteins | sample ETNvirenome_2_30_FD_184065 | JGI IMG/M metagenome (GOLD analysis project Ga0209348, IMG submission 184065) | Marine viral communities from the Pacific Ocean - ETNP_2_30 (SPAdes) (version 2) | ecosystem: Environmental > Aquatic > Marine > Oceanic | place: Pacific Ocean | collected 2013-06-22 | reverse complement strand
ATGACTTATATTGATATTATTGCAGAAGATACAGTGGATGAAAGAATTGTAAAAGCTTTGCGTAAAAAAATTAATATTGCCTCACAAATTATGGGTGAAGAATTAAAAGATTGGATATGAAAGAACCCGATTTTTTGTTCTTTATCTTACTAATTATATCTTGCTATATAACTTTTAAAATTCTTGGTATTCTTTAACTTATAAATAAATTAAATAAACCAACTAGAGTTAATATTGTGGTAAATGCACCACCAACAATCCAATAGATTACAGTGTCTGTTTTTCTTTCTAATTTACTTAAATCTTGATGCAGATGATCTATTTGTTTTTTAAATCCTGTTACATATCCGTAGAGAGATACTAAGTGTTCGCCGGTTGTTTTTGGTGGTTTTCCGTTTGGCATTAAAAACTCCCTGAGTATCCTGTTGGATCTTGAGAATAAGACTCCATGCTTGATGCTCCATCAAATGACCCACCGCCATCACCACCTGTTAAAGCAACTTCATCCACAAAAGGTTGACTTGTTTGAATTGTTTGTGGCATACCTACTTCAACATCACCTGAAGCTCTTGATCCAAAAATTTTATTTAAGCCAAAAGGTAATTGTCCTTGATCCGCGAATCTTTGTGCTTGCATAACTAAACCAACGGGAGGTGCAATTAGGGACATGATACCTGCGAGAAGTGCACTAGGTGGTTTTTGACCTACAGCAAGGGTAGGTGTTTGAGTGACACTATTTATTCCACTATTATCACCACCTTGTTGTTCTTGTTGTTGTTTTAAAAATAATAAATATTCAGCGTATGTCATTATCTTCTAATTCCTAATAAAGTTCCTAAATTAGTACCACTCTTAGCTAATTCAGTCAAAGAAATAGGTTTTGTAGTTTGAGCTATAACTGATGAATCAGGCTGTGTTGTGAGACCAGGGGGTGGAGGTAAATTAACTGTCTCTACTGCAGAAGTAGGTCTTGTATCCTCTATGTCTCTTAATATGCTTACTGAAGGAAATAAAATTACATTTATTCTTGAGTCTAATACATCTCTAGCTGTTGTTAAATCAACTTCAGATATTTCATCTCTTAAATCATTCATAGCTTCAATAGCTTGAGATATTTCAAAATCTACTTTGGCTGCTTGAAGTGGATCTTCAATTTCTAATCGTCCTACCAATTCTTCAAAAGTTTTTTCACTAAACCCTGGAACTTTGTATACACCATCTATTAATTGTGCAACTTCACTTTTATTTTTTAAACGAGCTTGAAGTATATCTTCTATTCGATCAGAGGATACACCCATTGTTTCCATGTCTTTTAATGTTTGATACATAATTTTTTGCGCATCAAAATTATCTAAAACATATTCTTTAAATGCAGCTAATCTCTGTTCAGGTGTTGCATCTGCTCTAAAAGCATTTCTTCCAAATTCACTTCTAATATTAGATTGGTCTTTTCTATATGATGTAATAATAAAAGGCATGCTATTTAATGGTTTTGCTGTTTCAACACGAACACCTCCTAATAGTGCACCAAGTTCTGTTTTAGCATCTAACTGTTGACCAAATTGAGTAAAAGTTCCTGTTACTCCCTTGTAGACTCTTCTAATACTTCTATTTGCACCAGGCTCTAGTTGTGCAAATAAATGTCCAAGTGATTTATCGATTATCTCTAAAGGCGTGTCTTGATTTCTAAAATATATTCTTCGACCATCTCTTGTTTCTCCGTTTCTAAATACGATATCAAATACAGCTTCAGAACCAATTGACTCAGAAACAAACGGATCAAAAAATTCACTAAACGCACCTGGTGTATTCGTTAACTTGTCATAGAATAAAGCATTAAATACGATTTCATCTGCAGATCTTTGATTTAATGTCCCATTTGCATAAGCATTTAAAACTGCATTTACAGGTCTGATTAAAGAGTCGTATGGATTTGAGTATGAAAAATTAAAATATTTAAAATTACCATTTGCATCAGGCTCTGTTAAAGGAATAAGAGTTGCATTTTTTTGATAAGCAGGAGCTGCTGATCTTTGAAATGCTTCTATTTTATCTTTTGTTACACCCGTAATTTGTTCCGCTGTGTAAGCGATTGTAGATCCAACACCACCAAATACAGCTGATGCACCTAATAATCTTCTTGCACCCATTTGTCTTATGAAAGGATTTGAGCTCGTAAGTTCTCTTGCACCGATATTTAATAAGTGTGCACTTGTTCTTAAAATCTCTGCAGGAAAAGCTATGAAATTACCTATTGGTAATTTTCTTATTGCTCTAATAACTTCAGGAACTTTACTATAAGTTGGTATAGTGTTTGTTACAAGATAAGCAGACACATCTTCTAAATTTCCTATTTTATTAAATTCTCTTACTAAACCTGCTTTTTGTTTAAGATCTGTAGTTGCATTTATTTTTTGATTTAAGGTTGCTAATTCATTTGATTTTCTTGATTCTCTACCTACTGTTTTATACCAATCTACTATGTTATCTCTGTAAGCTTGATCTGCTGCAATACCTCTTCCATTAAATTTAAACGCTGTATCTAAAGCATCTTGATAGAAATTATCAGCGTATAATTTCCAAACGTTGTCACCTCCTTGATAAAGATCAAATGCTTTTTTAACTGTTGGATTATTCATTAAAGCAGATAAACTAAATTTACCGTCTTTTGCTTGTTGAAGGATTGTTTTAATCTCGTTTACCTCGATATTGGTATCGATGACACCACGTTCAATTCTTTTTGATAATTGTTTAGCAACATCAACAGCAGATACATTTTTACCAGGAAATAAATCATCAGCTAATAATTTAAATGAATCTCCTAAATTACCTCTACCACCTATTAATCCACTAGCGAGCGCAAAGAAAGAAGCTGTAGATACGTTTCTTATTTGTGTCATTGGTGAGAAAATAGTTTTACCAATTTGACCTGTGGCTTTTACAGACATTAAAGCTTTGTATAATGGTATATCATAGAGTCTTGCGAAACTTTCATCAACACCTCTAATAGCATTAGCTATTTCAGGCGTGGTATATAATCCTGAAGTTTTACCCAAGCCATCAACACCCTCAGAAAACATCTTACTTTGAAACTCTTCACCATATTTTATAAGTGGTTTTACTTGTTGTAAGTTATTTGGGTTAACACCTTTAGCAACTGCTTCGTTAGCAGATCTAAAAAATAAACCTGATTCTAAACCTGTATCAGATAATCTATCAAAGAATTGTTTTTGATAAACTTGTTTTGCGGTTTGCATAAAAGTATCTGTCACAGCAGCACGATAATCTGTAGAAGTTTCTAGAAACCCATCAGTTACAGCTTTATAATTTTTTAAATCTACAACATCTTGAATAGTTTGACCTTTTTTTAATAACCCTCCTTCAATTGTACCCACTATTTTACCTGTTTCATCTTTCAAAGATTTAGTTGGTATTCTAAATGTTTTTGCTACTGCATTAAATATCGTGTCGGGAGATCTATCACTTTCAATAATTTGTCTTTTTAAATATTCCATTCTATTAGAGGAAAATTTTTCTAAAGCCTCTTTCCATTCTTGACTATTTCTATCTGTGGTTTTTGCAAAAGTATCTACCTCTTTTAAAATATCTTCATTACGAGAAACAACTTTGTTTTTAAAATAGTCTTTTGCACCTTTTATTTTTTCAGGGTCAAATTTATATGCTTTGTTTTTGAATGCAGAAAATACTTGTTTTAGATAAGCACCACCATTTGCAATAATCTGTGCACCAAGATCTCTAACTGCCTCATCAGGAGACTCTGATAAGAGCCTACCATATTGTTTACCTAAATTTTTCATTAATGCTTTTAATCTTCTAGCAGATCTTTTAATAGCTTGATTTGGTAGTTGATCAAAAATATTTTTTGCATCTTGTCCTGATGCCTGTAAATAATTAAATATTAAATCATTCTCTTGTTTTGCTATTGAAGTGCTTTTAAAACCATCTTTAAATCTCACAGAATAATTACTCGCAATATCTTTAAATTGGTTATCAATATCATTCATTAATTTAATTAATGCTTTTTCATCTCTATTAACTTTATATCCTACTTGTTCTAACAATCTTTTTGATTCTACGTTCAAAGGTCCGGGAGACTTAAATAAATTTTTAAAATTATCTAATCGTTTTAACATTCTATCTTTTAAAGGAGCGTTTGGAGATTTAGATAAAAATTTCCAAGAATCTGCTTTAGGTATATTTAAAGCTCTCATAGCTTTGTCTACAGCTTTATCGTATCCTGCTCCTAACATTTTAACACCTGTGCCTGCAGTCTCAGTACCAATAATCTTAGTCATGGGATTTACGATAGTATAATCTAAAGCTCTTAAAGTGTTTCCACCTACAAAAGCTACAGCTTTACCTGCAGGAACTAATCCATATTTAAAACCTAATGTCCCCGCCACAGGAAGTGCAGCTGTAATACCACCTCCTAATAGTGCACCCTCTGCACCAAATTTAATTTTTTGTTTAAATGCTTCTGCTGCTTTTGCAGATCCTTTTAATTGGTTTCCTTTATAGTCTTCTCCATAACCTAAAGTTTGAAACACAGTTCTATTTTCTGCAGGATTAGATACAACAAAATCTGTGATACCACCTATTGAACCATAGAACCCTGCACGTTTAGCGAGTTCTGATGTTTTACCTGCCATAGTTGGAATGCTAGATAATTTTGTAAGTTGACTTGCACCTTTTAAAGTTTTTAAACCACTAGCTATTTTAACAGCACCTGCTGCAGGTATACCAAATTGTGATAGAACAGAAACAATATCACCAAGTGCTGTATCTGTTTCAGGCGTTATTTTTTCAAAAATGTTATCAATTGCAGATAATAGATTTGTATTAGCAACATAATCAATTGGCATTGCACCAAGAGATAAAAGTCCTTGTACAGCTTGACTTGCTCCTTTAACAACTCCAACAGGAATGTCAGTAACATAATTAAGAAACCCTGGTTTTTTCTGTGGATTTACGTCTTCGGGTTGTTTTTCTAATAAAGATTCAAAATAACCAGCCATAGTCCTCCTACGCCGTGTCTTGTGGTAATACTAAATTAACTCCGTATTTCACATTAAATTTTTCAACATCACCTTGTGTTCTAATGTAAGAAAAGTCTTGTAGTGCTTCTTCACTTGTTGCTACTAATCTTACAATATCATCTGTGATTTCTTGTGGTAGTCTTGTTCTAAGTTGTTCAAAAGTTAGTTTTGTTGCAACAGGTTCTGTAGGTGTTTCACTTGCCATATCTCCAGTGGCTTTCATCACTCTACCTCCTTCAGCTAAAAATAATTTAATATCATCACCTAACAAAGTTCGTAAGGATGATTCAGGAACATTACCTATTTCTCTTAAAATTTGTAAATCACTTATGATTGCTGTTCTTAAATTTTCTATTGTAGCTTGCACTGCGTCTTTTGTTGCTCCTTCTGATGTGTCGAGAAGTTTTAATTGATTTTTATATTGTTTTATAGTTTTTCTAATTTCTTTACCAGCTTTTAAAACTCGCTCTAAATTAGCTACTTTACCTCCGCCTAGTGCTTCCTCTGTTAATTTAAGTTCTATCGCATCATTATCTGTAAATTGATTTGGATTATTTTTTCTTTTAATTCTTAGATCTCTAGCTTTTTTAATTAATTTTTCTTGAGTAGTTAATGTTCCTGCAGCTATTTTAGTTTTTTCTATTTCTGTTGCTGCTGCGAATGCTAGTTTAGCTATTTCTTTTTTATCTTTTTTCTTGCTAAGACCTATACCCACTAATTTATTATTTAATATTTTAGCTTTATCTGCGATATTGCCTGGTGTGCCAATTGCATCTGCTAGAGCTAAAGATATCATAGCTTTGTCTTCATCTTTATTAGCCCCTAAATATTTTTCTAATCTTTTTACTTGTTTATTAAATTCACTATCAAAAGACTGTTCTACAGTTTCACCACCAGGTTCAGTGTCTTTTGAACTAGGTACCTCTTGCTCCTTAGCTCTTTTTTCTGCAATAACTTTACCTTCTCTTAATACAGTATCTAAAGCAGTTTCACCTGGTAATACTTTTGCACTTTCACCTTCACCTATACCTGAAAGATCTGCGTCTTCTCTCTCCTGAGCTTCTTTCTTTTTCTTTGCTGCTTCTATAATTTTATTTCTATCCTGTGTTCTACCAAATATTCTTGGATAAGTTCCAGTGTCAGGATCCATAAAAATGGCGTCAGCAAAACTAATCTCGTCACCTTGTTTAGATAATCTATCTCTTTCAGCAAAGTAAGATGTTAAATCATCTTCTGACATTGTTTCATCTAATGAACCTTGTTCTTGCATAAATCTTTTTTCAGCTAAAGTTTTTGGTCTATTTAGATAAGCTAATATTCCTGTTGCCGCTACAGGGGCACCATAAGCACCCACAGCTGTTGTTATTGGAAACCTTGGTCCTTTAGGTATTGGAACTCTTTTATCAAATATTTCTCTAAACATACCCTCACCAATAATACCACTACCAGCATAATCTAAATAAGGAGGGGTGCTAGTTTTTGTAGGAAATAATTTATCTCCTCCAGCTTTAAAGAATCCAAATCTTGCATTAACTCTTGGAGTTAAACTTTCAATACCTGTTGGCTTGCCACCACGTTTGAATGAAGGTCTTTTAAAAATCATTATCCTCTCCCAAATAGGTTGCCTAAACCATATGCTGTTAATCCAACTGATAGAGCTTGACTTAATGGACTAGCTGTTGCTGCAGCAGGTGCAGTTGTTTGAGTTGTTGTAGGAATACCACCCGCTTGTGATGCAAGTCCTGTACCTAGTTGTCCAAGTCTACTAAAAGGTTCTTGATATTGAAGTTGTGCTCTCTGTTGTGCAGCATCTAATAAGGCTTGTTGATATGCTAAAGCTCCTGTTCCTGCACCACCTAATTGTTGTTGAGTTGAAATTTCCAATGAAGGCTGTAGCGATGCTAAACCTCTTTGTTGTTCAAAAGCTTGTTGTGCTAGTTGATTAGCTTGAGTAAATCCTTGTTGCAATAAAGATGATTGTAGTGCTGCTCTGTTTCTATCAGACTCCGATTGATAAACTGCTCTTTCAACACCTTCTCGTCCACCACCAAAAGCACCTGCAGAAATTGCTCTTGCAGATAATGCTGGTATTCCTCTTGCAGCTTGAGCATCAAACTCTGCTAAAGTTGCATCGATAACTTGTTGTTGATATGGCGAAGCAAAGGCTTGAAAAGCTTGTGGACCTGAATAGGCTGCTGCTTGATCAAAGAAAGGTTGGAAACCTGCAACACCCGTACCAGTCCCCACGCCTGTCACAGCACCCGTTGTAGCATCAAAAGTTAATTGACCTAAACCTGCTTGGGTTGCCGCTCTTTGTTGAGTGGCTTGTGTTAAAGGATCTACACCTGCAACTTGAGGTCCAAGTTCCGCGAGCGTTGGTACACCTGCCGTGCCGGGTGCACGACCTGCCGCTTGTGTTAACAGATCTACATATTGTTCTTGAGCGGCCTCTAGAAACGGGGCTCGTCTGACTGTTTGTGTATATTCTTGTGCCATTATGCTTTACCTACTTTTTCTGCTTGTTTCATTACGTTATATAATTTTTCTGCGCCTCTTTCAACACTGCCATTACCGATACCTCTGACAGCATCAGCTGTCATTACAAACTCGTTCTTAGATAACATAGCAGGCACATCGTCTGCTTTTTCTTTAATACCAATAGGAACAAAACCACCACTTTGTCTATAATCAAGTTCCTCGATCCCTGCTTTATTTTTTCTTATAGGCACTTCAGAACCCATGGCTAACTCTGCTCTGCCACCTTCTTTAAATCCTTTTATTTTTAAAAACGCAGCTAAAGCTTCTTCGTCTTTAGGAAACTTACCTGGATTATTTAATATTTTATAAAGATTAGGCATTGTATATTTTCTATTTGGACCACCTGTTTTTCCTAGTGTTTTAAATAAGAAAGCTATAGCTTCTTTTGAGAAAGGAGATGCTCCACCTCCTATGCCTCCGGTAAATTTGTATCCACCGAAACCGAAACCACCGCCTCCTGCTTTTATGTCTTCTAGTCCTTGTTGCAAAGGATCTATTCGTTTAACTGCTTTTTCAATACGTTTACTATATTTTTTATTACGACCTGTTCCTCCGGCTAATTTAGCTCTACCACCTTTAGCTAACTTCAATCCAAATTCTCTAAACAGATCTAATTTAATTTCTTTAATTTTATCATCATCTCCTGCAGCTTGTGCTTCTTCTAAAAGTTTAAATAGTTGTGAAGGTCTACTTCCTGTGCCATAACCTATTCTGCCACCGTCTTTAAATCCTAAGGCCATTTCAAAATTTAAAGGAACCCAATCTTTAAAAGATAATCCATCTGGATTAGCACCTTTTTGATTGTAAACCATTCTAAGATGTTTCATTTGTCTTTTGGTTAAATTAAGAGTACCGTCGCTAAATCCTATTCTGCCACCTTGAGCTCTATTGTCAGGAGCTGCTACAGGAAAAAATTGACGAGGCTCTTTGTACTCTCCATAAATGTCAGGGTTGTTTTCTCTTAAATCATATAGAAAACTTTCTATGGGACTTCTGTCCTTAACACGATAATTTTTTAACGCCTCTTCGTTAACTTGAAAGACCTCTGTTGGTTTGTCTAATTTTTTACCACCAATCTCATCTAACATAAGAGAATTAATTCCTGTAACATCTCTCAACATTAATTCTTTAAATATTTCAGGAGTCCCTCTATTGTTTCTAACAAGTAAAATTAAATCCTCTGTGTTTAAATTTCTTGGATCAAAATAATTTTTAGGATCAATTTTCATATCATCGCTTCCTTCAGCAAAACCTATTCTGCCTCCATCTTTTTTACCACCAAAGAAATTGTTTAAGTAACCTGCGTACTCTTCTTTCTTAGCAGCTTTAGTTGCCTCATCGTATTCTTCTTCAGTTCCTATGTCCTCTCCAGCTTCATCAGCTATTTTTTTAGCATCTAAATATGTAAGACCAAAAGATCCTGCAGCAAGTAAAGCTGTCTTATCTAGTGAACCATCTTTGTTTGTAAATACAGCTTTTAATCCTTTTTTACCTGCTTCAACTGCAGCTTGTCCATAATCACCTGATTTAATTAAATCAAATATCTTAGGATCTGATTTAATAACAACATCTTTTGTTACTTCAGTAATGCCAAAAGGTTCTGAAAATTGTTTATACTCTAAAGGACTAACATAAGTTCCAGGATCCGCACCACCAACAGGTAATCCTTCCATTGTTAATTCTCTTAAATCCATTCCTGTCTCAGCAATATTTTTACTTATAGCTTCAGCTGCTTTTTCATCAACCCCTATTGGTGTAACCTCTTTCACTGGTGCACTAGGTTTGTCAAAGAATTTACCTAAACCTGTTTCTGTTCCAAGAGGAGAACTGAATCCTCCTTTAAACCCTTCAAGGCCACCTCTAAATGCTCCACCTTGAGTAAATGGATTTTGTTGAAATCCTGCACCACCTATGAATCTAGCCGCTTGACCACCTCCATAAGTTAATGCTCCTGATTTAAACGCATCACTTAAACTTCCTGTTTGATCAAAAGATCCTATACCTGCCATTGCTCCTGCCAATGCAGGATTAAATGGTGCAACAAAAGGAGCAGCTTGAACAGCTACTTTTGAAATTTCATTAGGAATAACTTTTCTAATTGTTCGTCCTATCTTTTTTAAAAGTCCAAAACCTGTTCTACTACCCATTGGGATACCTGCATAATTACCACCACCAATGTTTCCTGAAGCGACATTCATTATTCCGCCGCCTTTTCGTAATTGTCTTTTCATCTGTCCTCGTGTTATTGGCATAATTTAATTAAATCCTTATTGGCAGGCTTTGATTTCCTGTAATCCTCAATCTACTTGGTTTTTGAGAATAAATCAAGACTTGGCATAATTAGTTTAAGATCTCTTCGAATGTCCTTTTCTGGCACTCCTTTTGCCTTCCATTCCTTATCATCTTTATATATTTCGCCAGTTTTTAAATTAGATATAGTCTCTATTATTTCTTTTGGTTTTATTTCTAACATTATGTAGTTACCTCTCTTGGCTGTATTTGTAATATAGAAGCTATAACGTGCAGCTCATTCGCGTCACTAGCTTGTACCTTTAATATCTCACTTTCTTCCACCACAAGAGGATGAGTTAAAAGTTCGGTTGTTGTATTAGATGCCACGGCTTTTGTTTTAAATAAACTAAATACGTTACCAGAGGAATCAGTTAATGTAACATCAAGATTACAGCTAGATCCTGAGTCATTAGATACTAATAAAGATTTAACCAAAGATACGTTTGCCGTTGGTGTTGTATACAACGTAGTGTTGTCTGTTGATGTTAGATCTACTTTTGCGTTTACAAAACTATTTGACATTAATTTAAAAAGAAGTTTTCAGCTTCTACCTCATCCTTTAATTCTTGTTGATATGTTGTATTTAATTTTTGCACGATGGCATCAAGATCTCTAACTTGTGCATCAGCTACGTCTTGTCTATATTCTTTACTAGGTCTTGTTAATACTTGTACTATCTTTGCCATTACATATCCTTCTCTAATTTTTCTTGTAACATAGCAAAATCTTCTAATTGCATATTTGCTTCATCTGCATTTGCAGGTGTTGATTGTAATACCATAGTAGCCGTTGCAACAGGAAGACTAGCTATCATATTCAAACCTTTCATCGCTAAAGGAGTTAGACTTCCCGCTCTAGCTAAAAAAGTTTGAAGTAAATTTGTTTTTGCTTTACCAAGTGTATCATCATCTAAAAGCACCTCTAAAGTATTTCCACCAAGTTCTTTATATTTTGATACTGGTATTTTTAAAGATTTTACTACTCCACTTAAATCTTTAATAAGTTTTCCTTGAGACATAGATCCTCCTTGAGCTATGTATTTAGCAAAACTCTTGTCTGGAGTAAAATATCTTCCCCTCTTTTCTCCAAAATTCATCTTAGACCTTGAAGGGGCTTCTCCTCTAAATAATTCAATTAAATCCTCTATACCAGCCATTATCTTCTTCCATCAGGTTGTATATCTAATCTAAATCCACCAAGTTTCCAACTTTGCGCTGCAGCCGTATTTGCAATTTTTAAAGACACTGCTCTTGCCCTAGCTCTCGTGTCAACTTTTTCTGTTGATGATGTAATTGTAAAAGGACCAAGAGATGAGCTTGCTTCAGTGTTATTTGGAAAATTTCTTAAATTTAAAGTAATTTGTGTATTACCTGTTTGTGATAAAAAATCAGGTATAAATCTTCTAATCTTTGCAAAGAACTCACCATCACCACCTTGACTTATATCAAAGTCTCCAGACTGTATGTTTGAGGTTACAGCTGTTGTTGCTGTGGATGTAACTTGGTCTGTGCCAGTTTCATGTTCGTAGTATATTGTACAACCATCTGTATTGCCTACAACATCATAAGATGCATTTGAGCTAGCATCATAGTCTGTAGCGTGAGGTTTACCAAACACTGCAGAGTCTTGCCACGTTGTTCTATCTAATGTGCCTGTTGTCCATATTGGTCTTTGTGGTGTTGACTCAAAATAATTATACGTTACCACCCTATCAACGACTGTTGATCCTGAAGAACAATAAAACCAATTAATCTCTCCAAACAAATTATTCAATCCAGCATTTATAAGTTGGTTAGCTGTGGTATTTAAATCATCAAAAACAAAATCCTCTACTAAACATGGTAACGATTGAAGTGCACCAGCATATTTAAAGAAACCATTTTCTGAAAACCAGTATGCAGCACCGTCTACTTCAACCGCTGCGTTCTGTCCTATTAATCCACAGTTAGTACCTACCTGCGCAAAACCAAAAGTAAAAGGCGGGCCAATAAATCTTTGTGTAAATAAAGCTGTATCTGTCCAAACATAGATTGCATCACGACCTCTAACCGCTCCCATAATTCTAGAACCGTCTGCAAGTCTTTGTGTACCAGCGGTGTTGGTTGCTGTAGGAGTGTATGAATTAATATTTTCTTGATCAGAAAACCTAATGAACATTTGATCTTGTGTAGTTGGTGAACCGATCGTTGTTTCTGTTCCAAAAAATACTAAGTGTCTATCTGGCGTAGATACAATCATGTCTCTCGATGCTGTTGGCGCACCTGAAATAATTGTAGCTCTCGTTGCTGTAGCGTTTGATGCATCTGCATTCCATTCAAAAACTTGTGCATTATGTATAAGTGCAATAATTTTACTACCAAAGTTATCAATAGACCAAAGACCTGGATCAACTGTTAAGTCTCCAGATGCAGCCTCACCCCACGCTACGAAGTCTGATGTATTTGTTACAGTAGCTCCATCTGAGTGTGCAGCTCTTGTTGTTCCTCTAACTGCTCTTGTAATCCCTGTTAAGTCATTACCAGAAACTCCTGTGTAAGATATTTCTTCTGTCCCTACTTTTATAAAGTTTGTTCCTGTTGTTGGAAAGTTTGTTGTGCTCGCTAGTGTAATGCTAGATCCTGATCCACCTGTTCCGTTAGCATCATTTAACAATGCTCCGTTTAAAGTTGATGTTTGAGGGTTAGCAGCTTCACCACTCCAAGAACCTAAACCCCAACCAAATCCTGGTAATTGTTCTGCAGGTCCAACGTTATAATATATCTGAACTCTAATACCTCCGGACGTTGTGGCTCCGGAACCCGTTTCGTTTGAAGGCATTGTAATTGTAATTGTTGTATTGGTTGGTGTACTGGCAACCATAAATTTTTTATCATCAAAATCAGAGGCGCTGTAATTAGAGTTTGTGATAGTTGTAAAGTTATCTAATAAAATTATATCGCCAGGACTTAAGCCATGACCTGTAGAAAAAGTTATAGTAACAGTAGCTGATCCGTTAGTTGTGGTAAACGCATTG
>Ga0209348_1001170_pt1 | contig 12912 bp, 5 predicted proteins | sample ETNvirenome_2_30_FD_184065 | JGI IMG/M metagenome (GOLD analysis project Ga0209348, IMG submission 184065) | Marine viral communities from the Pacific Ocean - ETNP_2_30 (SPAdes) (version 2) | ecosystem: Environmental > Aquatic > Marine > Oceanic | place: Pacific Ocean | collected 2013-06-22 | reverse complement strand
ACCAGTCCCACCATAGTTAATAGCAAATTGAGAACTACTAGTATCATTAGTCAGATAAAAAGTTACATTTTTACCAGCACTATTCTTGAACGTTAATCCTGATGTACTACCACCTGTTCCTTGTAAGGATAACAATGATCCTGGATTATTAGTTCCGATACCAACATTTCCATCAGATGCAAAACGAACTTTTTCAGTTGGTACACCAGTATCAGTGTGCTTTAATTTAAATATAAGATCAGGAGTTGAGTCCGTATCATGAGCTAAGTCAAATATTTGTTGACCTGCTGAATTAAAAGTTGTTAATGATGTTGTAATTCCAGTATTTTGATTTAATTGTATTCCAATTCCCTCTTTATCTACTTCTTTTGTTATTGATAATTTTGCTTGTGCTAATTCAGATGTGCGATTTATAGTAACATCACCACTGTTTAAAATAAACATTCTTGCAGCAGTACCCACACCAAGTAATAATCTACCAGTGCTAGGTGCAGCAACGCAACCATCTAATGCTTGTGCATTATTAAAGAAATTATTAGCACCAGTTGCAAGACCAAATACAAATCTTGTTGAAGATGTGTCATTAATAGCAGCATTCATTCTAACTTGAGGTGCAGTATCACCCCTTATAAACATAGTACCATTATCTAAATGAAGTTTTTGTCTTGGGTTACTAGTATTGATTCCAATACTTCCAGCTGAATTTAAGAATAATCTTGTTTTTGTTGATATTTCCGATGGATCACCACTTATAAAATGCAAACCTTGAGTATTCCCAGCCATCTGTATGCTATAAGCAGTTAATCCACCACCGACGACATCATAACTCCTTGCGAAGATTAAAGATGCACCTGAACCAGGTTGCGGGCCAGCTATTTGTAATCCACCAAATCCACCAGTGTGTCTGAATGTTGGTCTACCTGCTGATCCAGAGAATACTTCAAGTGTTTGTTTCGGAGCATCAGTTCCGATACCAACTTTTCCATCACCAGTTATTCTTGCAACTTCTGATGTAGGATTAATACTTGATTGAAACTTAAAATCTCTACTAGTTCCACCAACTATAAATTGTAAGTCAGAAGCATCACCTTTTATAAAACTATCCAGATCTCCGTCTGAAAACTTAATTACTGGTGATCCTGATTGTATATGTAATAATTCCTCTGGATTATCAGTTCCGATACCAACATTTTGACCATTTTCAAGATATAAAAGTGGAGTTCCACCACTTACCCTTGTAAAAATGATATCATTTGGAGCAGATATTCTTAAATCTCTACCACCATTTTGAACAAGAATTTCAGATGCTGCAATTCCATTATTGTTATCTTCAATTATTAGTCTAGCACTAGCAGCATCTGGCCCTGATATATGAAGAGGTGCTGCTGGATTCGTGGTTCCGATCCCGATACCTCCACCTGATGCGATGCGAAGTCTTTCATTACCATTAGTGTTAAATGCGATTGTATCAGCAGATGGTCTACTAATGAAGGTATTTGTATCACTTGCAAAACCAAATACCTTATTATCAGGAATTCGAATGTGTTCTGATGATGTCCAAGAATCTGTTGCGTCTACCCATTGCCAAGTCTTATCTCCATCTCCACTATCAACCGTAATACCTCCACCATCAGCAGCAGCATCATTCGCAGCACCCTTGGCAAGTTCAATATTTTTATCAGTCACCGTCATGGTGGATGAGTTAACGACTGTTTGTGTCCCTTCAACTTGAAGATCACCTTTAATCACAAGAGTTCCAGTATCATCACCGACTGTTGCTGGATCAATGTATGTGACTGATGGGCCTGTAATAACTCCTGTACTAATTCCAATATTTCCAGAAGTTGTAACACCACTTATAACAAGACTACCAATATTATATGATTCCGTTCCTGTACCAACAACTCCGTTTGATTCTTTATTTACTAGTTCATACCATGCTCCACCATGAGCAAAGTAACCTCTTCCATGTTCATGAACATGAGCAAACAAACCATGATAAGTGCCAGCATTTGGTAAATCAGAGAAAGCATTATATAAAGATGGAATTTTATTCTGTCCTGCAGTTGCCTCTATAATTCCATTGAATGTTGAAACACCTGAAACATTTAATTGTTGAGTTTGAGTGGTTCCGAAGATTGTAGCACCGACTCCAGTCGTCTGAAAACGTCTCTCATTATTATAGAATATATCAACACCTTGTTGTGTTTTACAGTGTATGTAACCAAAATTATTTGACCAATCTCTTAACTGTAGATCATTTGATCTGATATACATATACTTTTTAACTGTATCTCTATTAACAATCCACATATTGCCATTAGTGGAATCGATTCTATTATAAGTATCCCCAAACATCGAGGTATCATGACTTATAATAAAATCACCAACACGATTTCCACCAGAAACCTTTTCGCCTAATCTTATTTGAGCATCATCTTGAAGTGTAACGTGAGTTCCAAATCCAACTTGACCTGTGAGTGTTGAAATACCACCAACACTTAAATTATTACTTACAACAAGATCATGAAATGTTCCGATACCTGCTTCTGGTTGAACTCCTTTTCTACCGATATAACGGTATCCTAAAATATAAACATTGTCTGTCCCAATTCCTGAAGGAAGATTTGTTCCATTAAAATTAAGAACACCTGAAGAATAATCAAAGAACCAACCATCAGTTCCCGCATTTGCACCAGCCTGTTGTAGAGATACACCACCAGAATTTGGATCTCCTTTATAAACCTGAACAATATAATCTGCACCAAATTGAGTGTCTATCCAATCTCCATCAATTGATGATGATTGATTTCCATATGACGATCTTGCTATAAAAGTTCTTCTTGCTGCACCAACAGTATTATCAAATGTCATTCGGTAAGCATTTGCAGCAGTGTAGATTCCAACATATGCTGTGTTTGATGATGGTGGAGTCGCAGGTATCAATCCACTCTCTGACCATATGGTTGATGATGGAATAACTAGGGGAGATGCTATTGCTTCTGCAAAAGGTGCTTTTTTCGTACTACCACTTAAACTCGAATCCTCTGCAATACCAGTTTTCGAGGCACTATAACCTATCTTTTTGAGTAGAAAATCAACTTTTTGTTCTTGTGATGCTGGCACTATTTTTTACCTCGTTTATGTAGTAGTATATGACATTGCTGTGATTGAATGACCGTTATTCAATCTCCATCGAATTAAAATTCGATTGTTAGTATCATTAGATGATGATTCAGTTCCAAATACACATTTGAATGTTCCACTCGACCCTGACATGACTGTTCCTGATGCACATCCTGGTGCAGCATTTCTTGGAACGCCAGATCCACCATAAGCAGTGAACATATCTGCCCATCCATTTGTATTACTTAGTCCTGTTGTCCAAGTTGAATTGTCAGGCATACATACCCAACAACCACTATAAGTTCCAGTGACCACAATGTTAAACTCTGAAACGTTTGGTGTAATTAATTGAAGTTGATAATATTGTGCTGCACTTCTACCAGATGAATAATTTGGCCCGACTGGTAGATATCCAGTTGAGTAATTGGTTTGATCATGTCTTAACACACCACCTCTCACTGCTGCTTCATAAGTTGCGATAGATCCTGCACTTCCTCCACCCCATGATGTATAAACAGCAGTTGGATTATCTCCAGTTGATCCTGCATTTACTCTTGTACCATTATTTCCATTTCCAGCAGTGTTTGAAATATTATCCTCATCAATTTGATTTGGTCTTGCAGTTGTACCCATGATATTCATTGGTGTGCTAAAACTTATTCTCTGGTTATTATGAGAACCATAAGGTGTACTTGCATCATATCTTGTGAAATGATTTGAAGTCACTGTTGTGTGCAAATCTCTTGGAATACTTGTGATTAATGTTGTAACACCAGTTCCGACTCCATAGTTTCTTGTTGGTGGATTAGTTCCACCAGCAAAGTTTGTATAATTTTTACTTCCTGAATTTTGAAATGCACTACCTTGCCCATCTGAAGTTAAGAATGTGTTGTTATTGTACATGTCACCACTTGCATTGGTAACTGTCAAAACATATGTAAATGCGTTTGCGGATGCTTGTGTGTAATGTGGAATACCAGAAGAGTAACTGAATGTTGGTGATGATGGATTTGTTACTGAACTAAATGAAATAACTGGAGCAGAAACTGTGCTTGGATCTTCATACCAGAAAACTTCATCAGTTGTTGCCGAACCATGAGTCAAAAATGCTTTATTAAATCCATCAGGAGATGCTGCATTTAGTAATCTAACATCATATACCTGATAGAACTGTGATGTAATTCCTGAGTTTCTTGTTGATTGTGCTGCGTCTTTATTATCTGCTATCTGAACTGCATCTGAAGTTGCATTATTAATTCCAGTATCTAATGTTGTTGTTCCAACTCCAACTGCATTTACTTTACCTGTAACTGTTCCTGCATCTCCTGGCCCAACATCATTAATATAGTTTGTTGTTATTGTACTATCTGTATTTCTTGTATATTGAGTTCCTGCAGATGGTGCTGAACCACCTGTATTATTAGTTGGTGTAAATCCCTGACATAATCTTCCGACACCAGCAGTTCCAGTTAAGGATAATGCTAATCCATCAAATGTATCTGGTGCTTTTGGAACTAACTTTCCTAATATAAAATTTAATTCATTAATTGAGTCTTTTGTATGATCTGAATTGTTTATCGTAAATGCTCCAGACTTAAATCCACCTGCTGGTGTTCCGATTACCTGATCTCCGTGATAAGTGTTTGCTGTTACGACTCCAACATAAGTAATTGACCCACCACCAAAGTTTTCTTTCCAAGGAGTTAACAACGCAATGGTCGTTCCGATGCCGACACCACCAGTGTCTCTCTCTGCGAACAGATGACCGTCGTAAAAATTAAGTGCTAATTCTCCTATTTGTAGATCTGAAAGTGCGGGTCTCTTTCCCGTCACAGACGATCTCTTTAACCTAAAAGGTGTTGCCATTTATTATATTGGGTATTTACCAGAAACGACTTATATAAGTCTCTTTCTATTTATCATTCTTGAGGAACTGGTGTATCAAGGGCTTCTAATGCTTCAATTGCACCTAATATCTTTAAATAATGTTCTTTCTTTTGATTAAAAGTTTTTTCCAAATCGGTCAATTGTGCTTCTAAAGTTTCTTTTCTTGCATTTAGATCTTCCATCATTTTGTCAGGTTCCATCTTCGTTAAATAATACATGTATCTTATTTATTATACACTAAATAGTAAAAAAGTCAAAGTTATATGGCGTTCACGAAGATTGTAGGTGCAGGTATTCATACATTATCAAATGTAAACACCCACAATATAAACTCATCTGGAATAATCACCGCAACTCAGTTCGTTGGAATTTTTACTGGAACTGATGGAGATTTTTCTGGAGATGTGACAATCGACGGGAACTTAACTGTAAATGGAACTACAACTACATTAGACACGAATTTAATTAATGTAGATAAAATAGAAGTTACAACTACTGGTGCTATTGTAGGTGTTGCAGTTACACAAAACGGATCAGGAGATTTAGTTCGATTATATGATGGTTCAACACAGGTAGTTACAGTTGATGATGAGGGTAAAGTTGGTATCGGAACTGATGATCTAACATACCCGTTAGAAGTTTGGGCCTCTGATCCTCGTATACAATTAGTTGATACAGATTTAACTGGTAGTAGAAGTATTCAATTAAGAAATAATGGGGGAAGTGCAATTTTAAGTGCTGCAACTCACACTAGTTTCTATAATGATGGTGAAGAAACAGTTCGTATCAAATCCGATGGTAACGTTGGTGTCGGAACTAATAATCCACAAGCAAAATTAGAAACATATAAATCAGGAACAACGGGATATCTTTTCCGTGCAATGGCAAATTTGAGTGTAGGTAATAGATCTTATGATTTAAAACCACCATCATCAAATAGCATTGATGAACCATTTAGTTGGAGTACAGGAAATTCTCATGCTTTCCAAGTTGATGGTGCTGAAAGAGTTCGCATCAACCCTGATAGAGTTATAATTGGTCAGTCTCTTAGCACTAATCAACCCACATATGATGCATCAACGACACTTGTTACTTCATCTACAAATAATGTAGGTGCATGGAACGCAATTGCAATTATAAGTGGACATACATCTGGTGCTTCATTCTTAAAATTTGGTGATAAGGATGATGAGGATGCCTCTTCAATCGGTCATTATAATGCTGATAATTCACTGCGTTTTTCCACAGGTGGAGCAAATGAAAGACTTCGCATCACATCAGATGGTAGATTACAGATAGGTAGTTCAACACTCACAAATTACAACGAATTTAATGGGCCAGGAAGATTAAATATACAAAATAATAGTGCAGATGGAACCGTTGATTTTTCACAGGGTATAATTTTTACTGATAATGTTAACAATCAAGGGACATGGACTCACGCTGGTATAGTTGCCACTGGAGGCCCTGGATGGAATGGTAATTTAGTATTTGGAACAGATAATACTGGAGCAAGAGACAATTCAGCATCAAATATCACAGAAAAACTTCGCATCACAACAGATGGTAAAGTTGGTATCAATAGCACAAGTCCAGCAAATAAGTTAGATGTGCGTCTTGGTGCTGCTTGGATTTACCCAGATGAAGATGGAACTGAGGCAATTGCACTTAAACTTGGAAAACTTAAAGATTATAATCAATCTTTTAATGATATATTAGTTGCTGACAATGATAACGCTACAACACCAACTTATACAGTAACAAGTAGAATTAATCGTTATATTGGAAATTGGCATTTTGATCGAACTTCACCTGATGGAAGACTTAATGCATTTAAATTAAGGTCAGCAAATTCTGGCACTAATCTTGGTAATAAACTTACAATACGTGATTTGCATGACACTGCTGATTCAATTAAGTTGTGGACAAATGGGGATAGTTTTATTGGTGTAACCACGGATGGCACTACTAGAAATTTTGGTATTGGAACTGGGACTCCAACTGCTCCTCTTGTTGTAAGAAGTTCTGAAAATACTTTAGGAATTTTGACAAGCACTGATGATGGTGCAAATCTTGATTTATTTGATAATGATACACAGTCTCGTATTCGCACAGTAGATGGAAGATTACATTTATATGCTGATTTTAATGGTGGTGTTGGTGGTGGTGGGTACCATGTTTCAGATAGTTCGATAAAATTTTTTGTAGATGGTAACAATGAAAGAGTCTGCATCACAAATGATGGTAATGTTGGAATAGGACTAACAAATCCAAATAGAAAACTTAGTATAGTCTCTGGAGATAGTTTGGGAATATCAATAATTAATGGAGGTGATTTTGCAACAACAGGAATTTATTTAGAAGGAGCCAGAAATGCTGGAACAGGGGTTGTAGGTAATTTACAATTTTATAATCGACGTAATGGTGGTGTTACTAGTAATCTTCGAGTTAATGGGAATGGAGAGTTTAACTTTAATCAAAGTGTTGGTATCGGAACTGATAATGTAAGTCCTGACAGACTCAGAGTTCATAAAGATGGACTTGATCAAATATTACAACGTTGGGGAGGTTATCAAGGTTCAACTGCTGGTCAGAGATTTATCGAGTTGTACACTCCAGAAACTGACAATGCGGATGATTACTTCAGATTTCAAACAGGTAATGCAATTAAATTTAGAATTGATACTAAAAATGCATTGTGTATTAACTCAGCTGGTTTAGTTGGTATCGGAACTGATAGTCCATCTCATGAATTAGATATCGAATCATCTTCACCAGTTATCGAAATGAAAGATAACGATGCAGGTGACTCAAGATTTCAAATTGCACAGAGTGGTTCTCAAACATATCTTGATATGGATGTTGGAAATATTGGATCTTCATCTTTGAGATTTAGATTTGCAGGTCAAGAAAAAGTTCGTTTTACAAATACTGGAAGAGTCGGTCTCGGAACTAATAATCCTGGTCACGAACTTGATATATGGAGTAGTTCTCCAGCAATTAGGTTAATAGATACAGACCCATACGAAACAGGTGCATATGGACAAATTGCACAATCTGGAAATGTACTTCAAATTATGGCAGATAGTGGTAATACGAGTGGTCATGGAAGTGTATTTTTCTATTCTTACAATGATAATGATTCATTCAACACATATCGAATCTCAGATAACGTACACCAATGGTACATAAGTGGTGAAGAGAAGGCACGTCTTCATAGTAATGGTAATTTTGGTATCGGAACTAATAATCCAGATGGTCAATTACACATTTCTTCTGGAACATCTGGTGATTGTCGTGTTTACATTGAGGCAGACACAGATAACAGCAATGAAGGAGATAATCCATTTATTATCTTCAAAAATGATGGAGGGATAGAAAATGCTTCTGTTTGGTGTGGAAATGCTGATGGTAGTAATGATAATAGTTTAAATCTTTCTGCAGCAACATCTATTGGTGGTGGTATTAGATTTTTCACTAGTGATACTAGTGGTGGTTGGGAAACTGCATCAGAAAGACTTCGCATCACAGCGAGTGGTAAAGTTGGTATCGGATCTGCGATTCCTAATAGAATAATGACAATTGTTGATACTCTAGGTGGTGGTATTGGAGTCATTGGATCTAATGCTGGTATCTACTTGGGAACAAATCATACAGGTGGTTTCCAAAACAATGCTGCGATTGCCCGTGCTGCTGCAACTAACTATCATATCACTGGTGCAGCAGCAGGAGACTTATGTATTGCTTCTGAATCTGCACAGTCAATGATATTTGGATTGAGTCACAGTGCAGGTGCGATAGATCAAGCAGTTCATATTAATCGTTTAAGGCAATTTAATATTTACTATGGTACTCAAAGTATTAGAATACACACTGGTAATCACAGTAGTCCTACAGAAAGACTCCGCATCGACTCTAGTGGTAATGTTGGTATCGGAACTGATAATCCAGGAACAAGATTAGATGTATGGGGTAACTTACAGGTAAAAAATGCAGCAGGTCTCCAAAACTTTTATATATCTGAATCTTCATTTAAAATATCTCAATCACCTTCTAATTGGAATAATTTAAATTATGATTCTTCTCCAATACTTGCTTGGGATTATAAATCTGGGCCTGGAGATTTGTTCTACATTGGATCTGGTGGTAACACCGCAATTGCTGATCAAATGGCACTGGTTGTTTCCGATGCTCATGGAGTAAAAATTGGAAGGTCAGGATATGATGGAAGCGACTTTGATGTATCTTCATCTAATGAGTTTTTCCGTGTCTCAACAGGTGGAAAAGTAACCATTAATTGTACTGCCATTAGTGCTGGTGGTGCTGATCCACAACTTTCAGTAGAATCTGCAACTGGTAGCAATATTGGTATAATTCAAGTTCATGCTGGTGGTGGTGAAACAAATGGAGATTTATCAGGTATTGCTTTTTCTCATGGTGCTGATGGTACAGTCGCAAGACCAAAAGCAGCAATCGCTTTAAATGCAATTGCAAGTTATGGTAAAGGTGACTTGTGTTTTTATGTAGATAATACTGATGATAATAATTCAGTTTCAAGTGCAGATGAAAAACTTCGCATCAAACGAACTGGAGGTATAACTTTTAATGGAGATACCGCAGATGCCAACGCACTTGACGATTATGAAGAAGGCTCTTACACACCAACTGCAACAACTGGTGCGGGTGGTAATATAACTGGCACTACCAGTTTTACCTTGCGTTATGTAAAAATTGGTAGATCAGTCCAAATATTTGGTAGACTTCACTTTAGCACTAGTGCCAGTGATCTTTCTTCATTAGAACTTAGTTTACCTTTTGCTAATGATAGTGGTAATAAACATGATACTAGTAGTTGTATGCACGTGATTAGAGGTAGTGGTGGTGAACCAGCACAAGGAATTAGAATTTTTAGAGTAGATCCAGGTGATACTAAAATGAGAATGCAGAACACAAATGGTCAGAATTATGGAGACCTTGGTAACACGAATCCACACATTAATGTTAATTTTAGTTATTTTTCTGCATAATAAATAATAATGCTTAAATCAGTTTAGTTCGGAGGACTTCCCTAATGGCACTTACAGAATCAATTGAATACGATAAGATAGAAATCGTTACAGAGCATAGACACGTCCAAGTCAGAAAAGCTACAGTCATCAAAAAAGATGGTGTAGAACTCACAAGATCTTTTGAAAGATATGTTCTTAATTGCGGAACTCTAGATTCTTCAAATAATTTGGTGGATAATCCATTATCAAAAGAATCTGATGGAACAACAGATATACCTGATGATGTCAAAGCAGTTTGTAATGCTGTCTGGACAACCAGTGTCAAAAACGCATGGAAAGCAAAGTTAATCGCTGAAAAGTAATCAAAAATGGCATTATACGACAACGCAGCAGGAAGACCGATACAAAAAGTTTTTAATCGAATTGGTATTCGAAGAGATCAAAACTTTGCAGACTTATCAAGTCCAACTACTGGTTTGGGTAATTTAATTGACACATTAGTTGATGATGATGAAAATACTTTTATAGCAGAAGATTTAGGAGTTATTAATAATATTTTTTCAAGAGGATTAACAAATAGTAATTACTTAAGTGTTGCTGGAAGTGCATTAAGATTTGTTAGTCCCGATGGGACAAGAGAGGATTATTTTGACCCTCGAATTACATATCAAAATCGTTTAGATAAAATAAAAGTTTTTTCAGGGGAACCAAGACTTGCTGGTGGTAATGGATTAACAGCAAAATACTATCAAAATGATCAAATAAATTTTGATGAACATACTAACTTTGAATATAACATAAATCCAAACTTTCCTGCTGGTATTGTAACTGCAACGCCTTCGGGAGATATTTTTACAGGAATTACAACTTTAGGTAATTTACCAGATGATAATTTTTGGGAGGAAGGTGATTTTTCATATACAACAAAAATTCATCCACAATCAGTTAAAAGTAATACAGGTGTAAAATGGGAGGGATACTTTACTCCAAGTATTACTGGCCCAGTAGAGTTTCAAATTAGTTCCACTGGATATTTCACATTTGATTTTAATCAGGAAGGATATGCAGAAAATCAAAATAGCAATGAAACAAACGCATCAAAAAATAGACCTGTTGGTGCTGGACAAACTTATACGAATTATGCAAGAGTTGGTGTTTCCACCTCATTTCAAGTAAATTCATCTGGTGCTGGAAATGTTATCACAGTGAATACTGCAGATATTGGAAAATTAAACACGATTGGTCATAACATGACTGTGACTACTGGATCAAACATTGTGTCTGGAGCAGAAATAGCAGGTATCGATAGAGCAAGTGATCCACCAACTATCACATTAACCTCTGATGCTGAAAATTCGGTCACAGGATCATTTTCTAATCAAACAGTAACATTTTCTAGAGATTTAAATGATTCTGTAAGTGTTGTTAGTGAATTTAATACTCATGTATTAGAGGCATACCAAAGATATCGAATTAGAATTAGATACTTTCATCACAAAAATTTTGACTCTAAAGATATAATTCAATCAATTAACATTAATTCTAGACAAAGGAATGAACCATTCACCAGTGATTTAAGATATACTCGATTATTTTCTTTAGATTATAATTTTACAAATGCTGTGAAAGGTGATTTTAATAATTACAATGATCAATCTGTTCTTTTTGGTGGAACAGATACTGAAGGAATTGGTTCAAGAACTGATCCGAGTGGTGAAGGTTACTCAAAAATAAGCACAAGTAATAAAGTAGACATCAAATATCAACCAAAACAAGAATTAGGAGATGGAACAAATATATTCACAGGAATCACCAGAAGTGAAATAAGTGTCCAAAAAGTAGCTGGTTCTCAAATATTAGAAACGGGTAGTAGTTTGACAACTAATATTGAAGTTGGTAATTATATTATTGGAGAACAAAGCACCACCAATGCAAGTGTCTCATTTTTTGCTAGAGTTTCTGATTTATTAGAAAATGAATTTATTGTTATGGATATACCTGCATTAACAGGTAACAATCATACAGAAACAATTAGATTTATTGATCATCGTGGTTTTATAAGAAGAGTTCGTGTTAATAATTCAAGTGGTACTACAATTACAAGTTCTGTATCAACAAATCCATTTAGAGGAACTCAAAGTGCTAATCCTGATATGACAACGATTCACAAAGATGTTCAGGTAGGTATGATTGCAATTGGTGCTGGTATTCCTGCTTTTACAAGAGTAACTGCAATAAACACTCAAACATCATTAACATTAAGTGCGTCTGTCAGTGTAAGTGCAAATCAGGATGTGTTCTTTTATGATTCCAAAGGATTACGAGATAATAGCCTACAAAACTTCTGTGACCGTATTGACACTTCTCCAACTGTTAGATGTTTAATTTCAAATGTATCAAGCACCCTTACTGCAGGAACAACTGTAATTACTGTTGATGATGTAAAAAATGTTGGTGTCGGTTGGGAACTTCAAGGATCATATTTTGGTGAGAATGGTATTACAGTTAGTGCTGTGAATTCTGGTACAAATCAGATAACTTTAAATTCTGGCATCGTAAGAAGTCTCCCTGATGATGCACAGTTTACAGCAGTAGAATCCAGTAAAAGCACTGGTGATTACACATTATGTTGCCCACCAACAGATACTTCACCACCATTTGATGCAAGTGAACAGGGATTAGATACCATTTCGTCACATAAAGATCTAGGAATTGTAAGTGGTAATTTAAAATTTGATTCTTTAACCATACAAGATGATGAAACTTCAAACAATGCAACTGATTTAACGGTATCACAAGGAACTGATGTCAATAGAACAATCGATATTAAAACTCCATCAGGAACTTTTAAAATATTAGCAACAACTTAAAAAAGGTTTTGAGTCAAATT
>Ga0209348_1001169_pt1 | contig 12922 bp, 23 predicted proteins | sample ETNvirenome_2_30_FD_184065 | JGI IMG/M metagenome (GOLD analysis project Ga0209348, IMG submission 184065) | Marine viral communities from the Pacific Ocean - ETNP_2_30 (SPAdes) (version 2) | ecosystem: Environmental > Aquatic > Marine > Oceanic | place: Pacific Ocean | collected 2013-06-22 | reverse complement strand
GTGAGTATAACCGTGGGGCAACCCTTGAAGGGCTTCTGCTTCTCTGAGGTCTAAATGACGATAAAGAACCCTTCCTTCGTTGTTCTCTACCAATACCTTGTACTTTGTTCTTCCTGTTGCTTTTGACAGGGTACAGAACCTGTTATCTCCGGAGTAGATCCTGTCTTGAAGTGATTTGTATCCTTTACCTGATTTGTCGAATTGGATATAGTTTCTGCACTGTTTTGGGTTGTAGTCTGTAATATCCCTCACTTCTTTGTCTGTTACTTCTTCTAAAGGAAGCATCACCTCTTTAAAAGTCTTCTTAGTTTGTCTTTGGGGTGGAATGTCAAGGTTGGTCCAATAGAGACGTACTCTGTTCTGGCCTGTGTAATATACGCTATTGATTTCTACTGGTTCTACTCCCAGTTCTTTTGTTATGATGTTCCGGCACTCCTCTTTCATCTTGACGTTTTCAAGGAGGAATTTTACATCAGGATTGATCTTCTTGACCTCTTTGAGAATCCTAACATAATGCCAGAAAAGCTTGCTTCTCTCATCCTCAAAACCTTTGCCATATCCAGAATTTGAGAATCCTTGGCATGGAGAACCACCAACAACCAAGTCAAACTTTGGAACAGACCACAAAGCTTTTTCGTTTTGCAAAGTAATGCTAGTGAACAAGCTATCCAAGGGAACATCAGAGTCATTTGAAGTGTACCACATTCTATTTGCGTTGACCTGCAACTTTGTAATATCTCCCAGTTGAAAGGTTTCTGGGAAGTTCTTTTGGGTGATTTCCATTGCATAGTCTTCAATTTCACTAGCGTAGTAATTGCAAGCAATACCCAGATTCTTCAAAGCTTGTTGGGAACAAGAGATACCATCGAAGAGAGAAAGAACATTGATTTTTTTTGACATCATTGACTCCTAATGATTGTTGTGTTGAAGAAGTGTTCTAAGGGTATTACGAAAGAGTTTAATTATTGTTCACAACTTTTTTTATGGTATTTGTTTTGCCCTTCTTCTTCCCACCACCCTACAAATCCTGCACCACCAATTCCTTCCAGAAGCAAACGGGTTTCTTCCCCACTGTTGCCAGAATTTATATCGTCCTTATGTGCTTGAACAAGGTAGTCAACAATGTGCGACAAAGGGCGATTGTCCAGAATCTTTTCTCTCTTAGCATCGGATTTTAACTCTTCAATGTCTTTCTCTAAACCACCCATCTCTTCATTTAGGAAAAATAGTCTTTCCTCGGCATATGCAATTTGATCCCTGACAAGTGCTTTTTTCTCTTCCAGAATTTCCAATGGTTGCTTTTTCATTATCATCTCCTCTGTTTTGTTTTCCCCCATGCTTACCATTACGGAGCTCAAGGTTTTTTGTTCGGTTTTTATTCAGAAAAACTCCAACTCCACTGTTCCAACAGCTTTTTTTCATATTTACAGGCATCGAACATGGGCTTTACCTTCTTTTCCCAGAGACAGAAGAAAGCAACGCATCTACCATATGAACTTATGTGAGTGTAATCTGAGATGTTAGAGGGGGATTCTTTGTACTGTGACAGAAGTTCTTTTGAAGCTTCAAAGAGAGTCAGTTTTTTGATTCTTTTCACTTTGCCATCAAGACCTTTCAGTTCATAGATTTTTTCATACGTTGCCATATTCTCCATCTCCTTTTAGTTTGTTTGTCTTGATGGTATTACGAGGGAACCCATTTTTTGTTCGGTTTTTTCTATTTTTCTTCTTTCCCTTTCACCAACCACTCATCAGGTTCTACTTTAAAAATCACTATTCGTTCGTTTTTTCCAGATACCCCAACAGAAAGCGTATCATCATTGAAAATGAGATCGTTAACCTCTTTACACTCACTAAGACCTCCAAAGAGTTCTGATGCTTGAGCACAAGCATCATCTTCACTATTCGCTTTGACATCCACCTCAACGCCAATTTCAATAATTCCTTGAACTGTGTAATTTTTCATTTTTCTTTCCTCTGTTTCGTTGCCCCCATGCTTACCATTACACAAGAAGCCATTTTTTGTTCGGTTTTTATTTAAAATCTTTTAAATGAACAAAATCACCTTTGCGTAAGTTATACATGTTAATCCTGAGGTGTTCCAACGATTTTTGATGAACAATGATTGCCCCCAATTTGCTAAAATACTTGACCCTATTCTGACGGCAAAATTCACGGTAATTTTTGTCCTTTTCCAACCCCCTTGCGAAATCAGGTGTTCCCTCAATCGTGGATACATATACCCCAAGATCACCATATTCGATGTCAACAACAGTTCTAAAGTCTCTTGTCCACGCCCATGTTTTTCTTGTGAATTTTATCACATCACCACGATTGAAGTCTGTCATCTAATTTACCAATCCCAAAAAAAGAAGTGCAAAGGGCAACAGTGAAAAGGAAAGGCTTAAAACAACAGTTAAAAAGCCTTTGTTGAACGAACTATCATACTGATCTACGGAATAATTTTTTACTCTTAAAAGCGCATTTAACATGTCTCATCTCCTACTTCAGAACAAGAAACTATAGCAAAATTTTCTGCCGGAACTCTATGTGATTTAAGATCTTTCTGTCTTACAACAATAAACCAATATTTCCCATGAACTAAAAAATCATCTTCAGAGGAACAAACTCCAAAGTCTCCTTCTCGGAAGGGAAAGTCCATCTGTGGTTGAAAGTATCTACGGCTAACTACGTTCACACACCTTACAATTCTCTTAACAAATTTATAATTTTCTGGTAAGTCATCTGGTAAAATCTTCATCCCCCAAGTTCCATCTTTTCCACCAGCATATTCCAATGTTCCAAAACAATTATCACGATACTGTGTCACTGATTTGGGCAATTCAAACGAAACCTTTTTCATCTTATTCCCCTTTGTAAGATTCCGTTGACTGAACTGGCTTTGCCGTTGAAACTAAAAATTGAATATATTCTTTGTGAGCAGCTTTCCATCTGGAGTATGCTTCCCAGTATTGTTCGTGAAGTTTTTCAGTCTCCACTTTCATTTTTTGTGCTTTAATCCTGTTCCTGTACTGTTTTTTATTTTTAATAATTTGTTCTCTATTTTCAATGTAGTACTCTCTTCTTCTTTCTTTCACCTCTGGTTTTTTTAGGTACTCTACCCTCCACTTTTTGATACAGGATTTGCAAATAGAACGCAATCCACTTTTCAATCTCCTATCTCTACTGAAAAATTCTACAGTCATGGGCAATTCTTTTTGACATTTTGTACATACCTTTTTCATTTTAGCACTCTCCGTTTTGTTATCCCCCATGCTTACCATTACGAAGCTCAAGGTTTTTTGTTCGGTTTATTTAATCAATCGTCAAAATTCTTTCTTTTGTCTCGAAAGACCACCCCAAAGATTGTTTGTCGGTTATCCAAATTCTTTGACATTTCGAGGGAATGGGCTTACTAGCACCCATATCCGTAAGGATTATATGGCCATCGAAACCATTCTCATTACAATAGGTTGTTGGGGCATTGAAGCACGTTCCCCCACAATAGACCCTTTTCAGTGAGGGCTTTGAACCCTTTTTCCAAACAAAGACATCTCTTTCGTTGATTGAAGTATCAAAGGGAACTACTGTAAAAGAAGCTATCTTTGAAAAACTAGAAAGTTCACTAAAGAACAAACTCAACATGTCATCCGAGACAGAACCAGATTGATCTATGGAAACACAAATTCTGGCAACTCGGTTCACAACTTTTGCAGGGTGAATGTAAGGAAACCTTTTATTTATTTTCTTTATAGACTTCCTCTTCATTCCCTTTTGAGATCTTTTGATAAAGAATCTCAACACCTTCCTCCAGTCTACTTTGTCATTGAATGCCTTATTTTTCAATTCTTTAACCATTTCTTCTGGCAAAGAACCCCACCCCATTTTTTGCTTTGCAGTTTCCTTGGTTGCCTTTTTCAACATATCGCTTATTCTTTCTTTCGCAACGGAAAGTTCTTCTTCGCCCCACTTATCATGACTACCATCGACTTCAATTTTTTGAAATTTTTCTGGATTTTCCTGTGCGTCTTTTTTCAAAAGTGATAAATATTGTTCTGAGCTCAACCCACGAGGATAATCTTCAAAGGGTGTTCCCTTCTCCTTCGGAATACACGCACTCTTTGGTAGTGTATTTCTCAGTTTGTCAGTGCAATCCCCTTTGGTGTCCAAAGTTCTTTGGTAAAAAGAATCAAGGCCGTTGATCGCCAAATCAAGAGAGATGTTCCAAATCTTGGTGAACTTAACCTCCTCCATCCTTGGAAGTGTGAGATGTTCAAAGATTAAGTGATACAGTTCATGCTTGAAGACTGCTTTCCTCTCTTCTTCTGTTAATTTATCAAAATACTCTGGGTTGTATAGGAGAATAGGCCACCCAGTTCCTTCTTGAATTGTAACTCCGGCAGTCTTCACCGATCTGCAAGGTCTTTTTGTAACCATTCTTGAGAATGACAAGAAAAAAGGCTCATCTCTCAAATAAGCATTTGCACTATTGTTTAGGCAGAACATGGTGGAACTCCATTAAGTTGTTGTTTTGTTTAGAATATTTCCATTATTTTTTTTCTGAAAACTTCACTTTCAACGCTACACCTTTCACTTAACTCTGGAACTTCAAGACCCATATGATGCCACAAAACAGTGGCAATCTCAGAAGGTAAAAGAGAAAAATAATGACAATAGTTTTTAAGTTGCTTGTCTGTTAGGCCATTTTTTAAAATGTTTGACTTCTTTATCCTGTCAACCAATGAAATGTGTTCATTGTTCATAAACCCCTCAACCAATTGGAAATTCCCGTCATCAATGATCATGCTAGGTTCTACAATATCATCTTGTTCTCTCAAAAACTCTTGAAAAGCCAAGGCTGCCTCCATGCCGACAAAACCAGATGCAAGGTTCAAAAATGGAGAGTCTTTGCTAGTGGCGTTCTTCTTCGTCAGAAGACCAGTATCTCTCAAGCATTGGTCAAGACGAAACCAAGATCTTCTACTTGGATATACCTTTCCGGGTTCAAGTTCAGATTTGTGTTCTAAATGGTCATGATTCAGTGAAATAAAATTGTAAGTCTGAGGTGTCACTTTGCCATCGGCATAGTCAAGCCAATCTTGCACCGTGGGTTCTACATCAAACACTGCCCACCTGTCCAACTCAGCAGGATCTAGGTCATTTACCTCATATTGAGAAGTGTTTATCCCACCATTGCAAGATGCAAACACAATTGTATCAGGATGCAAGCGATAACCGTTCATCTTCCTTGAATCAGTTATCTCCATGATTGACTGCCGAACATGTGGATCTCCCCTGTCAAGTTCATCAAAAAAGAGATACACTGGATTTTCACAGGCATGTTGAAAGAAGTCGGGAGCAATCCACTTTGTCTTGCCATCTTCAAATACAGGCAATCCAATAATATCTCCATCAGTCATCTGACTGACTCTCCTTTCAACCACCTCAACGACCATCTCTTTGGCCAGTTGATATACTAGCTCAGATTTTCCTACCCCATGACGACCACGAAGCATAATAGGGTATTTTTTGGGAAGTATATGCCGGATTGCAGACTTGAAAGATTTAAAAGATATGGTCATTTTTTTCTCCTTTGTGTTAAGTTCTTACACTTTTCAATACGCAGGCCCAGCTTTTTTGTTCGGTTTTTGTTTTAAAAAATATAATTACCCGTCTTTCAAAGCTTCACTACTCATTGCACATCTCCTTCTCAAGTTCCTTTATAATTCTTTTCTCGCCAAAACTGAGAATTGTCCTCCAGTCATAGGAAGTAATATCGGGGGTCAATAAAATCTCCTCCTCTCTTTCTTTTTCTCCAATACTCTTCAAAATCTCTTCTTTTAAGATTCTGTACTTCTTCCTTGAAGTTTTCTTTGGGGGGTTTTTCCTTTGCCAATCAATGAAATGCTTTACTTTTGACATTTTTTTCCTCTTTTCACAAATTTCAAATCTCTTTCTTCGCAATCTATTGGGCTTTGTGAGTTAAAGGGTAACACACGATAGACCTTACAACCTTTGGCATATGACCAACAGGGGGTATGATCAGTCTCCAAAACAAAACACTTAATTTCCACTAGTTTATCTTCTGAGAACATATATTTTACTTCATCAATCCACTTCTTTCTGAACTGTGCGATTGTTCCAACTGGATATTTTGGTTCTTTAAGCGTTTCTTCAACAACGCGAGAAGAGTATTTGTTCATTGCCAATGAAAAATATTGCTTCATATTTATTGGTTCCCCTGACATCACCTTATCTGCCAATGCAACATAGTACCCAACACTAAACTTGTTCTTCGCTAACCTCTTATAGTACCGAGAAGCAATCAAAGCTTTTTTTCTTTTACCCTCATCAAACCCACTCTTCTCCCACTCCTCCTGCAACAATACACACGGTGGGCTTTTCCACAGTTCAACTCTGCTTTTCCAATCCATGACACGATCTAGTTGGCTATAACTAAGGCTGCCATACTTTAAAGCAAAATGATGAAAGCTATCCAACAGTTTGACCTGTTTTATGCTTAACATTTCCTTGTTTGCCATTAAATAAAGAACTTCTTCTTCTCCTTTGTAAATTATGACAAACTTTAGCTTAAGCCTCCACTCCTCACCTTTGATCGAATATACATCATACACTGGCATTTTGTGGTCATCAGAGGGACGTTCCCAATCGAACTCCCAACCGATTTTGGCAAAGCCATAATCCACACCATCTTCGCCCAAGAAATCAAGTATGGCAGGGCCAAAATCACCATACAATCGGAGCTCAACTATTGAATTGGTCTGGATAGATTCTTCAATGGAAGTCTTAATTGATTTAATTGCTTCTTTTTTGCTCTGCATTTTATCTCCTTCTCTTGTTCCCCACATTTGCCTATAACAGCTTACATGGTTCATTACGAGAGATCAAGAAAAATGTTCAGAAAAAAACTACAATTTTTTAATATAATATTCGCTGAAGTTATAAGTGCCGAAAGGTGTTGCTATTTTATAAAAAAACAGATCAGGAATTGTCTTGGAATCCACTTTGTCCAAGACAATTCCGGCTGTCCATCCCCCGATAGAAACAGGATCTCCCCCTTTGATACTACCACTAACCTCAACAACCTCCATCAGTTACCTTCCAGTTTTTTCCCTGATTTTGGTTGTTGGGTATAAATCTCTTACATTTCTCAAAAAATACTTACCTTTTGAAGATGCTTGCAATAAAGAGTCATACACAGATCTCGGAACCTCCTCATATCTGTATATCGAACCATTTCTGAATTGAACAAACAAAACTCCATCTGCAAAGAAGATGGAGTTTATCATGCTACTTTCTACCCTTACCACTCTCCATCATCCTCTTCTTCGTAATCATTTGAATCATATACTTCTTCGTCATCATCACATTCATCACACTCGCCAAAACTTTTGCCAAACTCCTCAGTATGTACCCGAAGGAGAACATCTGGGTCTTGCAATATGACTTCGCCATCGACAACCTTAAAAGGTAATTCAAAAGCCTCACTCCCTAATTTAACTAAACTATCTATTGGAAGTCTGTTTTTGAACAACCACAAGAGGCTATCTTTGTCCATCCTAGACAAGTAATTATAAAATATGTAATCTTCATATGTTTGATTCGACACTTTAAATTTCATACTCACCTCTTTGTAATTGTGAACAACAATCATTTAACGAAGAACAATATTATACCATAAATAAGCATAGATATTAAAAAAAATTCATTCATTAAAAAGAACAATGTCTCTATTCAATTCCAGAGTTTTTTTACCATCATCCCAAAGAATTGAATAATAAATTATACCCTTACCCATTAAAGAAAACTCTTCATGAAGAACTCTGACAACTACACCCTTCATTGCTCCTTGGTGTTTTTTCACTACACTTCCTTGTTTTATTGCCCTCATAACCACTAAACCCTTGCCGTTTGCCTATCAAATAAAGAAAAAGAATCGTGAAAAGATATATTTGGAGTTCCAGAACACGTTCTGGGGAATTTCCCATCAAAAAGAACAAGCATCGAGGGAAAAGGTGCTCCATGCTTTGCACCACCAAACTTTACCCTTCCCTTCAAAAACTTTATGTCTTGTGCTTTCATACAATAAGAGTGAAACCACTTCGTATCAGTTCTGGACGGGATCAGTGCTAGAACCTTCGTTCCTTCCTTGCACCCTTCCTTATACGCTTTCTCTATCCAAGGCGCCATTCCTCTTCCGTATGGAGGGTTCATAAACACAGTATGCCCTTCCCAGCTCTGAGATAAGCCATTATCTTCTTTGGTAAAATAAGTTGAAGCCTTTGCACTCTCCTTGGTACAACAAGGATCTAGTGTGAATGAGTATACAGAATTTAATTTATTGTATAAATCCTGTGGGGTTGTCCACTCACTTGTTGCACTGCTAAACATTACTGCTTGAACCTTCTTATTCATCGCACTAGCCTTTCAGTTCATTTTCTGAACTTTTATCAAAATCTTTGATCTCTCTCATTAAATTATAGTTTTTACTTTTTTCTAAATTTGAAAAATAATTTGGAGGGAAAACTTGCCGAAGAACTCTCTGTACATTTGTTTGATTACAATCCCTGTATTTCCAATATCCCACCTTTATGGAATAATGAAGCCCATGAGCTCTCTTGATTATATGCCAAATGGCCAACTTACAAGCGTTTATGTCATGAGACGATAGTTCAACTATCCTTGTTTTGTTTTTCCCCTCCACTTTGATTTTGGAAGGTATCGAATTGCAAAATGCGGATACTTGTATGTCCAAAAGATTATCAGGTTCTATTCTGAATTTTCTCAACTTAACCTCCATTTTACATTTCTTCATAGTCTTTAGGGTTGGCAACCCACATACAATACATTTTTAGAAGCCCAGAAGCATGTTTGTCGTACTCATCCTCGTCTAGCTGCATCCCCATGTCTTTAGACAACTCAAGACCAATTCTCCACGCCTCAAACTCTTCCCTCAACACATCAACTCTCCACCCTAAAGAACCATCAACCCTCCCATCATTGAGGGCTTTGTGTTGTGTTCTAAACTTTTCCCTATAGCCCCCTGATTTGCGAATGGAAGCGTGACCACATTCATGAAGCAATGTGAAAATTGTCTTTTCATCACCATATCTTTTATTATAATAAATCGTATTCTCTTCTGGGCAGTATTGGAACTCTTTTCCTGTAGCGAGAGATATACAATTGTCTTCGCACCATTTCTTTATCTTCTTAAAATGTCCATCGGTATGCTCTTGCCTTGTCTTGCATTTCATCGTATATTTTCCAATCAACTATGGTGGGCCTATACTCTCTCGGAGCAGTTCTTTTAATTGCTGGAATAAGTTCCCTCCTAACATAAGTTTTTACATCTGTGGTTCCCAAATAAAAGTCGTGAATCTTAATTAAAAACTTAATTAAGATTCTACCCCCTCTCCTTTTTGTTGATTGAGGGCTTACAACAGTGACGTTTGGAACTGCTCTCAGAAAGTTTTCAAGCTTCAAAGTCTCAACTTTACTATTTTCTGCGAAAGAAAACAAGAAGTATATTGTGTGGACATCGTGTGATAATTCTTCTATCAATTTTTGTTTGAATTTCATATTATACAAGCCTCGTGTTATAGTTCATGCTTATATATAGTAAAAACACACAGCCCACGCCCTTGTACCTACTTAACTTTAATATCAAGCACTTTTGGTTCAGCAGGGGGAGTCTTTGGGATCTCAATGGTAAGAACCCCATTCTTATAAGTCGCAGATATGTTCTCCACATCGCACTTATCTTCATCTGGAAGATTCCACATCTTCTCGAAACCTTTAGTGAATCTATCTTTGTCTTTGTCTTCTGGCCAATGGGACACACTGAGGACGTTATTCCTCACTTCGATATTTAGAAATTCTTTTTTAGCTCCCGGACATACACAGTAAACAATGAATTTATCGTCTTCCTCCACTTCTTCCACCTCTGAAATTCCTGAACTTAAGATTTCCTCAAGATTGATCAAGCTCTTCTTGTTGTTTTCAAACATTTTCTGAAATCCTTTGCTTCGAAAGTCTCCATATATTGGGTAATCAATTGGGTAGGCAATAGCAGCAACCATGGCCTCAGTTACGTTGCAGGGAAAATTGTTGTTGTGCATTTTACATCTCCTAATTTTTAAATTGTTCATTCCCAACATAAACAAATCAAGTGCCTTGTCAAGAAAAAAAATCCCCTCAAGGATAACACCTTGAGGGGATCATAACAAACAAAAAACGACATGTCAAGAATTTTCTGTTACCCCTTCAGAAGAGACCTTGAACTTCTAATTCTCTCTTGGATTGCAGCAGGAGAACCAACAACAACCATAATTCCTGTACTCAATGGCACATTAAAAGCCAACGTGCTAAATTCCACCCTGTCATCAAGACCTTCTGGTAAAGAGTCTTTGTCCACTTGCAATGGAGATATACAACTAATTGAAGAGGGGTTTACGACGACTTCTTTTAGGAGGTATCTGTCGTCAGTTGGTAGATTTGTCACTACTTGCGTTAACTTAATCATTTAATTACCTTATTTAATAAATTTTGCCATAAATACTGCGAGTGCCATACCAAACTGCACAACTGCAAAAACAGTAATAGCCTTCGCTTTGAAAGTTTTCAATTCATCCACTTGACTCGCCAAAGAACCCAACTGAGTAGGAGAAGCAACTTCATCTATCTTCTTCTTCCACTCTTCAAGTTCTCTTATTTTTTGGTCTTTGGCAGAATACTGGGCAGATAAGGTGATCATATCATTTTTTAATTCACTTATCTTCCCTTCTAAACTCTTTATGTTATTGTTAAGTTCTTTAACTTCACTTAAAACTACTTTCATATATTGCATCCATGCATCAGGCCTTGGATTGTGAGTTACTGCATCAAGCATAATCGACTCTTTTGACTTTTCGTATGACATTTTTCACACCCTCTCTGTTATGAGTATAAATAGTCATAAAAGTCTTTAATTGTCATAAAGAGCAAAGCCACTTGTAATTAACACACTTGCTACCGAAACTGCATTCTCCAAAGCACATCTTGTTACTTTGGCAGGATCTACGATACCAGCCCCAAAGAGGTCTGCCACCTCACCATTCAAAAAGTTATACCCAACACCATATTCTTTATCCAAGAGTTTCTCTTTGCAAACATCCGGTGACATACCTGAGTTTGACGCCATCTTTTCAAATGGATAACTCAGAGATCGAAGAAGGATTGACGCCCCATCTCTCAGTGTTTCGTCGTCACTACAAAGGCCATGTAGCTCGTTTTGGAGATATAGAAGCGTTGCACCACCCCCACACACCAAACCTTCTGACTGGGCACTGCGAACGGCCTCTAAAGCATCTTCAATGCGATGCTTCCTTTCGATTGCTTCAACCTCAGTTGCCCCACCCACTTTTATGATAGAAACACCAGAAGAAAGCCTTGTAACTCTTTCCTGCAACACTTCGCACTCATTAAGGTTTTCTGTCTGCTTTATCTCTGCATTGATGGAGTCAATCCTTTCATCAATTCTATCTTCGTCTCCATTGCCTCCTGTGAAGATTGTAGAGCTCTTCTCGCAATCAATAGACTTGACTCTACCAAGGTGTTTAAGTTCCACTTGATCAAGTTGAATATTGTTCTCTTTGCAAATGAATGTTGCCCCTACAGAAATTGACAAGTCTTTCAGTATTTCTCGCCTCTCTTGTCCATATCGGGGAGCTTTCACTGCTAGAATCTTCATCGAGCCCCTAACAGTGTTCATAATCAAGGAGGCAAGTGCCTGTCCATCTACTGAGTCTGCGACAATGACAAGAGGATTTCCATCTCTGGCAATCAATTCCAGAACGGGAAGCATCTGAGAAACACTATCAATCTTCTCATCGGTAACCAAAACCCAAGCATTGTCAAGCCTACAAGCGTTTCTCCTCTGATCGTTTACAAAAGCCGAAGCTGCATACCCACTATCAATACAAAAACCTTCAACAACTTCAAGCTTCGTTTCGAGGGCATTCCCTTTTTCAATAGAGATAGCCCCATCCCTTCCTGCCTGAATTACTGCTTTGGCCACCAAACTCCCTATCTCTTTGTCGTTATTGGCAGAGATTACTGCCACCTTTGAAACATCTTCTGTGCTTGATACAGGGGTTGCCAATTCAGAAATCTTCTTCACCACTTCTTTACAAGCAACTTCGAGACCTCTCTTGATGAATACAGGATCAACTCCAGATACAATGTACTTCATTGCCCTTTCCACAATCTCTTGAACAAGGATTGTGGTTGTGGTTGTTCCGTCTCCTGCTTTAATGGCAGTATTCTCAGACGCTTGCTTAACTATCTCTACAATTAAATTTTGACTTTCATCTTCTAAGGTAAGATTTTTCGCTATTGTTGCCCCATCCTTCGTGATAAAAGGCTTCCCCTCTTTTGTTTTTACTATAACAGTTCTTCCCTTGGGGCCAAGCGTTGAACCGACAACATTACCCAAGGTGTTTACTCCATCGCGAATTGAATGCACTAGTCCCTCATCGGTAACTATCTTCATTTATCCTCCTGCTTCGTAAAGTATTTTGACAATCCGTCATGATTCTCTTTGGATTTGTTTACTGTTTTTGTGAAATTTTCGTATTTGTCCATAAAAATTCCACCAGCTTCCTTAGGTTTTTTACTACCTTCCTTCTTAAGGAGTGACAGTGAAAATAGATCCAAACTATCCGAGGCTTCTTGGATCGTTTCAATGATCTTCAGTAGTTCATTGTTGAAGGTTTCCTTCTCTCTTTTTACAGTTTCCTTCCAGTCTTTCATCGTAAAGGAAAACTCTTTTGGATCACTAAGCATTTTTTTTGTTATTCTTATTCTAGAATCTCGTTCAAATATGCCCCTACAGATAGAGATCTTGCTCATGTTTTCTTTTGTCA
>Ga0209348_1001168_pt1 | contig 12926 bp, 6 predicted proteins | sample ETNvirenome_2_30_FD_184065 | JGI IMG/M metagenome (GOLD analysis project Ga0209348, IMG submission 184065) | Marine viral communities from the Pacific Ocean - ETNP_2_30 (SPAdes) (version 2) | ecosystem: Environmental > Aquatic > Marine > Oceanic | place: Pacific Ocean | collected 2013-06-22 | reverse complement strand
GAAGTAAACGACGGCGCAAGCCGTACAATTAGCGCAAACTCTGGTTTTGAGCTTTTAGATAACGGCTTTGTGAACGTATCAATTGAGTATCGTGATAACGACTCTACGCAGCGCTCAGGCTTTGACCCGCGCGAGCAATACGACCGCCTGGAAGATGGCAGCCTAGACCCACGCGAATTTACTATCGACCGTTACAACCACCGTTTTGGTAAAGCAGAGCTTGAAGACTACGCACTGTTTTACAACATGGGTTACGACTTTGATAACGGCTATAACCTGTACTCGTTTGGTAGCTACTCAAAACGCGAAGGTAACTCAGGTGGTTTTTACCGCCGTGCAAACGACAGCCGCAACGTGTTAGAAGTGTACCCAGACGGCTTTTTACCGCAAATTGAAACCGACGTACAAGATTACTCATTTGCCCTAGGCCTGCAAGGCGAAACTGGCGAATGGACATGGGATGTAAGTACCAACTACGGCCGTAACGACTTTGGTTTCGGCGTTGTAAATAGTATAAATACATCACTAGGTGCCGACAGCCCAACCGAATTTGACAACGGCGCATTGGTTTACGATCAGTTTTTAGTAAACGCTACGGCAAATACAGTGCTAGATTTTGGCTTGCCAGATGACGTATTTTTTACTGTAGGTGCAGAGTACCGCCACGAAAGCTACAAAATTGAGCAAGGCGAAGAAGCCTCTTACATTACCGCTTTAGATAGCGATGGCAATCCAATTGCTGCCGGTGGCGCTCAAGTATTAGCTGGTTTTGGCCCAGAAAGCGTAACCGATGAAAGCCGCCATAACGTAGCGGTATTTGTTGAATTTGATACTTACCTAACAGAAGACTGGAACCTTGTTTTAGCGGGTCGCTACGAAGATTACACCGACTTTGGCGATACGTTTACATCAAAGCTTGCGTCACGTTACAGCATTAACGAAAACCTATCATTGCGTGGTGCAATTAGCACAGGTTTCCGTGCACCATCACTTGCGCAAAGCTCGTACCGCCAAATCTCTACCGTACTTGAGAACAACCAACCGTTTGAAGTAGGTTTATTCCCTACCGATTCAGCGGCAGCGCAAGCGCTAGGTGCAGAACAACTTGACGCCGAAGAATCAGTCAACGTAACAGCAGGATTTATGTACACGCAAGGCAGCTTTAGCCTAACTGTAGATGCCTACCGCATTGATATTGATGACCGTATTGTATTGTCTGAAAACCTAGAGGGCGATGCCGTAGTAGAAATATTGCAAAATGCCGGCGAGCTAAACACTGAAAGCGTACGTTACTTTACTAACGCTATCGACTCGCGCACGCAAGGTGTTGATATTGTTGCTACCTATAACTTAGATTTAAGCGATTTAGGTGACTTACGCTTAAACGTAGCGGCTAACTTTAACGATACCGAAGTAACGCATGTAGATGACAACCCAAGCGAGTTAAACTCACTAGGCGATGACTACGTTGTATTTGCACGACGCGAAGTAGGCCGCTTTGAAGAAGGCACACCAGATAGCAAATGGAACCTATCAGCAGTGTGGAACTTTAACGAATGGCAAACCACCCTTCGTGCAACGCGCTACGGTGAAGTGGCTGATATTTCTACCACTGCCGATCGCGATGAGTACATTGACCCTAAATGGATCACCGACCTAGAAGTTGCCTACCGCCCAGACGAATACTGGAAATTTGCAGTAGGTGCAAACAACTTGTTCGATCAGTACCCACAAGCAACAGTAGATAACATTGGTTACTCTGACTTTGGCCAAATATTCCCGTATACACCATATGCACCGTACGGATTAGACGGGCGCTTCCTATACGGTAATATTACTTACAGCTTTTAATAAATAACCTAAAAGCAAACACTTAAAAAGGATGCCATGTGCATCCTTTTTTAATTACTTCTTAGTGTATTTAACCACTTATTAGTAAATCCACTTTTCATAAACACATCCCACCACAATAAAATCAATGACTTACAGTTGGCCTTGTTTTTGCTCTACTATGCTTATACAAAACAAGCATAAATAACAAACACAAAGGACTAAACATGAGCTCATCAACTGTATCTAACATTACAAAACCACTTTCACTTATTGGCGGCATTTTATTATTAAGCGGCTGTGTGTTTCATATATCGCCAAGCGTTGCCTCAGTAAAACAAACTCAGCAGTTATCACTGCCAAGTAATAACCTAGAATACTTAAACGTATTAAGCGGTGCAGGCTCTCTTGAAATAAAAGGCTCGCCCAATGCCACCAGCATAAGTGTAGATGCCACAATTTTTACCGCCGACATTGAAGACGAATACACGCTTACCCTTGAGCAAAATGGCAAACAAGCTACCTTAGTTGCTAACAATAATACTGCCAGCGGTATGCGTTTTTACAGCGGCCAATCGCCACACATTGATTTAGTGGTTACCGTGCCAAGTAATTTAATGCTCGATATTAATGATGGCTCTGGCGACATTGCAATAAGCGCTATGCAAAATAATATAGATATAGAAGACGGCTCAGGTAGCTTATCTATCAACAGCGCTAAAAACCTTTCTATTGAAGATGGCTCAGGCGATATAACCCTTGAAAACATCACCGGTAACTTAGCGCTTACCGATGGCTCTGGCAGCGTAAATATTAATAATGTTAGCGGCAATGCAGTTGTTGATGATGGTTCGGGCGATATGCGCATTAGCAATGTGCGCGGCACCTTAACTGTTGAAGACGGCTCAGGCAGCATTGCCATTAATAATATTAATGGTGCGGTTGATGTAGACGATAACTCTGGCGATTTAGTCATTGAGCACGTGCAAGCAAGCGTAACCATTGAAGATGGCTCGGGCAATATTCGTGTAAACCACGCTATGGGGCTTACCATTACCGAATCGGGCTCTGGCGATGTAAGCATTGATAACATTAGCGGCCCCGTAAAAGTAGCCGATTGATTATGACTAAATGATCCATTTTCAGCCACTTGACCCATTGTATTTTTAAAGCCACTAAGCCATGCTAAAAGCCTTGATACTATTAGGATATACGCGTGTTAGAAATAGCTTTAATTTACTTAGCGGCGGCCATAGTGGCTGTACCTATTGCCAAGCGAGTGGGACTTGGCTCGGTACTTGGTTATTTAATTGCGGGCATACTAATTGGCCCTTACGCCCTGGGTATTGTGGGGGATCAAACAGATGTAATGCACTTTGCCGAATTTGGCGTAGTGATGATGCTGTTTTTGGTTGGCCTTGAGCTACAACCAGCCCGTTTATGGAAGCTTCGCCATTCAATATTAGGGCTTGGCGGCTTACAGGTCGTACTTACCGCCGCGGCTATTTTTGCGTTTTGTTATTGGGTTTTTACCATGCATTGGCAGACCGCCCTCGCCATTGGCTTAATGCTGGCGCTGTCATCAACCGCTATTGTACTGCAAAGCCTTGAAGAAAAAGGCTGGCTAAAGCAAGAAGCCGGGCAAAATGCATTCTCGGTTTTGCTGTTTCAAGACATCGCCATTATTCCTATCTTAGCGCTCCTGCCACTATTGGCTTTTGCGCCGCAAAGTAGCTCAAAAGACATTAGCGACTCAATTATTGCAAGCTGGCCGGTATGGCAGCAAGTTGGCGTATCGGTAGCGGTTATCGCCGCTATTATTGCCGGTGGTAAATATGTGTCGGCGCCGTTATTTAGATACATAGCGCAAACCCACATGCGTGAAATATTTACTATTTTTGCGCTGTTTTTAGTGGTGGCGATTGCCCTTGTAATGCAAAGTATTGGTTTATCTCCGGCACTCGGTACATTTTTAGCCGGTGTAGTCCTTGCCGAAAGCGAATTTAGACACGAGCTAGAAGCCGATATAGAGCCCTTTAAAGGCCTACTGTTAGGGCTGTTTTTTATCACTGTTGGCGCATCAATCAACTTTGAATTATTAGCGGATGAATTTACAACCGTTATTGCACTCGTTGCGCTGCTTATTGTAGTAAAAGCCTGCATTTTATTTGCCCTTGCCATCACCTTTAATATTAGTAAAAAGCAGCGTTTGCTGTTTGCATTAGCGCTGGCACAAGGCGGCGAATTTGCCTTTGTACTTTTAAGTGTAACCACTACATTAAGCATATTAACGCCAGAGCAAACAAGCCTAGTGACGTTAGTGGTGGCTGTTTCAATGTTGGTTGCGCCACTGCTATTAATGGCTTACGAGCAGCTACAAAAACGCACCAGTAACAGCGCGCCCGAGTTTGATAAGCCCGAGCAAATTAGCAGCGCTAAACACGTTATAATTGCAGGCTACGGTCGCTTTGGGCAAATTATGGGTCGCTTATTACACGCCCAAGGCTACGAAATTACTGTACTTGATCACAGCCCAAGCCAAATAGAACTCCTACGCCGCTTTGGCAATACCGTATTTTATGGTGATGCTGCCCGCCAAGAGCTGCTAGAAGCCGCAGGCGCGCACACCGCACAAATGCTAATTGTGGCAATAGACGATGCAGACAAAACCCTCGAAATTATTAAGCTTGCACATAAAAACTACCCGCAGCTTAAAATTGTTGCCCGCGCAATCGACCGCCGCCACGCGTATCAATTACTTAATTTAAAAGTAGATGCCTTTAACCGCGAAACGGTCGACTCCGCCATTAACCTAGCGGTAGATGCATTAGAGCTATTAGGTAACAATAAAGAAGATGCTCAGCGCGCCGGAAAACTATTTAGAGACCACGACCGCGCTGCTGTATTGCAACTAGCCGAACTGTGGGGCGACGACGCCAGCTACGGCGTAGCCGTACGCCAACGTATGGAAGATTTGAAACAAGTGCTGCAACAAGATAAGAAGGCACAAAGTGATTTAAATACCTGCGACAGCGGCGACTGTGAAGACGGCCTAACAGAGCTAGCTGATAGGCCTAAAAAGCCTGATGATTCTCATTTGGAGTAGTGCAAGACAAACTTAAATAGTGAGTTAAAATATGACAACCACCTTAACTCACTTTTTTTATTGAGCATTCCTGCTATCAATATTTATTCAACTACTCTCGTTTTCTTTAAAACAGACAGCAAGTTTATTAGCTCAGTAGCCAGAAATTGACCCGGCTTATAGATAACTCTTAAGTTAGCTTGAGTGTTGTGAAGGCTGTGGTTTTTTTTGGGTATTAAAGTAAAATCAAGGTTATCTAATTTATAAAAATTTCCATTCAAATCGGATAAATTAATGTGCACTCGAGAAAGTTTAGATGAAACTTTATAATCAGTTGTTTCTATATGACTTTTTTCATCAAAAAAAACATTAAACCAACATTTTTCTGGTGATTGTTTTTCGTACATCCCTTCAAAAAAATCCGTAATAAGAGCTTCATAAGTCTTAAGCATGAAGGGGTCTATTTTTACAGTTAAACCATATGAAGAATTGTGCTCATTACCACTTACTGCAACTAATCCATGTGCATGTAACTTATTTTGTCTGCTAAAAGACGATTGTAAACCTAGCTTATCTAATTTTTCTTGAAAAAGTGCAATAGAGTTGTCGGCGAGTTTATTCTCATCGTCACTTCCTACCTTTCCGAATCGAAAAGGATACTCTAAAGTAATGTGGTCAACTACAGAAAATACTTCGCTGTTTTGAGCGATAGAATTATCATCGTGAATTGAAATACTCTCGAAGTCCGACTTTTCGAAGGATGCCGGAAAGTAACAATGAAACTCATCATTCATAATACTTAATATATTGTTCATACCGTCCTTTGAAACAATATTAAAACCCTGTAATAAATTTAAAGGTGGCTTAAGTTGTCCAATATCCACACCTTTTATACCAATAGGAATAACCTTTACACCTTTAGAGTAAGCAAAACCTGATTCAAAATAGATCCAACTTGACGACATCGATTCAGGAGAGATGAAAACAAACATTATTTTTGCTTTATGAAGGTTTTCTTCAATTTGATGAACCCAGTTATTACCAAAAGGTATACTTTCACCATCACTCGATTGAAATATATTTACAGTCCCAGAAGTTCTTGAATTAACACCTTTTTGTAATTCTGATATGTAGTCTCTATCGATTGATGAGTGGCTAAAAAACACTGTAGGCTTATCCATTTTACCCCTTATTTATAAAGCTTTATCAGACGACATTTCATATTAAAGTGTCCCTATTGAGTGAGCCTCTATTAATATCAAATAGTGTAAATTATTACCAACTATAAATATTATGCAGCTGATGGTGTGTGTTTTATAAAAATGGGAAAGTGTTTGCGGTATTGCTTGGGCGGGGATGGCTTAAATTAATCTACTTTTAAATACCTACTTGTAGCTCATAGCCAGTCACTCTTCCAGCTATGAGCTACTACATTTAAAAACGCTAAAACCTAGTGGTGGTGCCCGCCTTGAATCGCTTTACCTTGCTGGTTATAAAACCCCGTTGCGCCGTGTTCTATAAAACCTAGGTTGATCATTTTTGCTAAAAACGGGTCGTTTTCGTTATCGCCTATGTCGGCATAATCGGTGGTTTGAAAGCGATCCCATTTGGCAAACTGTGCGGTTATTTCTGCTTTATTGCTGTTTACTTCGTTAAGGCTTAGCAAAGTATGGGTATCGCTTTTTTTATTGGTTACGCTAAAGCTTTTAACCAAGTTTGATTTAGTAAATAAAGCGAGTTTAAATTGGTTGTCGCCCTCAGAAAGTGTGTAGTTTTTTACTTCATCGCAGCCGCTGCTTTGGGTGTTAACTAGGGTCATTTTTTCGATTAAATGCGTATCCACCAGCTGATTTTTAGCGCTCCAACTTTGTACACCGCGTACCTCAGATGGCTGATACTCAATACCGCGTTGCTGGGCATTAAAATAACGAATTGGGCGAATTTGTTTGTTAGCTAAGTGCTGCCAAAGCTCAGTAATTACCTCACGCTGATGCGCAACTTGTGAGTTGTTTCGCCAAAGCGTAAGTGATTGCGTGCTTTGCTCGTTTTTATGAGTATTGGTAATTTTATAGTCGGCTTTTAAATGCACGCTATCAATTTTACATTGCTGCGCTAGGGTGCTGGTACTGGCAAGTGTTGCCATTAAAAATAATGCTAGTTTCATTAAATTATCTCTTATTTAAGCGTCACTGTAATAGGCATTACCATACCCATTTACAGTGGCATTTTTATGACATAAAAAAACAACTCGCACAGCGTACGAGTTGTTTTTAAATACCCCATTTTTAATACGTACTTTATGTGCTGAGCGTACGTATTAAATTACTTATGGCGTTACTTTTTCATCAGCGGTAGTTACTAAGTCTGCTGCAAAGTCCATTACATGGAATAAAAAGCTTTGCTCGTTAGTGCCTGTAACTAAGTGAGCGCCTGGGCCCATTGCATATACGCCAACATCTTCACCTGCGTGAGTTTCTGAGCCAAGTGGTACAAGCGCCTCTTGGTGAAAGCCCGCTGAAGTTGTATCAACATCGGTTAAATCTACACGTCCTGTAACAGGTGCAAATGCATAACCTGCATCGGCATCGGTTTCATCGCCTAAATCTCTAAAGCCGCCACCGTTGGTGTAGCCAACTGTGGTGTATGGCATATCGTCGGCAGCTAGGCTTGGCTCGGTTTCGCCTACGGCAACAACTTTACCTAATATTGGGTTACCACGTTTAGGGTAGCCTGCAATAGTAAATACGTGGCTGTGATCGGCAGTTACTACTATTAGCGTTTCTTCTGGGTTAGTGTTTTCCATTGCCACTTGCACAGCTTTTGCAAACTCTACTGTGTCGTTTAGGGCATTGTAGGCATTACCCGCATGGTGCGCGTGGTCTATACGACCTGCTTCTACCGATAAGAAAAAGCCATTGTCGTTGTTATCTAGTACGTTAATTGCTTTTTCGGTCATTTCGCTAAGCGAAGGCTCGCCCGCTACATCGTTTGCACGGTCAGCTTCGTATTGCATGTGTGATTCGTTAAATAAACCAAATACTTTAGTGGCATCGTCGCTAATTGCATCAAAACCAGTTTGGTCCATAACGTAAGTGCCGCTTGGGTAAGTTGTTTGCCACTCGGTTACTAGGTTGCGGCCATCAGTACGGTCGCCTTCTACTGCGCTTACTGCATCGGCTGAGTTTGCTGCTTCATCTTTTGGTAAAAAGTGACGACGTCCGCCGCCCATTACAACATCAATGCCATCTACATCAATACCCGCATAACGCGACTCTAGGTTGGCTTCAAAGTTTACTAGTTGCGATGCAATATCTTCACAGGCTTCAGTGCCCTCTGGCATATCTGAGTTATCTTCCCAGTTACGGTCAGCCGATTTAGCATACGTTGCTGCAGGTGTTGCATGGGTAATACGTGCGGTTGAAATAAGGCCGGTTGCTTTACCCGCTATTTCAGCAAGCTCTAACGAGGTAACTAGTTCGTTGCCTGTTACCGTGGCACAGTCGCCGCGCTCAATGTCTTCATCTACACCAATTACGCCCACATCGGTTTTAACACCTGATACCATTGCCGTCATTGTGCCTGCTGAATCGGGCGTTTGTGCATCTACGTTGTAAGTTTTAACAAAACCTGAGTACGGCATTTTTTCAAAGCTTAACTGGTAGTCTTCACCTAAACCGCCTTCAAGCTGGCCTGCTAAAATACGTGCAGCTGTTACGGTAGAAATACCCATGCCGTCGCCAACAAATAATATAACGTTTTTCGCTTTGCCAGATTCAGTAACCACTTCGCTATTAGCTTGCTGTGTTGCCGCAAGCTTTGTTTGTGCATCGCCATACCATGCGTTAGTCGTTAAGGTGGCAAGTTGCTCGCTGGTAAGTGCCGTAGCAGGTGCATTACACACTAAGTTAGAAGAGGTAACTTCGTCGCTATCTAGCACGCCGTTGCCGTTTGTATCTACGCCGGTTTGGGTTTCTACGCCGCCATTAACACATTGCTCAGAGCCTACTGCAATGGTGTTATCTACCGCGAGAATATTATTTTCGTCTTTGTCGTCGTCACTACAACCTGCTAGCGCGACCATTACTGCTAAAGAAAGTACTGTTAATTTGTTCATGTTAGCCGCCATTATTGCTGAGTTAGTTCAAGAGCTTGATTAATTAAATGAAATACTACGTTTTGCTCAATTACGCCTTGAGCTAGCTGTGCGCCAGGGCCTTTTGCATGCAGCGAAATATCTTCACCGGCATGGGTTTCTGAGCCAAGAGGGACAGTGGTTTCTTGGTGAAAACCAACATTGGTAGTATCAACACCACTAAGCTCTACACGTCCAGCAACTGGGCCAGTTGTATATGCTGCATCGGCATCTGTTTCATCAACTAAGTTTCTAAACCCTAAACCATTTGCATAGCCTACTGTGGTGTATGGCATATCATCGGCAGCAAGGCTTGGTGTGGTTTCACCTACGGCAACTACTTGGCCTAAAATTGGGTTACCGCGTTTAGGGTAGCCAGCAATAGTAAATACGTGGCTGTGATCGGCGGTTACTAAAATAAGGGTTTCTTCTGGGTTGGTATTATCTACCGCTGCTTGCACGGCTTTAGCAAATTCAATGGTGTCGTTAAGTGCGTTGTAGGCATTACCCGCGTGGTGTGCGTGGTCAATACGGCCCGACTCAACGGTTAAGAAAAAGCCGTTTTCGTTTTTACCTAATACATCAATTGCTTTGCTGGTCATTTCGCTAAGCGATGGCTCGCCGGCAATATCGTTTGCGCGGTCTGCTTCGTATTGCATGTGCGATTCGTTAAATAAGCCAAACACTTTAGTGGCATCGTCAGCAATGGCATCAAAGCCTGCTTGGTCCATAACATAAGTACCTTGTGGGTATTGTGTTTGCCACTCAGTAACTAAGTTACGCTCATCAGTACGATCGCCTTCTACAGCGCTAAGTGCATCTGCTGAATTAGCTGCTTCATCTTTTGGTAAAAAGTGACGACGTCCGCCACCCATTACAAAATCAAGACCGTCTACGTCGGTACCTACAAAACGTGCTTCTAGGTTTTTCTCAAAATTAACTAATTGCGAGGCAATGTCTTCACATGCAGTTTCGGTTTCTGGCATGTCTGAGATATCTTCCCAGTTACGGTCTGCCGATTTTGCATAGGTTGCCGCTGGCGTTGCATGGGTGATACGCGCTGTTGAAATAACACCGGTTGCTAGGCCTTTAATTTCAGCCAGTTCTGTTGCTGTTAAAAGCTCATTACCCGATACAGTTGAACACACACCGCGCTCTATATCTTCGTCTACACCAATAACGCCTACATCGGTTTTAACCCCTGAGATCATCGCGGTCATTGTGCCTGCAGAATCTGGTGTTTGTGCATCTACGTTGTATGTTTTTACTTGTGCTGAGTACGGGAACTCTTCAAAGCTTAAATAACCTTCTTCACCTAAATCGCCCGCTCTTTGTCCTTTTAAGATACGTGCTGCGGTAAGGGTAGATACACCCATGCCGTCGCCTACAAACAAAATAACGTTTTTAGCTTTTGTTGTTTGCTGGCTTTGTGCAAGCGCAGTTTTTGTGGCGAGTGTGGTTTGGGCATTTGTATACCAGTCATTGTCTGTTTGGCTTTGTGGTAATACATCGGCATGACTTGCAGCACTTAACATAAACGTTAAGCCAACTGCCGCAGCAACTTTTTTAATTTTCATCCTTTATTATTCCCATTGTGTAGTGGTTATTTTTTGCTTGAAGCGTAAACCTCAAATAAGTAACCGCTGCACTATAGAAAATAGATGTGACCTCTAAGAGTACTTTTAATTAAAAAACAATGACTAAACCATGACAAAATTAAGACACAAAAAAGCGCAGCGGTTAAACGCTGCGCTTAGCACAATTTTCACAGGGATATATTTATAAAATTAAAAACGCGCCTTAAACGATACGCCAAAGTAGCGCTCTGCATCACGCGGAATTTGGTAACGGAAGTTGTCGCCACTGTAGGTGGTTACGTAGCTTTCGTCGGTTAAGTTTTTAGCAATAAGCGATACTCTAAATGCATCATCTTTAAACGATAAACCCACACTTGCGTTTAAAATACCGTAATCTGGCAGTAACGCTGCTGGGTTAAACTCGCCTACATTGTTTGGTAGGTCTGAGTATTGCTCGTCGGTGTAAATGTAAGAGCCGTTAATATGAATATTAAAGTCGTGCTCTGTTTCAATAAAGTAATCAGCACTTAGTGAGTATTTTAAATCTGGCGAAAACGGGACATCTAAGCCAGAGCGGTCAGTACATGAACCTGCTTCTACCTCTGCCGGACAATTAAACTCGTCAATTTCTGCCTGAATGTACGCAATACCACCGGTTAAAGTAAGTGAGTCGGTAGCCGCCCACATAAAGTCAACCTCAGCACCTTGTGTACTTACATCACCGGCATTGGTTAAACGGGTAATACAGGTGCCGTCTGAACAGTCAAAGTTATTGGCTTGAAAGCCTTCAATTTCGGTTCTAAATACAGCAAAGTTAAATACAAAGTCGCGGCTTGCGTATTTGTAGCCTAACTCGTACGCGTCTGACTCTTCTGGCGATATTTCGCGGCTATCGTTATCTGGATTAAAGTTGTAGTACACGTTAAAACCAGGGCCTTTATAGCCTTGCGAGTAAGTACCGTAAACCATTTGGCCATCACCTAAGTCGTATTGCATACCTAAACGACCCGACACGTTGGTTTCTTCTGCACTGCCTGATTCGTCAGTATTTAGTGCTGCTGAGCGTACACCTACACCGGTGCGACCAAATTCGTCATTGCTTACGCGGCGGTGTGTGTACGACACTTCATCGTCGGTATAACGAATACCAAACAGTACACGTAAGTCTTCAGATAAATCGTAAGTACCATCGGCAAAGGCTGCCCAGTTGTTAAACTCGGTGCTCATGTACGCGGTTGCCGATACAATATCGTTAGCATTACAGCTTACACCTAAGCTTTGCGTGTAGCCGTCTAAGTCGGCCAATGCGGCATCAAGCTCTGCACCGGTTAAGTTATTTTGTGCGTAATACGCCATTGCAGCGTCTAGTTGGCCACCGTTATTTTGACAACTCGCGTCACGGGTAAAGTTACGTTGCGAGTCCATGTTCCAGTAAAATAAGCCAGCCACATAGTTAAACGGACCCGCTAGGTTTGAAGTAACTCTAAATTCTTGCGAAAACTGATCCCACTGCTGAGCACCTAAATCGTGTAATTGAAATGGCGCACCAAATACAGGTTCGTTACTGTCGCCGGCAATTGAGGTAAAGTCGCCTTCGCGGTATTCGGTGTTATCCCACGAGCGCTGCGCAGTAATAGAGGTGTATGTGTAGTCGCCAATAGTTTTATCAACCTGTACCGAAAACGCGCTGTGTTCGTCAATAGTGCGCGACTCATAGTCGTGATCAACTTTGCGCTGGTCTAGGTCAATATCGGCCACACCATCAACAATACCGTTGCTGTTAGGGGCTGCGTCTGAATCTGGGTTACGGCCACTTGGCAGGGCTTCTAAATCGGCACAACAGTCGTCGTCGGCGTTATAAAATTCGGCAATAAATTTTACGTTTAAATCATCGCTTGGCTCGTATTTAAATACAGCACGTGCGCCTTCACGGTCGTAACCGTTTACTTTTTCGTTGTTGTAAACGTTATCAATGTAGCCATCAAACTTACCTTTAAACACGGTTAAGCTTGCTGCTAAGTCGTCGGTTAAGCCGCCGCTTACCACGCCTTTAAAGCGGTATTCGTTGTCTTGATAAAACGAGGTTTCTACGCTGCCGGTGGTGTCGTACGAAGGATCTTTGGTTGTAATGTTTACCACACCCGCCGAAGCATTTTTACCAAATAGTGTACCTTGTGGGCCGCGCAGTACTTCAATGCGAGATACATCGTATAAATCGGCAAAGGCTTGACCAGAGCGACCTAGCACCACGCCATCAACTACGGTTGCTACACTTGGCTCAGCAGCAATACTAAACGAAATA
>Ga0209348_1001167_pt1 | contig 12936 bp, 18 predicted proteins | sample ETNvirenome_2_30_FD_184065 | JGI IMG/M metagenome (GOLD analysis project Ga0209348, IMG submission 184065) | Marine viral communities from the Pacific Ocean - ETNP_2_30 (SPAdes) (version 2) | ecosystem: Environmental > Aquatic > Marine > Oceanic | place: Pacific Ocean | collected 2013-06-22 | reverse complement strand
TACAATCTGATATAAACCAACGGCGAACGGTCTTCTTAAAACACCTTGTTGATTTACTTTTCTATAATCGGTGCCATCAGGGCCGAGACCAGTGCCCTGTATTTGCCTTATTTGATTAAAAGTTAGATTTGACCACTGAGGAAAAGATCCTATCGGTGAGCCCTTTGCAGCTGAGCCATAATTACAAATATAAGGATCATTGCCTGACTCTACACGAGATATATTATCTAATATAGATCTCTTAACTCTTCTTGCTATATCCCTGTAAGTTGACAATGAGTAAACTTGCGAATCTCCGACAGTCGGTGTATCTATCTCACCAAGAGTGGTGATTTCTTGATTGTTATTAAAAAGGTTTATAGCGGCCTCTTGTATTTTTAGCAAAAAAGGAACAGCAAATTGATCTACAAAAGAACCACCGGTCTCAGAAACTTTGAAAAACAATTGTTTTCTTGGCAAACCAAATGAGCGACCATCAGCGTAATAACATCTAAGTTGTTGACCCGGCTTCACACCCGGCGCCCCTGCTAGCACGGGCTTATCAGATATCGCCCACTCATGCATCATGATTTTAAAATCTTCATTTTTATAATTTTTTGTAAATTGAGGACGTGGATCTGGTAGTATAGATCCATTAACACTCGTTCTTCTAATTTTAACTGCTAAATGATTGTTATCGTTTACTGTGATGTACTTAGCATCAGTTTGCAACGGTCCACTACCATTGTTTTGTCCGGTGCGTAATCCAGATAAACATACAGCATTAAACTCAGCCTCCGGCTCTGTTAACAGATAATCATAATGAGCATCAATAATGTTATTGAATAAATAATTAACCTTATCAGATTTGTTACTGTTAAATTTATTAAACAGTGAGCCGTTAAGATAGTTCTTTTTATAACGAGGCATTCATCAATCTCCTAAACTAATTAGATATTAGTCAGATTTTACCATCGTCCCAATCATGCTTAAAGTCTCTATACTTAGAGCGCATCTTATTCAACTGAGTTACGATTTGCTTTGTATTTAGTCCAGTCAATTCACGTAAATATAGATAGACTGCTTTCTTATTAAAAATCTCAATGTCCTCCGAAGATGACAGAACAATTTTGATAGCCTCATATACTTTCTTTTCATTCTCTCGCATATCATCAGTGCCCCAAGATTCTATCTCCTCCCAAAGCTTTAGCCAGAAATCATCTTTCTCTCTTTTTGTAAGGTAGTTAGACTCGGCCTGAACTTCTTGATCATATACTTCTTTGGCAACAAGATCATACTCAATTTCTCTTTTGCATCTTTTTGTTTGCTTTTTAACTTTGTGAATAAACCAGTTCTTGGTTACAACACTAAAATACGAAAAAGCTTTTGACCCTTTGGCGGGATCAAACTTATCTAGGATGGTTATGAGCCACGCTTTGCATTCAGCTCTCAAGTCATCAATATTAGCAAGCGAAGTAAAATGATATGAATATACTATCTTATCTACCATCTCGTTAAATGTCGGTTGTATAAACTCTACATACAATTCTGATTTTCTATTGTTACAGTTCGAAGAGCAATATTCAACTATCGCTGCTTCGTGAACCTCCGTAAAATACATCCTTTTCTGTGTTGAACGTCTCCGTCCTCGTCTCTTCGTCATAAGATTCTTCGTCCTCTTCAAAAGCCAATGGCTCTGTCATTAAATAAATATCGCTATAGTCCTCCAGTACATCTAGCAATGAATTTGTGTGTTGTATTAAGAAATTAATTGTTTCGTCTCCATGAAACAACTCCATGGAGTATATTTTTCTTAAATGATTGCGATATGTTGTCAAAAGATCAACTAAATCGGTAAGATTTTGAGACACAAATAGCACCTTAGCAAGTAGTTTCCTAATGTACCAAATGGCAAAAATATTAATCATTATTGACAAAATTAGAGCAATACTAACCCAATTAATCAATGTCATAAGTATACTCCTGTTTTTTCATTTTTTTTAAGGTTTTGCGGTTTTCTTCAATAGCATCAATTACGCGATCTTTTGATGTTGTTTTATTGTCTCTAACCTCAACTTTTTGAATCAATTGTGGAATGCGGGTGAGCATACCAGATGCTGAACACTTGAGACATTCTGATTGAGTTTCAGACATTCCATGTCGTATTTCGAACTCACCTTCGCATGCATCACAATGATAATAATAACGAGGCATTATTGAACAGATGTCTCGATAGTTTCACTCTTACTGACTTTAACAGTCGGAGGATTCATTACAACAAGTTGATTTGCATCGTCGATCTGAATCTCAAAGTTTTCAAGAACCGGCACAATATCGGTTTGCTCTAGAAGAGACTTTTGTAGTGCCATCATTAAAGCACCAATGGCTTGGGTTGATAAAGTATAATTCATTTTTTCTCCTTTATAAATTTATCTAATTTTAAATCAAAGGTTTTTAAATAACCTAATAAAGCACTAATTTTGTAAATTTTAGTTGCCATTTCAAAAATATCTGAATTGGTAGAATGATTAGTTGCAAGACCTTCAGTATCAATCCGTTTTATGAGTGTTTCACACATTTTATGCAATTCTGATAGACAAGTTCTGAGTTCTTTATTCTTCTCAACTATTAATTCAAATTCTGTCATTTTACCATCTAAAACTTTTTTTGTAATGATCAACAATATCTATAATTTCATGATCAAAAATTTTCTTAGGGGTCCATCCAAGAGATCTTAGTTTTTCATCGTTAAGAGCATAACGAACATCTTGGCCCTTCCTTTTATATCCTAAATCAACGTAATCAAGGTAATTACGATCATCACCAAAATAACACTCAATAATTTTTCTTACAGTCTCTTTATTTTTTTGTTCAAATCCGCCTGCAACATTAAAAATTTCATTTCTAGCGCCAGATTCAATAATACTTATAACGGCCTCGGCAGTGTCATCTGCATGTAGCCAATTTCTAACTGGTTCTCCCTCATCATGCAAGCGAATCTTTTTACCTCTATCTAGAAGCTTCACAGAAACCGGTATTAATTTTTCTGGGTATTGGCCTTTACCATAATTATTGGTCGGTCTTAAAATTAAATACTCAAGATCATATGTTCTCGCCCAAGCAAATATAAGCATATCAGCGGCTGCCTTTGAAGCAGAATATGGATTACTTGGCTTTAATATATCAGTTTCTATGTGCTCACCATCGACAATATCACCGTAAACTTCATCAGTGCTGAAGTGAAAAAACACTGGTTTATTATCAACATTATTAGGTTTTTTTCTTATAAGGTCTAATAAGTTTTTAACTCCCACCACATTAGAATGTATAAAATCGTTACTCTCAATTATACTGTTTCCTACATGGGACTCGGCTGCTACATTTATAACATAATCGCAATCAGGAAGATAGTTTATCTCTGCTATGTCATCCTCAATAAAATCAAAGTTTTCATATTGAACAAATTCATCATAAGACTCGTTATTAGCCGCATATGTGCATTTGTCTATACCATATACACGCCAACCTCTCTGTAGACATTTTCTTGTTACATAAGATCCTATAAGACCAAGGCATCCAGTTATAACTACTAATTTCATTTAATCACCTCTCTCTATTCTATGACTGTCGGAATCAAAATGTTGTGTTGAGAACTCAAAAAGCTCTGTATCTTCAATTGCTTCCATCCTATGTCTTAAACCTCTATAGACATGAAAATTATCACCCGGCCCTAAGATAACATCATTAGCTTGTGCAATATCGTCTCCCTCGCTGTAGTAAACCTTAATCCTCCCAGATTGAACATAAAAAACTTCATCTTTTAAAAGGTGATAGTGCCAAGAACACTTTTTATCTTTTACAAAATAAAGAAGTTTACCACAATATAGTTCAGAATTGTGAATCCATTTTTCAAATCCCCAACCTTTTGGTACAAAATTAATGTTTTGTGTTGAAGAAGTTTTCATCTTTAATCCCCTTGTCATCAACATATATATCCCCAGATGGCTTTCCCAAGAACAATTGATTATATTTCACTCCCCATTCTTGAAGTTGTTTTTCTGTAAGTTCTCTAAATGCTTTTTCTGCAAAAGCAGCAGAGTTACCAGACCTTCCCATACCTCTAGCGGTTAAAAAAATGATCTCATTGCCCTCATCATATAGTTTGTTAATTATTTCTATTCTATCAATAATAGGCTTAGCATTTTGATAATTTCCGTTCGTATTGGAGCAAATAGTTCCATCAATATCTATAACGTATGTCATTTTCTCTCCAATATATTTGTGGTAGAATAGTTACCAATTCTATCAAAAAATATTAATTCCTTAGCGTATTCTGACCCTATGACATTCTTGCCTTTGTAATCAGAGCCAACAATCATGTATCTAGGTTTGAAAAAAGAAATACAATTTTTAAGTTCTTCTTCATTATCAAAGACAACGACTTTATCAATATATTCTATAGATTCTAAAAAAAACTTTCGATCATCGTGGTTGTTGATGGGCCTTGAATTACCTTTAATCTTCTTTACTCGTGTGTCAGAATCAATACCAACAATGACAAAGCCACCTAATTCTTTAGCATATTTAAATAACTCTATGTGACCTCGATGTAAAACATCAAAACATCCATTAATCCATATGTTATTAATAGTTTGCATACCAAGGTCTTTCAATAAGTTTATACATTTTTACAAGTTGTTGTATGCCAAAATCTAAATCATAAATGCACTCAAAGCCAAGATCATAAATTTTTTGACTACTAACGATATAGTCTCTCTTATCTGGGTCTTGTGTGAATTCTGCCTTTATTATTTCTATCGGGACATGCTCATTGATTTTTTGAGCGAGTTGTAATTTATTCATATTGATACTGTCATTTCCAACATTAAAGGTTTCATTTTTGCATTGATGCCAATTTTCAATTATAAATTCAAAAACACGACACACATCCCAAACATGAACATAGTTTCTCATGAATTCACACTCGTACAAAACCAAAACACGATCTTTGATTGCTTTTAAGACAAAATTATTAACAAGCAAGTCAGTGCGGGCACGACTTGAAGGACCAAAGACAGTTGCCAAACGAACTGTACAGCATCCCTCAGTTTGTCTAAAAATATCTTCTGCTGCAACTTTAGTTTTGCCGTATAATGATACAGGATTTAATGGAGATTCCTCAGTGCATACTGAACCATCAACACTAACACCATAACCTGAATTTGTGCAAGGATATATTAAAATTTGATCATCTCTCTTGATCTTTGCTAGCCATTGATTGACATCCAAGTTTATCTCAGTGGCCTCACGAGGTCGTTGATCACACAAAGGAAAGCCAACAAGTGCTGCGAGAGGAATAATAACGTCGGCATCTTCAACATATTTCTTCATAATGTCTAGCCTACGAACATCTAGTCTATCAAAGTCAAAGCTTTCATGACCAACATATCGCAAAAGTGAATCAGGCTCGTAATCGAGACGATCCAGAACTTGAACTTCATGGCCGCTGCTAAGCAAAAAGCCAACCAATTCACTGCCTATATATCCTGCGCCTCCGGTAATCAAAATCTTCATCTTTCTAATCTCCCTAATATCCAATCTTTTAGCATAATCCAGTCACATGCTTTAGCCCACAATGGGTTAGAAAATGCAGCCGGTTTGTTTTTCTCAAATACGAAATGGCCAATCCATGCAAATGGATATATCACAAATGGTACAAGAATCAATAGTGACCAAACTTGGAGATATATGACCTCAATTGTAAATGCGATGGTAACAAATTGTCCCAACACATGTAATCTCCTACACCATTTATTTTGATGCAACGTCAGATAATGAGTATAATAATCAGCAAAATTCATTTATAATATTAACCCCTTTCATTTGCACTACTTTGGTAGCACACTGGTTGGCAAAATCAATTGATTGATCGATATTTTTTGTTTTTATATACTTCACACAAAGAGACGCTAAAAAAGTATCACCAGCTCCACATAGATCTTTTATCTCAACTTTATCAACTGGATATGTTTTATTGTTCAATGAACAACCTGTCTCTCCTAGAGTTTGAATTATTTTTTTTGAGCACCAAGAGTTTTTTGATATATACTCTAATGAATCTTTAAATTCAACTTGATTTATTTTTATGTAAGTACAATCTTTGCAGAAGTCACCTATTTTTTTCTTCGTGTCAATAAACACTAACTTATGATTTTCGCATATAAATTTTATATCCTCTTCAAGTAAGAACCCTTTATTATAATCTGATATTATCACCAAATCATATTCACTTAACAAATTGACTGTTAGATTTTCTACTCTTTTTATTTTTTCTTCACCAGAGTCAACTCTTAAAAACATGTGATTTGTTTTTTCATCCACGTATCTTTTTTTTTCTATTATGACTTTATTTGTATTCAAGGTCGCGGGTATACCTAGTGAAACAACATTTTGATATACGTTTCCTGCCATACCTAAATTCTGTTTTTCAAAATTTGGAACAAATACTGGTACTGGAGCATCTGGGCAAAGGCGTATAGAATTACCGTACACATGTACATCCTTGCAAGAATCTCCAATGACAAGAATTTTACTCATCCCAACTAATTTCCCAATCCTTAAAATCTGCTGCTAAACAGTCAATCTTATAATCTTTTCTACCACCATCTAATTCTTGAATTATATTTTTGGCAGTATTCCTAATTCCATTAAGACCGTGTGTCAGTTCCAAATTATTACCGTCTTTGATACCTTTACGATAGTTTGATTCATTATGCCAAATATGTAAATTCATTTGAGACAAGACAACAATCGCACGAATAGTCTTGCTATCTATTATAACATCTTTTTCATTGATTGTCAAGTCAATATCATGTAAAATATCAGAAATTTCTTTAGCATACTCATTTTTGTGCTCTGGGATAAAAACTTCTTTAAGTTGAACAATCGATAATCGGTCGATCAACTCTGATAAAGTTGGCAAATATTTTCTATTACTCATTTATACTCCTCAATAAAATATTTAATTGTTTTTTTTAGGCCTTGTTCTAATGTTGTGTTTAAAAGTTTTTTTGGAGATAAAGCCGCATCTATTTTGGTGGTGTCTATCTTTTTTTCTTTTACGCCAACATACTTTGTTAAGTCATGTTCTACAAGTCCATAATCATATTTGTAATTGTCGCACACAATTCTTGCAAACTCATTTATTGAATTATCTTGTCCAGAGCCTAAATTAAAGATCTTATTTTCTTCGTCAATTAGTGAAATCATTGCATTTACAGCGTCGTCAACATAAATTAATTCTCTTCTTTGTTCACCATCTCCCCACACAATGAATTTGTTGCCTTTATTTTTTGCATTGTAACAGTTTCTGATGAAATCAAATATGAAATGATTATCTTCTAATTCAAAATCAGGCCCATACAATGTTGATGGAACAAAATATAGCCATTTTAATCCATACTGTTCTTCTATGGATTTTAGTCCCACCAATAACATTCTTTTTGTCATGGCGTAGGTGTAAAGCCCCTCATCTGGTTGTCCTAACAAATAATTCTTTTCAACCATCGGAAGATCTGGAGAATAAGAGCAACTAGTTCCCATACATATCATCTTAGCTTGAGGTTGCTTTTCTTTCCAATACCTCAAAATGTTTGTATTTATAGTTTGATTTGAAAGCCACTGGTCACCTTTGTGTTTTAAACAATAATCTCCAGCCTTTGTTACTGCTGCTAAATGAAAAATATAGTCAAAACGAATATCATCATAAATTTTTAAGTTTGTAATGTTATTTAAATTTGCAACTTTTGTATTGGAGATAAAAATAGTATAATTTAATTGTTTAAGTTTTTTTATCAAATGGCTACCAAGAAAGCCTGTTGCACCTGTAACTAAAATATTTTTCATTCAACAATCCTGATCTGCGGGAAAGGGACAATAAACTTGACACCATTTTCTATAATTTTTTTATTTCTTTCAATAATTTCCTCTTCAAAATTATGAGACAATAAAAGATAATAGTCTGGTAAATCATCATCCATCTCTCTGGTGATTGGTATATGAGAGCCCGGTAAATAATTACCTATTTTCATCTCGTTAATCTCGACTGCTTTATCGATCAGCGTGGAATCAATATTAAAATAATTTAATAAAGTATTACCTTTGGCAGGGGCACCATATGCATAAATTGTTTTCCCGTCTTTCTTAAGGTTAGTCAAAAACTCTCTCAAATCATCTTTTTGATTTTCAATTATTTCAGAAAAATTTTTGAACTCTTGTAGAGTATATTTTTTATCTTTTTCCCAAAGTTCTAAAAATCTAGATGTTTTGATATTAAGTGTGCCATCTGTGTGAGTTATTTTTGCTATAATAGATCCACTGTGAATCTCAGAATAATAAGCATCAAAAATTGTTAAATTATATCTGGATAATAAATTTTCTAAGCTTGAGATAGTGTAATACAAAAGGTGCTCATGGTAAATTGTATCAAAATTTAGTTTTTCAATCATGGTGCCAGCGTACATAAATTGGACTATTAAAACACCGTCATCTCTAAGTGAAAATTTTATACCCTCTATCACACTTTTCAATTCCTCTAGATGGAAAAAAACTCCAGACGCATTATACAATTTTACACTTTTTTTTCCAATATATTTTTCAACGCATTGCTTGTTAAAATACTGTGTTATTGTTTTGATACCATTTTTACGTGATACATCAGAAACCCTTTTTGCACATTCCACGTTTAGTAAGTTGTTGATACCAGCTTTTTTATATTGTAAAAGTTGAGTTCCATCATTACCACCAATATCAACAACTAAATCATTATCGTTTATTTTGAATTGTTTTACATTTTCAATAGCAACATCATAAAAGTGGTCTCTTAAAGTTTTTGTAACACCAGATAAATAAGAGTGGTCTGCAAACATAGTTTCTTTTGGCACGGTATGACTTAGTTGTAATAAACCGCAATCATTACAATGCATTAAATTTAACGGATATATGCTCTCTTTTCCAATTTGATCTTTAGTTAAAAAATTGTTGCACCATGGCTGGTCACCTAGATCCAAAATTGAAGATAATCTTTCTGAGTTACAAGATCTACAAATCATCATTTATGTCCTTTTTTATTTTATCAATAAATTTATCAGTTGTGTAATTTAGTGATTTTTCATAAGCGTTTTCAATCATATCAGAATATTGATCCCAATTTTCTAGAACTTCAACAATCTTTGATTTCAAATCTGCTTCATCATCAAAATACAAAAAATCTTTTTCTGGTTCATAAAAATCCTCTATGACGTTCCACTCATCTTTGCGCACAAGATTTAAAGTTCTTGATATTGCGGCTTCGTGAATTCGTGTTTTGAATTGAGGCATTACGTTCCATTTGCCCACGGTTTTAAATGCTTCATTTTTATTGGAATTATTTCTACTAAGTATTCTTTCAATTTGTTCTGGCATCACATGAACAAGATTATAACATATAGAAATTTTAGACTGTGCTACTAAATTTATTTTATCTTTAAACTGTAAATTAGTATTCGTAGCCATGGGCAAAAAAAATGTTGTTAAATTATTGATTCCATATGTCATTGTGCAATAACGATAATTAAAATTTTTCATTACTTGAAGAGCAGATGCGTGCTCTTTACCATGAATGCCTCCATGATATATAACATCATATTTTTTCTCTTGAATTGATGGAATTAAATTTTTATGAAATGGATAAAAAATATACTTATATTTTTTTAAATCTTGAGCTTCATTTAACCATTTACTAGTATACGGACATATCGAATAAATAGTTGAAAATTTATCATCATAGTTAAAAGGTGTCATTCCATTATGATCTTTTTTTTGAGCAAACTCACAAGGAGCCCAATTATTAAAATAAATTTTATTATAGCCATCTGTCTGATTGTGAAATTGTATGTTTGCACTAGAATTATATCCATACATCAGCACGTTTTTATTATCATCTTCAGACAACTCTTCTAAATTCCAGTGATAAGAATTAGTATCAGGTATCTCAGCCGATAAATCCTCTAAAATCAACATTAACTCCATCCTCGTTTCATTATATTAATATTATATTTTTTTACTATGTTTGTCATTTCTTTAGAATATTCAGACATGTTCCATTTGCCTTTAACCAAAGCAGTGGAAATATGTGGAAATATAATAGAATCATAGTGATATAATCCTCTTTTACTTTCGCCATAGTAGGAAAATAGTCCTTGAATATTCAATTCTCTACAAACTTTACTGGCTTGATATTCAAAAGAGTTTTGCCAATCTTTATTGGCAATATGTAATTCTGGTCCCATAAAATGTATTTTTTTTAGTGTCTCTGTTTTCCATAGCGCTGCTTGATTTGTGTAAAAATAATCTTTGTCATTGTGAAGATAGAAAAGATTTTCATCATATTTTTTATAACCTTGATCATATACACCGCCTCTCATGAATCTAATAAAAGATATATCATCGTTGCTAAGCAAAACATCAACAAAACTGCTTACCTTTTTCTCATCCATATTATCGTATAGGATGTAATCCTCTGATATATAAACACAAAATTTTTCTTCTACTTGTTCTATACAAGACAAAAACTGACTTCTGTATAATACATTAGGATCGTATTTTAAAATTTCAAAATCATCAGGTATAAGCCCCAAGTCATCATCTAAAAAAACATATTTTTTAGAGAAGAAGTCAGATGATACATGTTTCTCTAATTGTTTAAAGAAAGCCTCCCAGACATCATGATTTTTAGAAATTGTATTGATTATTAAGGCTATGTCTTTCATAGTAATTTAAAAAATTCCTCTACTACTTTTTCAATCCTTTTGATCTTTGTATCGTCGATACCAATATAGGTTCCCATCATTATAGAATTTTTTGTAGCATAATTAGCATTTGGATAATCTTTGCCATCATCTAAATGTTCATAAGCGGGATGATAGAAAATATTTCCTGTGAAATATGGACGAGTTTGAATTTTGTTTGTCTCCAAAAATTGAACGAATTTATTTCTATCAAAACGATTATTCTCTTTTACCAAAGGCATGAATCCAAACCAGCAAGGATCTGCTTTTTCGGTGGCTTTTGGTAGAAAGAAGTACTCTTCATATTTCTCAAAAATTTTACTTAATTTATTAAAATTATCTCTTCTTGCTTTTTCAAAAAGGTCAATCTTTTTTAATTGTTCTAAGCCTATCGCTGCTTGTATCTCCAATGGCTTCAAATTAAATCCTATTTCATCAAACACATATCTATGGTCATATATTAAAGATCTATCTTTTTTAAACCATGGCTTAAAACGATTGCCACAAGCGGTGGACTCCATCACACATCCGGGCTTTTTTTCATTACAGTAACAGGCTCGCCCCCAATCTCTAATACTCTTCAAAGTTTTACTAATCATCGCATCATCGGTAGCAATAAATCCACCCTCACCCATAGTCATGTGGTGCGCTGGATAAAATGAACATGTTGACATAAGACCAAAAGAACCCAGTTTTTTACCATCGTAAGTAGATCCAAGAGCATCGCAAGAGTCTTCTAATAATATAAGATTATACTTATCAACCAGATTCATTAATCTATCCATATTAGGGGGATTACCTAAAACGTGTGCAAAAATAATTCCTTTAATCTCATTGTTAACGTCGTTTTTGAGTAATTCTTCCACTTGATCTAAATCTGGATTCAAACTGGGTATATCAACATCTACAAATACGGGTTCAAGCCCAAGTTGCAAAAGAGGATTAATTGTTGTAGGGAAACACACAACCGGTGTTATCAATTTATCGCCCTTGTTTAATCTATATTTTTTAGGGCACTTGTTTTTACTCATCAATGTAGATATCATTAGCAGATTAGCCGAACTTCCTGAGTTTGTCAAAGCGCCCATTGTCTTTCCAAGGTTTCGTGGAAATTTCATTTCAAAAGCTCTACATTTTTTACCAAATACAAGCCAGCCATCTAGTAGTGTCTCTATAGCAGCCAAGTATTCCTCAGAACCAAAACTAGGGCCAGAATAACTTATCCATTCAGAATCATCTTTTTTTGATTCTAAAAATTCTTCAACTAATTTTTTAATTTGCTCTAATTTATTTTCCATTTTCTTCCTCGATCATTTTTTCTAATCTATCAAATATATCTATGTTGCAATTAAATCCTATTTTTCTTAGCTTATCAACGTTAAGATGAATATTTTCTATTTGAACAACTTTGTGAAATTCTGGTGTTGTAATATTATTAATTTCACTTTTAGAACCAATTTTGTTTTTACAAAAATTTATTAATGTAAATATATCAATAGATTTACCAGTTCCAATGTTAATGATTTCATTTTCACTAGATTTTTGTATGCATTTATTTATAGCATGACACACATCTTCAACATGCATATAATCTCTCTTATGCTTGCCACCTTCATACAAGCTAATTGGTTCATCGTTTAGCAGATTATTAATCATAAATTGTAATGCATTTTTCTTTTTTGATGCTTTTTTATCAGACAGTCCTATCACGTTGCATAGTCTTAATATTCTGTATTTAATGTTATAAGTCTCACAGTATGAAATAAGCATCTGTTCAGCGGCTCTTTTTGTGATTGAATAAAATCCGGTTGGATTACAATATGAAGTTTCTGAACATGGGCTTTTGTGACCTTTACCATAAACAAACCAAGAACTTATAAAATTAAAAGTAATGTTGGGGCTATATTTTCTACACTCTTCGAGCGTATCTATGAGAACATTTAAATTTGTATTGATATCTAATTTTGGATTATCAAAAATGTTATAGTTGTCTATGGTGCTAATGAAATATAAAATATTATCACTTTGTGGGGCTCTGCTGTCTCTTTTGATCTTTATACAATCGTTTTTGTAAAGACTACAAAATTTTGATCCGATAAAGCCTGTTGATCCATAAACAGATATCATGATT
>Ga0209348_1001166_pt1 | contig 12938 bp, 8 predicted proteins | sample ETNvirenome_2_30_FD_184065 | JGI IMG/M metagenome (GOLD analysis project Ga0209348, IMG submission 184065) | Marine viral communities from the Pacific Ocean - ETNP_2_30 (SPAdes) (version 2) | ecosystem: Environmental > Aquatic > Marine > Oceanic | place: Pacific Ocean | collected 2013-06-22 | reverse complement strand
ATTTTATAGCTCATTCATACTCCAATAAATATTAAATATACTTTCTAGATCGATCTGTGATGCCTCTTGTTTTAAATCTTCTGCTTCTGTTTTTGTTATGGACCCAATATCTTCAATATCAGAAGTGTCCAGTTTATAAACATCTAATCCATATTCAAGAAGCAAAGATATAATCTTCATTGATTTATTTAAGGCATCTTCGTCTAAACCAATGTAAACTTTTGTTTGTTTTTCAACGATCTTTTTAAATAACTTTGTTGTTTCTTTTAGGGTCGATCCCAAGATAGGAATAGAATTTTTCATCTTAATGGCGTCAAATGGACCTTCTACAAGAGTTATAGGCTCATTCCAGTTAATTAAAAGATCGTTAAAAATAATATTTTTTGACGCTGGTGGGTTTTTATAAGACAACCAGTCTCCACTATAAGACCGTGCCGTAAAGTAATTACAATTACCCTCATCGTCAAAAGACGGTATTATTATACGCTTTTTATACTTTCCTGTCAAGCAAAATCCTATCTTGTGATATAATATATCTTTCTGACCTATACCCCTCGACCACAAATAAGATATAGCTTCATTAGCAGCAGGAGGTAGACCTTTCTTAGCTAAACACATATATTCTGATGGTAAGTCTACAGGGGGAAGTTTTTCTTCTGGTTGATTAAAAATCAAATCCATTGTAGAAAAGTCCACTTCTTGGTCCAATAAAGCCCAATCATGGCGGTCGTCTATAGTTCCGAAGCGTTTTATAAGGTAAGATATTGCACCCTTTGTGTCGCAAACCCAGCACTTAAAAAAGCCTTTAATTACGTTAACTGACAGTTTCTTTTTATGGTGTTTACAAAAAGGACAATGAAAAAGAGTTTCATCTTTCGAGTCATATCCAGATCCAAGCACTTCTTTTAAAATAGTTTTTTTATTTCTCACTTATTCCCTGCTTTAGCGATTACGATAGCATCGGCAATATCAAAATATTTTGGTTTTGGATTACCTTTGTGCGTATATTCTACACTAAAGTCAGGGCAGTTGTCAAGCACCCATTTTAAAATTTGTTTTTTTGTGTCTTTACCTTTTTCTACCTTTATTTCGTTAAGTTTTCGTGCTTGCTGTGCAGTAAAGTAGGTTGGTTGATGCTTGAACGTCTCATAGCATATCCACGACACTGTGCCATTAAACTTTTGCAATGCTGCCATAGTTTTCGCTGTTGAACCTCCAGAGCCAAAAAACATAAAAGGTTTCTCTATGAAAACTCGCTGGATGGGATATTGTGCTTTTAGTTCTTGTAGTCCGTCCTTAACGTATTGAATTTTATCAAAAAACGTTTCAAATTTATTTTTATTTCTTGTGTCCCAAACGCCAGAGCGGATTATTTCACCTTCTCCGTCTAAGATACAAAACCCAGTTATGCTGGTGCTTATATCTAATCCTAATATCATTGTGATTGTTTCCTTTAGATGTCTAATTTTAACTTAAAAGTAAAATCTCTTTCAGCTGTTTTTTTAATAGGTGTGGCTAGATTTGCTACGGCAATAAGATTTTTCTTTTCGTCATATATACCTATTTTATTTATAAATGTTTGATGTTTAAATTTTTCTTCGTAATTGTAGAAAGAAGAACTTACAGTATTAGCCAAAGGAACTTGATCATTTTCTGAATAGAAATTTGTTCCTGTTACTGGTAAATTTGCAGATGCAGAGGCATAATTAACAAATGTTTTATTTGTAGAATAATTAAGTTTGTTTTTATCAGCGTGAGCAAACATAGTTATGGTTTCAATGTTTTTAACGCCATTAAAATTTAAACTAAAGCTAGCACTAGGAGTCACAGTCCCAGCAATATCACCTATATCGTGTGCACCCGCTCCAAAAGTAATCCAATTTGGATTTTCTTTTGTAGAGCCATCACCAAAATTATCAGTTACTGGACTTAAATTCCAGCTGCCTGTTAATAAAATTACACCCTCGTCATAAAGAACAACACCGGCAACAGCAGGTGCATCCGGTGAGGGTGCAGCTGTTGCAGCTTGGGTTTGAGCATATTCAGTTCCATCTGTTTGTACTAATTCTCCATTATGATGAATGTCTTGTGCTCTCGCAACTAGAGTTCCGGAAAAAAAGAATTTTAAATCTACAGATCCAGGATCTAATGAAGATCCATAAAATATAGAGGGAACATATAAAAGTGTTATCTCTTGTAATGATTTATCACCAAGAGATGAAGAATAAGCATAGTGAGGGCTAACAGATGTATAGTAATCTAATGTGTTTTGCAGAGCTAAGACGTGTGATCCTGTAGTGTCAGTTATTCCATGGTTTGTCGCAAATCTCTCTCTAGATAAACTGGCTGACAAGGGGTATGAGCCTGTTATTTGATCAGTATATTCAAAATCATTTATAAAATCAGAGCCTGTGACACCAACTATGGTGGTTAAACTACTACCTTTTTCTATAAATGGAAAAATAAGTTGATCGCTTGGGCGATCAACATTTAATTCGTACAAGTTTAAATGACCTACAGGAACATGATTTATATTGTCTATAAACGCACCAGACTGAGTATTTAAATTATTTAAATAAACCTTACTATCATTAATATCAAATTTTACGGCAGGTTTTGTTTCTACTGTGTTGTGAAATATATCATTTTTATTAAATTTATAATAAGGCATTTTACTTTATTTTTAATAATCTAATCTCACTCTTAATGTAATTTCATTTGAGGGAGATTTTTTAAGTGGCTCTGATAACTTTGCCACAGCTAATAATTCATTGTCCGCAGAGTATAATCCAACTGTTGTAATATAAGAAACAGGATCAGCAAGCGGATTATTATTCTTTACAATAATTTCCGATGATGAAAGATAAGTTGGATTTGAAGAATAATTAAATTCTGTATTACTAGCTCTACAGAAGTAAATTGTTGAATTTAATTCTGTTGTATTATTGTAATCAACATCATCAAATGCATATCTAATATGATTAGCACATTCATCGATTGTTCCAGACACTAGAAGATCTTGTACTGAACCCGTATCGATCAAACTAACTGCCGATGCAGTGGTGGTAGTAGGTGTTGCGGTCCCAGCTATTGAAGAAGTTAAAACCACTACACCCGCTTGGTAATAAATATGCCCCACGATTGGGTTGTGATCTTCCCCTGTGTCAACAGATGACGTATAAAGCAATCCATATTCACCAGATGGTGAGTTCGTTTTAAATGCAGTTTGTGCACCATAATCCCCAATAGTTATCCCGCCTGCTCGGTCTGTGGGGCTAAACATACTAGCCTCTGGGCAATCAGAGAAAAATGCAAATCTAAATGAGTCTTTCTTAATTTCATCTTTTGAAAGCAGTCTTGCAAAATTAACAAAGAAACAAGAATCCATTTTTTCGCCCCCGGCACCGAGGTCGCCAGCAGGGTCAAATTGTTGTATAGCACCGCTAACATCATACCCAACTAAAACTTGAGCCATTTGATTATAAATGTTTATTTTCTTTTGATCTTGAACGTTTGAAGAATCTTGAAAGGTTGAACCAGAAGCGTAACCAGCGGTAATATCAAAAATGTGATTTGCAGAGGAACTTAAAAAAGGATAGTCATAAACAGCTTCGAACATGCCATGAGCAAAATATTTAATGTTATTGTCGGTGTAAGTTCCAGAAACAATTGTCCCAGTAATTGGAATTGCCTCATGAAGAAGCGTCCTTGTAGTCGCCACGTCTTCCGGTAAAAGTGTCTTAAATGAATTAGCCATTAGTTTCCCCTATTTTAAGTATCTTGTTTCTTTACAAAAGTAACAGGAATGTCAATATGATAACCGGTGGTCATACCCATTACTTTAATTTTTGCACTAAGTGTTAAGTAAGTTGTTGAGCCCCCCAAAGTGGCAGTACTACCAAGTGTTTCAAATAGATAATCACTGGCTCTTAAATTATTACTAGCCATAATACCGAATCTTAATTTAGTGCCACGAGGTCCGATAATTATTTCTGCCTCTTCAGTGCCAGATCCAACATATGTACCTGAATTTCCACTAGGATCTTCTAGTTGACCAACAGCACAGTCAACAATATACTGACCTATGTTTTTTGTAAAATAATAAGTTGCAATTTGGTCATCATCTAAAAAAGATGCTGCAGCTTGACTAGAACCGTAAACATCTGATAGCATTCCAAATCTATTATCAATTGTTAACATATATTGTTGTTCAGTTAATTCAGCAGAGAGTCTTGTCAGTGCATCTAGTTTGTTAGTGTTTAACCCTTGATCAACTCTTACATGAATTCCATTTCTAATCGAAGGAGTTCCAAAGCCATGTACTAAAGCGTCTTTTAACGCTGAATTTTCTCTAACTATCTGATCGCGTGTTGGCTGATTAATCGCAACAACAAAAGAACCGCTTGCCAACGCAGTGTCCGGTGTTCGTTTTGTCAATGTTTCTTGGACTTCGTTTAAAACCAATTCAGGCATAAAAAGAAGATTGTTGTTCGTTAGCGATATTAGACGACTTTTCAAGCTTGATCGGCTATTTGTAAAGGCTTCTAATGCAGGTGTTTGAAGAATTTCTAGATCGAAGTACGCAGACCCACTTTCGTGTGCACCGTCGTAACGACCATAATTAATTTCATCATCACCAAAAGCATATTTAGTCACTCTAAAAGTTCCATCGCCTCGTGCTAATCTTTTTCTTCCTGCATCGGTAAGTACAGCATCTAAAATAATATCGCCTGAATTGTCTAGAAAAGCCATATATAACTCCTTTTTATGTTATAAATAGTTTTATTTAAGTAAATGTTTGTTTTCTAATAAAAAATCTTTACGACACAGAATTAGTCATTATCTGGTAGTATGATTTCTCCACCCGGAAAACTCGTTTCTGTTTGTTTTGCATAAGCTTTAATTTTTGCTTCAATTTTTTTCTTATCAACGCTATCTGGGGCTTTTTCGTAAATTGTCGATCCTTCACCTGGTGGTGGTACCGGTAGCAACGACACAGCTATACCCTTATCTAAGTACTGATCGCTTATATCTTTTTTAAAATCGATATTGATATCAAGTTTTTTCCCTGTTTTCTTCGATATAATTCTTACTTTGTATTTTTTAAGTTCAGTATCTGAACTAACTTTTTTGTATCCAAAATCAATTTTATTAATGTCATCGGCATTATAAACCTGCCTGGTGTTATCAGCCAATCTTATTTTTAAATATTTTTTAAGATTTTTTTCATATACCGGTTTCGGGCGAGCATCCGAAAATTTGTGGGTTTTTACAATTAGATAAGGAGGGAATCCACCTTCTTTAACCATTCTTACATAAAAAACCTCGGTTGGATTTGAAAAATTTCCAAGTCGATCTTCAAATCTAGCAAAATAATAATAATCAATATTTGGGATAATGTTATCTTCAAAAGCTGTTGTTTGTCGATTGTCTATTTCAACCGGTGTCGAATTATAAAAAACGTTCCAGTTTATAGGCTTTGTTGTTGTTCTCCAAATTTTGTATGTTCCTTCAAAATCATCTGTTCTATACTCCAAAGTAAGTTTTCTGAATGGTTTTAAAAAACTATTTAGATTTTCATCAAATGGAGTGTTAATTGTTGACGTTTTTTGACTTTTAAGGTGTTTTTTTATTTGATCTAAATCTTCCGGAAATATTTGCACTGGAGTCAATAATTTTTCACCATAATTTACACCTAAAGTAATTAACACTTTGTTATCTATGTCCTTAAAGGGTTGAAATGAAATGTCTGGTGGAAGCGGTGGCTTATTTAAATTTGCTACTGTTTCTTGCTCACCTCGATTTAGTGAAAGAGTATTGTAGTACGGTGCACGAACCAGAATAGGTCTTGCTTCATTTAATAAAGCCTTCTCTCTCTCCACACTAGGCACCCGCGGCGTAAACTCCCGGAATTCACGCTCCGGATCTTTCACAATAATGGTGCCCAGGTCCGATATTTCTAATTGTGAAACTATTTCCTCCAGCTCCTCCGCGAAAATGTCATTAGCAAGTTTATCATCGATCGACATACCAGCGGATCTTTTTAGGTTGATTTCTTTAATTTTCGCTATAGGGTCTGAATTAGAAGGTACGGTATACTCCACATCTGTCAAACTATTGTGTAAAAATACCGCTTTGGGCTCCGACGAATAAGGATCATCGCCGTCCACTTCAATAGAATTTCTAAGACGTAACTCTGATTCATATTCGTTTCCAATTACTAAAGAAATAGAAAAAACTTCATAAATGTAATCTTTATTATAGAACACTTGTGAGTCTATCAAATCTTTAGCTAAATCTTTATGACATGGAATAAAGAAACTTTGTAATCTCACTTTTTCATTATTTTCAAATCCGTACTTAACAACTTCAAAAGCCATAATTTCAGAATAACAACGTTTTCCATTTTTTACTTGACTGTAACTTAATTTTTTTTCAGCAGAATACATCAATATTTTATGTTTTATGTCTTCTAGTAACGGTTGTGCAATACCGCTCGCCTGATACTTATAATCAATTAAGAAAGGTGTATTGTAACCATAACGATTATTAGGTGCATATAACAGGTTATTGATGTTGTCAAGCTTGCCTAGATCTAATATTTGTAAATCACACATGGATATATCTACATTATCAATTTTTCTATCATGTAAAGAAAAAGTATGTACTCCATTCAATATTTTGCTGTTTGAAGAAGAAAAATAATTTGATATTATTGACATAAAAACATCAATTTCAGAGTTTGTTAGATCTTTCATCATATCAGATTTTTCAGGAGGTAAAGTAATTTTATTATATAAAGGGAGAACTCCTTCGCCTATTTCATCTACCTCATCAACAATATTGTGAAAATTTGATCCAAAAACTGTTGTTTGATGGCATAGTAACTTAAAATAATATGCATATTCATCGGAAAAAATATTAGCACCGGCTGGGAACGGACCTGACTGAGCAGAAATCATATAATATTGATTCATTGAAAAATAATCTATATCTAAACTGCCCTCTTTATCTAACATCACTATATTTTCATAATACTTAAATTGCTGCCCAGACGGATCATTAGTATTTGGCGGGTTTAAAACTAGAGAAACATATGCATGAATGTTTGGCAATTGCCATTCTAAATCTACATTGTCTTGATTAGCCATAGGACTGGTTTTATAGACGGTATTAATGTTAACAGAATTAGATTTTTTTAAATCAGTAACAAAGTAGGCATGTCTTGGTATTCTATCTGTGTCTGTTCTGTAAGGATACAATAGTCTTTCTAAAAACTTTAACGCTTGGACTCTAATCAAACCGGCGTCACCGATTGTCGCATTCATGGGACTTGGACCATCAAGATATAAAAAAGATGTAAAATTTTTATAATCTGTTGCAAATAAATCATCAACAAGAAGTTTATATTGCTCAATCGCACCCTTCTCAGGTTTTCCAAGTGTAGCGAATGTCGGTATATTATTACCAGGACCGCCAGGAGATGTAGGATCATATTCCGCTAATTTAAAAAAGTCATCTACTAAGATCTCATTTTCAAAAACAAAATAATTTTGTATAGACGCGTTATAATTTGCCTCAGTTTGTGCGGTGCCGTCGTCATTAAAACCAGGAGTATAAAAAGGATTGTTATATAGTCGAACAGCATCGCCAAAAATAGAAGTATATTTATTTAAAGATATATTAAAAAAGAATTTATCATAAAAAATGTTAGCACCAAGAACCATTTTTGCAAAAAAATCTTTTACTCCAGCGTCACTTAAATTATTTTTAAACACGGAGGTATGAAAAACGCTACCATCGGTAGTGATATAAAACCTATTATTCGTTATATAGCGAAACATATCTGGTACATAACCGGTTGCCATATTTTGTGAATTAAAAGATATTGGTCTAGAAACACTCAGATCACTCGGATGGTTGGTTTCGACATAATTACCAAAATTTATATTACTTACATTTTGTTGCACTAAGGTAGATACTTGAGTTAATGCATCTGTAACAATCATACTCGCAACTGGGCTTAAGTCTAGCTTATCAAAATTATCATATATTGTGTATTTTTCTGTATGTTGACCTGTCATTTATTAATATCCACCACCCATGCTGCCACCAGTACTAACAGTTTGAGTTGAATCAGCAACTGTTGTCATAGAAGTTGATTCAACTGACCGTCTTCCGTTTAACTCCTGCATTGATGGTGATATTGCCATCTGTTGATTATATGTAGGATCTACAACTGCAACCTGTTGGTTGATTACCGGTGATTCATTAAGTGTTTGCTCTGAAGTTAATCGCCGCCCAGGTATCTCTGGAGCACCATCTAGGTTAAAAAAACTTACAGATTCGCCAATTTGAAGATTTTGTATCAAAAGATTATAAACATTTGTAAAATAATAATTATCCATTGTGTGCCTTTAAATGTAATTAGTTTTGTAAAAATTATCTTCTTAGTAGTTTTTTAAATGTTGTTGTTTTTACATTATGTGAATTCATAAGTTTTTTAGTTACAATTTCATCTTTTGGGTCTTTTTTTGATTTTTCCAAGTTTTCATCTCTTATGATCGAATTTAACATTTCTATCTCTTTATCTACTAAACGCCTAGATATTTCACCAAAAGAATTGTCAGCAACTACTATTGCTGGCTGACTATCTTCACCTGAAAAATTATTTTCTGTCGCTGCTGTTCTTGTTACCACTTGACCACTTCGCTTTATCAAAAATATTTTATTGTAATTAAAGTATTTTTTGTACATATCGACTATAGACGCATCAATTATATTTGATAACTCTTGCTCTTGAGACAGCATAACTTTACATGCTATAGTTTTGCCACTTGGTATACCATTTAAGGCAGATGAAGTTAATGGTACCCATGCCATCTGTTTTATAAAAGAAAAATTACTTCTAGAAGTTGGACTAAATCGATCAACCTCATTTCCAAAAGATTCTCCTCTTTTTACTTCAAATCCTTTTAAATAATATACTCTTGCAAAAATATTAAAAAGATAAGAAAAATACGAATATTGTTCAAATTTCATAAGACCGTTTGAATCAAACAAATTATCTAATATATTGGATATAAATACATCAGCTGTTTGACGATTAATCATTTGTTCATTTGAAAAAAGATCAATTGCGTATGGAATTCTAGTTCCAGATGGTAAGGTCTTTTTTTGTTTAAAAAAGAAATCAATATTTCTTCTATCAAAAGCTTTTGTTGTAATAAGATTTAATATAGAATAAGCTGTAATGGATGGATAATCTTCATATTCTCCACCAGCCCAACTCGTCATATCACTCTCTGTGGATCCAAAAGATAAATCTTTTGAATTAAATTTTGCCATTAAAGATGAGTATTCGCTTCCGAAATTATCTTCAAAACCGCTATTGATGGGTATGTTGTTTTCATCATAATTTCTTTGATCGGTTATATATGAGCTTGCATCTGTTTTTGAACTTAAAAAACGAATGCCAAATGTTGATAAAAGTTCAGGCACTAGAACAAAATCAGGATAATTCGCTGTGTCTTGAATAAGTTTTTTTCTTAGTGATTGCAAGTGATTTAAATGCACATTAATTTTATCTACTTTGTTAAAATTTAAAACTGCGGGTGAGCTGTATGGCAAAAAAGAATAATCAAATAAAGCATCAATTTCACTTTGAGCGATTGGGTTTAAATACTTTACTATGTTTTTGTTCTCCACTAAATCGGTATAAGAGCGATTAGTAATAATTTTTAAACCATCACTTGCCTCTGGTTGTGACTCTTCTATCCAATTAAAATTATCACCCACTTTTGATAGATCTATGGACTCTTTAAAAGTATACTCAAAATTTAAAATTCTTCCATCTTCTATTTCTACAGCATCTCTAGCAGATTTAAGATAATTTTTATAACTATTTATTGACTTTAGTGGTTTTTGAGTAGAGAAAATATTTAAAAGTTTTTCAACTCTATCTCTAAATAAAGCAAATAAAAAACGATTTTTTGCAACAAGAGTGGGTGTCGTATTAGACAGCATTAAAGAATTTCTTACAAATTTTATAAATTTTTTGTAATCAAGAATAACCGGTGGATTAATATTGAATGAATCATTACTAAAAATTCGACTAATAGCCGAGAAAAAACGACTCATATCCCCATTAACTTGAATTTCTTTGTTAATACTATTAGGCAACTGACTTTCTCTATCAAAAGAAAAATTTAAAGGTAAAAAAGAATTAGTTGAAGAGTTTAATGACTGCTGTATAAATGTTGCATTCAACTGATCTTTGCGATCGTCAAAAACCTTTACTTGCCTGCCGGTTTCAGGATCAATCATTTTCATGCTTAACTTTTGTAATAAATCATCCAAATCATATATTATTTTATCTAAATCAGATAATTTTTTTGAAATAAAGTCTATCATTGGATCTCTAAATTTAATTTTTATTTTATAACAATATTCTTTATTGTCTTTAAGTGCATCTATCTCTCCGTCAGTAAATTCATATAAATTAATTTTTCCATTTCTTGTTCCATTCTCTAAAAATATCTGATTTGTTTTATTTTGTAAAGAAAAACCTTTTGATATATTTTTATTTAATTGATTTACTGTTTTAAAATCATTAAATTCATTGTCATTGTTTCCAACTATAAGTATTTTTGAACTGTTTTCAGTTTTATCTATTCTGGTTATTTCAAAATAATTTATTTCAATAGAGTTTACTAATTTATTTGTCAAATTTAAGCCAGATAGTGTTAAAGAATCTAGCAATTCCGGCATTTTTGTTGTTTCTTTTAATAATTCATTTTTATCCAGTCCAAAAAATAACACAACATTGTCTTTTGTTTTTATATCGTTAGATCCACGCTGGCGAGATATAGGTCTAATTGAAAACTTACAATTAGAAAAGATAGACTTATTTTTTATAAAGTCATCTATTGGAGAATTAAGTAATCTTTCCTGTGTATATATTGGTGTTTTTAATTCAGATAAAACGCTATTTGCAGAAAATTTATATGAAAAACTATCCTGAAAAGTAACTGTGTCTCTGATATCAATAATTTTTTTATTTTCTTGTACAACATATTTTAAAAAAGGATGAGGTATTCTATTATCATGCTCGCCTCCAGCCATAATCCTAGCTTGACCAAAGTTTATGTCCGTTGGGTCAGTTATTGGATGGATATGCACGGGACCTGTCCAAATATCGCCCGGTGCACCAAACAAATAATTTACTTGCCTGTTCGGATCGTTTGTTGAATTTGGATCCAAACTTTCACCAGTTACAGGGTTTAAAAAACGATCGTTTTCTATATTCACTTTTGTTAATACTTGACTTGCACCCTCATATTTAAATTCATTATCAATAACAAAATAACCAGTTAAATCTGGTGTTTCAAAACCGCGAAATAATATCTCTGATCTCATTGAAGAGTGAATTATTAAGCCTTGGCTTGATGTTAAAAAATATACATTAGCTAAAAATAATGGATTTATATCATTTTTTGTTAAGCCTTCTTTGTATCTACACGTCACCTTTAATGGTATATTAATCTGTTGTCTTGTAACTTGATTATTGTCTTTATAAGCAGAAATGTATGAACCAATGCTACTTTTTATAAATGATATTTTTTTAGTCTTGTAAAGCGTCGAATCTTTAGTTTTTAAATTATTTAAATATTTTACCTTTTTGTTATTGTTTAAAGATAAAAATTTTGTAAACTCTTTTTCGTTATCAATAAATACTGTTTGTAGAGACATTGAATTTAAAAAATCAGAAATACCGTTTAAACTTACCGAATCGATATCTTTTTTGATACAAAAATCCATTGTTATACTTAAAGTATAATCACTGTCTTGCTTGCTGACACCATAATACTCATTGTATTGTGATTTGTTATTTGGTGTATTTTGCAAACCATCTTCTAATGTAATTTTTTTTAGAAACGGAATTAAATTTTTTTCTAGCCCTTTCAACATCAACAAACATCTCCAACATCAATATCCGGTAAGCTAGTGTACGGATCAATCGATATGCCACCTTGTTCTGATATGTCTTCACAATTAAACACATTATCAACATACAAACTTTGTTTTTTAAGATTCTTATCTTGACCTAATAGATAACACGCCAGTCGTGAATTTATTTCATCATCAACTTCAATATGAAAAACTTCTTCGACAGATCGATTTTTTATTGCTTGTACAACAGAGGAATTACTTTCCCCTAAAAATCCAATAGGTCTCTCATTTTGAAAAAACATTTTTGTTAATTGTTCCTCGCCATGATCGTTATTATCGACGGTGTTTACTTCATACACTTCAATCATAAAGTTATCGCTACCAAAATCTACATTCGCTTCTTCTAGAGATATAAATAAAAAATCTTTTTCAACAAATATAACTGGGGTCTTTTCTTGTACAAATGCATTTATGCTCTGTTCAGAGTAATCTATTCCACTACCAGCTAAATGAGCTTGCAGATACTTAAAAAAGTTTTCTGTTCCTCCAGTTATTTTTTCGAAAAATAATCCATTATCATTTGGAAGCTGCGTTTCGCCGCCAGTTTCTAGAACATTAGATCTTTGATTAAGACCATCAATTACTCTTTTTGGCTTTGAAAGAATTTCATATGGATCATATTTTAGTGCCATTCTGTAACATTTATCCACTAAAGTGCAATTAAGTTGAGGTATTTTTGGTGAAACAATATCATTTTTTTGATAGTAAGAAGTGGATCCAGAAATTTCCCCATTATAAAAAAGAGCATTCCATGCTGGATCAAAAGAGTTTTGATATGATTTATCACCTAACGTGTTTTGTAAAAGTTTTTCCGCTTCAGAAAAACCAATTTCAAGAGTACTGTTACTAGCATGTTGTTCGTTTACTGCTTCGTATATGCTAAACATGGTTTCAGTTGTTAATTCGTAAATTTCTAGTAATTCTAA
>Ga0209348_1001165_pt1 | contig 12938 bp, 19 predicted proteins | sample ETNvirenome_2_30_FD_184065 | JGI IMG/M metagenome (GOLD analysis project Ga0209348, IMG submission 184065) | Marine viral communities from the Pacific Ocean - ETNP_2_30 (SPAdes) (version 2) | ecosystem: Environmental > Aquatic > Marine > Oceanic | place: Pacific Ocean | collected 2013-06-22 | reverse complement strand
AAAGGACCACCCATTGGATCAATTCTTCCTAATCTCCCTGTAGCTAATTTATGTTGGTACTCTTGAAAATCACTTACTTTAGATCGATCTGGACCTCTACTTACTATGTTTCTTACTTCTTGAGGAGTAGGAGCTCTTCTATTTTGAGTTCTTGCTACACTAGCTTGTTCTCTTCTGTCATCACCTCCACTAGATCTACTGGCTCCTGTAGTGCTTGTTCCTGGAGATATATTATCTCCAGCAGCTAAACCAGCTGAAAAAAATCCAGTTCTTCCACCTTCTTTTAATAATTGTTTTGCTTGCTGTGCTCTAGTTATTGCCATCGTTCTATTCTATTTTGTTTTACTAAATAAATCAAGACTTGGCATCACGACATTTACGTCTTGAGCCATATCCTCTTCCTTATAACCTTTGGATTCCCAGTCTTTTCTTTCCTTAAAAAGCTCTCCAGTTTCCTTGTGTCTGTATGTTGTTTCTACTTTTGTTGGTTTTATTTCTATCATTATGTTGTTACCTCTCTTGGCTGTATTTCTAATATAGAGGCTATGACGTGCAGCTCATTCGCGTCAGCAGCTTGTACTTTAAGAACCTCACTTTCTTCCATTACAAGAGGATTAGTTAAAAGTTCTGTTGTTGCTTTAGAAGCTATTGCTTTATCTTTAAACAGATTAAAAATAGCGCCACTAGCATTGACTAAAGTTATTGTTATAGTAGTCCCTGATCCAGCATCCTCGGATACTAATAATGATTTTATAATTGATGATTTGAAACTAGGCACTGTATACAGTGTAGTTAAATCAGTTGTTGTTAAATCTACTTTTTTATTTATAAAATTATTTGCCATTAATTTAAAAAGAAGTTTTGTGCTTCTACCTCATCTTTTAATTCTTCCTGAAACGTAGTATTTAATTTTTCTACAATTGCATCAAGATCTCTAACTTGTGCCTCTGCTGTACCTAAATCATATTCAGGTGAAGGTCTTGTTAATACTTGTACTATCTTTGCCATTATCTTTTTCCGTCTGGTTGTGTATCTAATCTAAAAGTTCCTAACTTCCAGCTTTGACTTGTTGATGTATTTTCTATTTTTAAAGCTATAGCTCTTGCTCTTGCACGTGTATCTATTTTTTGTGTTGATGTTGTAATATCAAATGGTCCAAGAGATGAACTTGTAGCTGTATCATTTGGAAAATTTCTTAAATTTAATGTAATTCTTGTATCACCTGTTTGCGATATAAAGTCAGGTATAAATCTTCTTATTTTCATAATAAACTCACCATCTCCTCGAAATGTTGCAACACCAGTTGATTGTCCTGTAGCTGACGCTCTTTGCTGTGTAATATCAAAATCTCCAGATAAGATGTTAGCAGTGATTGCAGTTGTAGTTCCACCTCTTATTTGATCAGTCCCTGTTTCATGTTCATAGTAAGTTGTTTTACCTTCTGTATTCCCTACAACATCAAATGATGCATCATCACCTGCTTCGTAAAATAGAGCATGAGGTAAACCAAATACAGCAGAGTCTCTCCACATTGTTCTAGCTAAAGTTCCTACAGTCCATACAGGTCTTTGTGGTGATGAATCAAAATAATTATATGCAACCATTTTATTTACTACAGAAGAAGTTGAAGATGGATAAAACCATATAACTTCACCAAACAAATTATTTAATCCTGCTGATACCATTTGATTACCAGACTCTGAATTAATATCATCATACACAAAATCTTCTACTAAACACGGTAATGATTCTAATTTACCTGCATATCTAAAAAAACCATTTTCCGACATCCAGTATGCAGCACCATCTACTTCAACACATGCATTTTGTCCAAGAAGTCCACAGTTGGTTCCAACTTGTGCAAATGCAAATGTAAATGGTTGACCAACAAAACGTTGTGTAAATAATGCAGTGTCAGTCCAAACATAAATTGCATCACGACCTCTGATTGCTCCTCTGATCTGTGATCCGTCGGCCAGTCTTTGTGTACCAGCTGTATTGGTTGCCGTTGGTGTATAAGTATTTATATCTTCTTGGTCAGAGAATCTAATAAACATATCATCTTGTGTGGTTTTTGTTCCAATAGTTGTTTCTGTTCCAAAAAATACTAAGTGTCTATCCGGTGTAGATACAACCATATGTCTTGATGCAGTTGGTGCACCAGATATAATTGTTGCTCTATTATTTGTTGCATTTGTAGCTGCAGAGTTCCATTCAAAAACTTCTCCATTATGAATCAAACATATAGCTTTGTCTCCAAAATTATCTAATGACCACATACCTGGTTCTACAACTAAGTCACCTGATGCAGCCTCACCCCATGCAACATAATCAGTAGAGTTTGTTACAGTTGCTCCACTACTATGTGCAGCTCTTGTAGTCCCTCTTACTGCTCTTGTAATACCAGTTAAGTCATTTCCAGAAACACCTGTGTAAGATATTTCTTCTGAGCCCACTTGAATAAAATTTGTACCTGAACTTGGAAACTGTGAAGAATCAGCGACCGTAATAGAAGTTCCTGAACCACCTGTTCCAAAAGCGTTGTCACTTAAAGCACCATTTAAAGTAGTTGTAGCTGCTCCAATTTCTTCTCCACCCCAAGTTCCAAGTGACCAACCAAAACCTTTTGCTTGTACAGCTGGTCCCACAGGGTAATAATGTTGTACTCTAATACCACCTGATGTTGTTGCTCCAGACCCTGTTTCATTTGATGACATTGTAATAGTTAATGTTGTAGCTGATGGTACAGATGTAACCATAAATTTTTTATCATCAAAATCAGATGCACTAAAATTAGAATTAGTTATTGTAGAAAAATTATCTAACAATAGTATGTCTCCAGTATCAATACCATGAGAACCACTAAAAGTTAACGTAACAACTGCTGATCCGTTAGTAGTGCTAAAAGCATTAGAAAGAGTTGTTGTAGTTTTAATAGGATGTATGTCATAAAATACACCTCCAGAATAAACATACAATATTCTGTTTGTTCCAATAACAGAATATTTAATCGAAGTAGAACTAACAAAATGATGAAGTCCTCTCCCTGCTCCAGTCAAATCATTTGTACCACCTAGTTGTTTCCAACCGCCTATTTTTTCTGGTGTACCATATCTAAATCTAACATTATCACAATCAACCCACTGTCCCTCTGCTCCGGTTTCTGTGATTTGTTTATTGATACCTGGTTGAAATCCTATTTTTTGTAGCATATAGCCTCATTCTATAACATCTTTTATGTCATTAAAATACGTATAATTATATACTAGCACACCTTTTTCATCAAGCAAGACGTTAAATAATGATTATTTTCTCTGTAAAAAATTAAAGCTAATAGAGATTCTTAGATCGTTTGATTGATTAGGCTCGACAAAATGTTCTAACCAAGCAGGAAACATTATACAACGCCCAGCTACAGCCTCATAATAAAATTGTCTCCATTGATAAGATTTTAAAGGTTTATTATATTTTGGCAGTGTCATTAATGATATGGCTCTTGGATCTTTAATACCTAACTTTCCACAATTGTTTGGGGTTTTTACATAGTAAACACCAGACCATAAAGAATTAGAATGTATATGGCTTGTATTATATCCTCCTTTAGGATTAATGTTTGCCCACATATTTCCAATAAAAGGACTAGGTTCTAGTCCTTCCTCTTCAAAAATTTCATTTTGCATTTTAAATAACAAGTTAACTAATTCTTCGTATTCTGACATATTATAAATATCATTTTTAGAGTGCCAGCCATTCTTATTAGATTTTTTTATGCCTGGATCAGTTTTGGATAAATTTAATATATTTTCTTCTAAATGTTTATTAAGTTCAGGTGAACCAATATCTTTTACATATACAGGAGTAGGAAAAAAGAAATCTTTATACATTATCTAAATGAAGGACCACCAAACCAAACAACTAAAGATTTTCTATTACCGCTTTTTATAGGAGTTACACGATGTCTTAAAAAAGAAGAAAAGAAAATTGCATGTCCTTGTTTTAATTTAATACTACTTTTTTCATTTATTAACTGTAAATAACCACCTTCAAATTCAGATTCATGAGATAACAAACAGGTCATTGAAATTTTTCTAACAGGAGGTTGTTTTTCTCCTGAGAATGCAGAATCCATGTGCCAATCATAAAAACATCCTTCTGAATATTCTGTGTATTGAGCCATTTCATTTAAACAGACACCTTCATAACCAAAATGATTATTATTAACTGCATGAATATAATCTTTTAGTCTTTTATACATAGGAGTTAATTTATCAAAAGGAATCCAAGAAATATTAGAAGTTCTTATTTCTGTATTTACGGTGCCATTATCTTTAATTAATTTAGCAGTTTCTTTTTCTTGTGATCGACCTGTCTTAATAATATCTAAACATTGTTCAGGAGTAAAAACAGGATCTTCACTTTGAACTATTAAAGATTTCCATTTAGGTTCTAATTGCATATTTTTTAATAATACTTTCTGGTATTTGATCTATATAATTATTAGATTCTTTTTTAATTTCTTGTTTTAATTTATGCATATTTTTTCCCATAACACTATCATTATAAGAAACATTGTTATTCTTAAATTGTTTTATATTTTTAAAATCATGTTCATACCAATTTGTATTTAAAAATTTGTATAAATTTATAAAAACTTGTTTAGTGTTTGTTACTAAATCATCATAGTTAATGTAATAACACATATCTTTATAGTTGTAAGAATTTTCAATAGCTAAATGTTGTCTATGAATAGCTCCACCAGGTTTCATTAAATAATTTAATTTTTCCTCTAAAGTGTTACCATGTTTATTTACAAACGCAGTTGGTTCATTTGTAAACCATTTAACATAACTAGCTAAAACATTTTTTAAATCTCTTAATAAAACTATACATTTAAAATTTAATCCAAAACATTCTTTCATCATCTCCATATTACCTGTTGTCGTTACTGGTCCTCTATCAATAATAATTTTTTGTGGCCAATCACTATAGTATAGATCATAGATAGAATGTAATACATTATCGTAAGATTGATGATCTGGAAAATTTTTAAATAATTCATCTTGTTTTAAAAGATATAATCTTGCCATCATTTCTAACGTAATAGAATTACCTGTGCATCCAATATTTAAATTTTGATTTAATATTGAAGTAAGTAAAGTATTACCTGATCTTGGATAACCTATAAGAAAAAATAATTTTTTCTTATTCTGGTTTTTTTGCAAGAAACTTTGGTTTTTTTGATCCATTAGTTATTAAACCTTTTTCCCTTTTTTGTCTTTCTATAGTTTCAAATTGTCCTAATGCATTAAATACTTCAGCTTCAGAAGTTCCAGGAGTTAAACTACCTACTCTATTTTTATATACTTCATGATAACTATCTAATTGATGTGTATTAACATCTTTTGTATCAAAAGTACCATCATCAAGTTCTTTTTTTAAAGTTGACCAAAGTTTTATTTCTCTCATTCTGTCTTTTGCGGTTAACTGCATAGTTGCAATAGCAAAAACTTTTTCGTCTATATCTATTTGTATTAACTCTTTTTCTAAAGGATCTGTTTCTTTTTCTAAATTTTGTTTTAATTTTTTTAATTTAATCTCAGCACGTCTAGCATCAAATGATAAAAGCATTAAATTTTCTAAATAAGTATTTTGTTCTCTAACACATTGCCAATATTTTGATGCATTTGTAGGATGTTTAAAATCATTTAATACAGAAAATCTCATTTCTGTTTCAGTTCTAAACTGTTGTTTTTTAGTCCATGTATCTTTTAATTCTAGTTTTAAATCTTTAAAAGACTCGACATCTTCAGGGTCAAGAATGTTATTGAGATTTGGAGTTTCCTTTTCAATTAAAGGAAGTATATTTCGTTTTTCTTTCGTCATTAAAAATACTTATAATCTTAATTAAGATCTATGTAAAGGCAATAACAACTACTCCACTATTTAATTTACCTTTTAATTGTCCACTAGTAGTATTATACCACATTTGTCCATTTTCTGGATTAGCGGGATCTGAAGAAACCACTGGTATTTTTACTCCTCTTAGTTGTATATAAGTTGCCATAATTTATTAACTCGTTGATACTGTTTGTGTTGCAACACCTGGTCCTGCATAATCTTCAGTTGCAGTTGGGTTTGGTTGAAATCTTATTGTTCCAAAAGCATTCATCGCAGATGATGCACTTCCAGAGCCATTTGAAATCTGATCTCTTTTTACAGCTAAAAGAGAAGACTCACTCCAAGCTGATCCATTCCAATCTTCAGTGTTTCTAATTTCAACATCTGAATCAGAATCAGTTGATCCACCCCATATAACTCCAGCGGAGGCGCTAGTGCCTGCGTGACCAAATCTTTGTCTTCCTGTATTTATAGATGGTGCTGATGAAAATGATGAACCATTATAAGTAATAGATGTGGATATAGCTGTTTGTCCTCCTGTTATAAACGTAGAATTTTGTGTTCCAAATCCTCCAGCATAGGTTCTAGTAGATGGCATATCTGGAGATGCTGACCAAGATGAACCATTCCACTCGTAAGCTTCTGCATCATTGTGAGCACCAAAAGAAAAAGCAGAATTGGCTGATACCCCTGTTCCTCCACCATCAAAATATCTTGCACTTCCAGGATAAGCAGTTCCTCCTGACCAAGATGAACCATTATATATTTCTGCCGAGGTAAGACCTCCTCCAGAATAACCACACCATCCAAGAGCAGATGTTTGAATGCCACAAGAACCGGGTGCAGATCTTCCTGTACTCATATCACTTTGTTCACTCCAAGAAGAACCATTGTATTCCTCGGTATTACCAACTCTAGCTGGGCCTGTATCTCCACCAAAACCTAAAGCGGCATTAGTGGCTGCATAACTTGCACCTCCCATGAATCCTCTTCCTGTATTTGTACTATCTCCTGATGACCATGAGCCTTGTTGATATGCTCTAGCTTTTAAAACATTAGATGATGAGTTGTACCAAACATTTCCTTCTTCTAAATTAGAAGGATCAGAACCTATGTATTGAACTAATTGTCCGAATAATTCATTATATTTAGCCATTTATTTTATTCCTCTAATGTTATTGAACCTGGTCTTGTTCTATATAAAATATTATTTATTATTTTTCTTGGATCGTCTTCAGGAAGAGCATCATATTCTGATTGTTTTTGAGCAACTTCTGCATCAACGATTGATTGTGCTTCAGCTAAAGTTTTACTCGTTGCAGATACTTTGTTCATCCACATTGTAGAAAACTTGTAATTTGCAGGTATTTTCCAAAGATTACCAGGAAAACTTTCTGGTTTTAATCTTCTGCAATCTCCTTTTTCTATAAAACCTTTTCCAGTGTTAGTAGCAACGCAATATTGATAATCCGCCATATTTACTCCTATTCTGTTTGTAGAGTAACAACTCCTGAATTAGTTACAAGTTTAAAAGCATCAGCAGATGAATCATAAAAAATTTCACCTTCAATCGCTCCAGAAGTTCCTGCGATACTATCTACTTCTGCTCCGTGTATTTCTCTGTATTCAGCCATTATTTATTCTTTAACAACCAACCCTGAGTGCTGTCTGTAAACACTAAAGTGTTAGCTGCCCTTTCCGTTGAAACTGTTAAATCTGCTGTAGCTCCAGCTATTTTTGATCCGTTTCTTCCAATCGTTAAATTATTAGAATCAAATGTTCCTGCATAATCAACAAAAGAAACTTCATCACCGATTGATGGTGAAGCAGGTAAAGTTAAAGTCCATGCTCCACTAGTTGTATTTGCAAAAACACCTTCACCAGCTGAAGCGGTATAATTTCCTGTCTTAACTGCTTGCCAATCAGTGCCACCCGATACTGCTGCGAATGATAAAGTACCTGATCCATTTGTTTTTAAGAATGTGTCTGCTGATCCATCAGCATTTGGAAAAGTTAATCCATCAAGAACAATGTTTCCTGAACCGTTTGGTGTAATAGTAATATTACCATTAGCAGCATCTACGATTGTAATTACTCCAGAATCAGTGCCATTATTTGTGCTTAATGCTAAATTTCCAGTTCCATTTGTAGTAATAGTTGCATCAGCATTGCTGTCTCCAACTACTAATGTATCAGCAGCGGCTACAACATCTCCTGTACCATTTGGTTGAAGAGTTATGTTATTGTTAGCGCCATCAGTGATTGTTATCGTACCTGAATTGGTTCCTGAATTTGTACTTAAAACTAGGTCCTCTGTCCCACCAGTTGTTATTGTTAGTGCTCCAGCACCGTTTGAACTTAATGTAGCTGCTGCACCAGAGTCTCCGACTTTTACTGTATCACCTGCAAGAACAACATCTCCAGTTCCTTTTGGAGTTATATTAATATCAATATTTGAATCACCACCAGTAGATGAAAGAGTTGGTCCAGCGCCTGTTGCAGCGTTTGCTATTGTAAATTCGTTAACTGCTGAACTTGTAGCTGTAAGTAAAGCTAATTCATTTCCGTTAGTGTCTAAAATCGAAGTTCCAATTTTAGGTGAAGTTAAAGTTTTGTTTGTTAAAGTATCTGTCGATGATGCAGTTATAAATCCTGTATCATCAATGTCTGGATTAGTGCCATCGTTCGCTGTAGCATAAACCATTTTTACTGCACCTGGAGCAAGAGTTATACTGTCTCCTGATCCTGACACATATTTAAATACTACGTTTTGTGATCCACTTGTTGAATTTTTTAATACATAAAAAGTTTGAACATCTAATGGTATTGTGACATTTCTTGATGCTGAAATTGTTCCAGTAAATTCTATTACTCTGTGTGCAAGAGTTGCACCAGTTGATCCATCTGAAACTGATAGTGTTGTATCTCCAGAATCTGATACTGCTTGTGTAGTAAACCCACCAGTAATTTGTTCTATGAGTTGTAAATTAGTATTAGTTTTAGTCCCCCATGTACCAGCGTTTTCACCAGTTGCCTGAAGTTCAACCCCTAAAGGTGTGTATGTAGATGCCATAAATTTTTATCTCCTATGCAGCGTCAGTATAACTTGTATTTGATCCAGTTGCAACATCTGAATACGTATCATTCGAGCCTGTTGAAACATTACTATAGCTCGAATTTGAACCAGTGTCAATATTTGCGTAAGCTTGTATTCCTAATAATCCTACTGTTGATGTAAGTTCATCCGTAACTAAACCTTGAACTACGTCTGTTATGGTAAAAGAACCTACACTAAAAGTGCTTGATACACCTGTTAAACCTACCACATCTGCTGGTGAAATAGATCCTATAGATGTTGATGCAGATACACCTGATACATTTATTAATTCTACACTTCCAATATCAAGACTTCCAACACTAGATGTAGCTTCAACACCAGTTATTTCTGCTGGACCAAATTCTAATCCAGGAGTTCCTAAACCAGAATTTGAGGCTATTCCTGTTATTGGTTCAGTGCTTACACCAAAAGCTAAACCTAAAATTCCTTCATCTGTTGTAGCTGCTTGTCCAGTTAAACTAATTGTTGGACTAATTACAAAACTTAAACTTCCAATACTTGTAGTAGCTACTTGACTTGATAATTCATATGCAAATTCTAACGTAGGTGTTCCAACACTTGCAGTTGCATCTTGACCTACTAAAGGAATAACTTGATTAGGTGATTCACCCCAACTTAAATCACCCCATTCATCTCTACCCCAACCAACTAAAGTTCCTGTGTAAGATAAAGTGGGTGTTGCAAAATCTGATTGTACACCTGTTATAGGAACACCTATCTCTGCATCTATATCAAGACTTCCTACACTCGTTGTCATGGAGTGGTTTGCACCAACCATCTCTAAAAGATATGCAACCCCCATAGTAATAGATCCAGGTGAAGCTGTTGCTTCTAACCCTGTTATAGATACGGTTTCATCTGCCCCTTCACCCCAATCAGCATCATTCCAAGCTAGTCTTCCCCAACCTGTTTCATTAAAAGATTCTAGAGTTCCTAAAGAAGAAGTTAATCCAAATCCTGTTAGACTTACTTCACTGTTTATTGATATAGATCCTAAACTTGCTGTTAGTTGTGATTCAGTTGGTTGTATTATTTGACCATTAAATATAGTGGAAGATCCAAGAGATGTTGTAACTGATTGACCTGAAATAACAGGGGAGATGACATCATCTTGCCATTCGTTTGACCCCCAAGTGTTAGTACCCCAGGTAGATGCCATAAGGATTTCCTCCTTACGCTATACGAATAATTGCGTTACTTGCGTCTGCTGTTGGAAATTGAATTGTGAATGTTCCACTTGATACTGTTTTGTCACCACCAAAAGCGATAACAGCAACAGCTTTATCAGATTGATCGTCGTTGTAAATTAATGCACCATTAGCTGTGAAAGAAGCAGAAGTGTAACTTACATCTGCAAAATCACAAAACGCAGTTGTTCCAGATGTAGTTGGCGTAACGCTTGTTAATGTTGCACCACCTGCAGAGTATGCAGATCCAGACGTGTTAGATATTTCATTTGAAGTTGAATAAGCTGTAGTACCAGCACCTAAAGACGCAGAACTTGTATATAAAGCTATTTTAAAAGTGTCGCCACTAGATGCAGTAAAGTTGTGTGTACCCACTAAAATTTCTTGTTTAAAACTTGTACAAATTGCCGATGATATTGCCATAATTTATTCTCCTAAGGGTTTGCTGAGGTAATTGGTATTCGAACAGCGCCATCTGTATAGTCGTCTCTTCGTCTTCTACCTATTTGCTCTGCAGCAAACTTCTGTACCTCTTGTTTATACTTATTTTCATATAGTGTCAACATATCAATTGGACCTTTTAAAAATCCATATGCTTCTGACAGGCAACAATACAATAGTCCATTTGGAAAGTTTAAACTAATATAATTAGTGCCATTTGTTCCTTCTAATAATGCGGGAGCTACATTATAGTGAACTCTAAATTTATAGGTAGTATCAGGAACAGGGGCAAACATCATTCTTCCAGATGTAGTGTCTGACTCTCCTGTTGCGCCTCCAAACATAGCGTAATATTTTGGTTTTCCTCTTTTTGAAGATTCAGTTGAAGATATATATTCTTGTAAATATGAAACATCTTTTTTTTCTAAAAATGTATTTGCTCCTGTTGTAGCAGATGTTGAATCATAAACTTGTATAGCTCTTATAAAAACAGCACCTGCCGGAGCATTAATTGTTTCTTGTCCTGTAACTAAATTACCTGTCTGTTGTTTTCTATCAGCATCAATTGGTACATCTCTAAAAATTCTATATTGTGCATTTAAAATAATGTTTTCTAAAACAGAATCTGATAAAACATTAGAATCTGTTTCAGTGTAACTTCTAATTTGCGTTTTTAATCCTGATGCACTTAATCCAGCCATTATTTCGCTCCTGCCAGTTCCCTACATTTAGGGCAACGATGTTTATATTTATTGTGTTCATCACAATAACCTTTTACCTCTTCATATAAAACAAGATGTGGATCTTGTTTTTCAGGTTTAAATTTATTTTTTATCCAGTTCCAAATTTTACTAATCATGCTTCTATTGTTACGGGTCCAACAGAACAACCGTAACCTCCTCCTTTTATACCACCACTTGTAGCAGTATCTGTATCAACTGTAAAATGAAAATAATTAGATGTAGAATAATCTGTTGTTACTCGTGCATCATTTTTATATAGTCCAGTTGTAATAGCGTAACCTGCTGATTTTGCAATATTAGCACCTGTAATTCCATCAAAATTTTCAGGATTAGAATATTGAAAAACATTTCCACCTGCAGAAATTGTTGGTGGACCTCTAAATCTATATGTTGTCCCATTAACTAAACCATGACCTGGAGAAAAAACATTTATAATTCTAGAACCTGCTTCGTATGTTTCAAATCCATTATCTGGTATTCTAACAGTAGTAGCTGGTTCAGTTCTATCTGTTCTAGTATTTAATAATGCAATTGCATCAGCACCATTTGGTTTAGGTTCTAATTGTGGTTGTTTAGGCTCATATTCTGTAAAATGAACAAAAGAACCATTCCATTCTCTAACCATTTCTTTATATGGAAATTCCATACCCGACCTATCGGATATTGCTTTTGCGTATTTACCTGTTGCGTACTTTCCCATTATGTTCCTGGATAATAAGTTTTAGGTGTTATGTAAGTGCTAGATGCAGAACCATCTTCTGCTAACGCTCTTGCTAGTTCATCTTCATAATAAAGTTTCATAGCTTGCACCATTTGTGGTTGATATTTTTGTGCAAGATAAAATGCTAAACCTGATACCATACAAGGTACAAATCTAAATGGTACATCAGTTGCATTTGTGTAGTCTCCTATATCTTGAATTCTTTTTATGTAATAAAAATGCATATCTTTAGATGCATTAGTAGAATCAGGTGTTGGATAAACGCTAATACTTACATGATCTATAAATCTTTGAACCCAATATTGATTAGGTGTACCTTTAGAAAGTTTATTTGAAAAACCAGCATAAGTTGATCTATCAACTTTAGTCATAGGACTATCTGATTGAGTTGTTTGTGTTCTGTTAGCTCTTAATTGTGCCTCAAGAACATCTGATATTCCATACACACCATTTGGTGTAGAAGTAGCACTTGTGCCATCACCACTTGATCTAAAAAATTTATATTCTGCTTGTCCTTCGATTAAATCAAGATTAAGTTCTCCTATTTCCCAATAGTGAATACCTCTATTACCCCATTCTTGAAATAAGATATTAAGAGATCTTCGGGCTGACTTCATTTGATAGCCAGCCACAGAATTTAATCCAATACGTTCAAAAGCCTCTTCTATGATTTCATCAATAGCAAAAGTTTTATCGAACGTTGCTGTTCCCGAAGTAGTATTAGCCATTTAAACTCCTACGATTCGTAAACTTTAATCCATTCACAAACGATTGTACCTGTATCTCCATCAGAGCAAGCTGGTAAAACGACATTTACATCGCCAGTGAAT
>Ga0209348_1001163_pt1 | contig 12962 bp, 18 predicted proteins | sample ETNvirenome_2_30_FD_184065 | JGI IMG/M metagenome (GOLD analysis project Ga0209348, IMG submission 184065) | Marine viral communities from the Pacific Ocean - ETNP_2_30 (SPAdes) (version 2) | ecosystem: Environmental > Aquatic > Marine > Oceanic | place: Pacific Ocean | collected 2013-06-22 | reverse complement strand
ACAAGCCCAAGCAGAGAAAGCATATGATCTGTTTATACTGTGGAGTAAACGCACAGTGTATGCTATCATTGCTACTCTGCTACTGCTGGCAAGCTGCGACTTTGGTACAGACAAGGAGACAGGCAGTCAGTACAACGGTGCAGTGTATGCACCACGTAACATAGGAGAGTAACAATGTCAGAAGTAGACAGTTTATTGAGGAGAGTGCAAGCAGCAGAAGATAGAATAGATAGATTAGAAAGACACATAGAAGAGCTAAGACTAAAGTTGGAGAAAAAGAAATGATACCTACGACACTTAGAGAATACATATGGTTCATGCATCATTACGATATAGTATGGACACCAAGCAAAGAAGAAGAGGAGCCACCGTTTTAATGCAGCCAGGAACACAAATTATTATACCATTTATCCTAGCCTACATTGGAGGCTTTATATATTTTTTAGTAAAAGGCTATCGTAATGCTAATGACAAAAGAAAAGACAATATTCAAACAAGGTAAAGGCTACAGAGTAGAGGAGGTCATAGGTTACTACATAAAGTCAGATACATTTTGCAAGCTAGGCTCTGCATCTCAGAAGGATTACTACGACTGTCTTATGGTTATAAATGATGACATAGGTGCTACAAGCATGAAGAGATTAAGTGTGTCTTTAATGCAACAGTGTTACAATCTGTGGTTAAAGAGAGGTACATACAGAGCAAACAAGATAGCTGCAATCATGTCGATACTTATCAACTGGTCTAAGAAGAATGGCATCAGTATAGAGAATCCTATGCCACTGTTAGAGAAAACACCCAACCCACCACGCAAAGTAATGTGGGAGCCAGAGCAAGTAAATCAGTTCTTACACACAGCATACAGCGAGTGGAAATGGCGTAGCATTGGCTTGATTGTACAGATGGCTTACGAGTGGGGGCAACGTGTAGGTGACATGCGTATGCTTACGTGGGCAGCTATCAACTTTGACAAGAAGCGCTGTGACTTGGAGCAGAGCAAGCGTGGAGCAGAAGTACACCTGCCTATCAGTGATCCGTTGATGCATGTGCTCAAACAACAGCACGAAACGTTTGGCTTCCAAGCTTTAGTGACACCACAGGTTTACCCTAGTGACGGTGCGTATAAACCCTACAGTAAAGAGATGCTACACGTCTATGTCAATGCAATATTAGAAGCTGCTGGGCTACCTCGACATCTTACAGCTATGGACATGAGGCGTACAGCTATCACTGAGATGGTAGAAGCTGGTGTAGATATAACACAGATCAAACAAGTAAGTGGACACACTAACATAAACAGCTTGACTCCTTATATAAAACACACGTACACTGGTGCATCAGAAGCACTAGCCCAGCGCCAAGCATTCAAGGATAAGAAATAATGTTTATAGATATCAATAGCTTAGATGTAAAAGAAGGTGAGCAGATACGACAAGACTGCCCTAGATGCAAAGGTAAAAACACCTTCACTGCAACCAAGCGTGATGGTAACTTAATATACAACTGTTACAAGATATCGTGTGATGTACAAGGCAAGATAAATTTAGGTGTATCTAAAGAAGAACTAGAGCATTATCTAGTCACGCCCCTAATCGAAACAGGTAATATAAACAAGAGGTTAGAGCACTTTGTTTATCCAGAACATGTAACAACTGATGTAAGTAACAAATATGTAAACAGATTTCGTATGCGCTGGGTGGGCGAGTACGCAAATCCCTTAGAAAACATAGACTTACTGTACGATCTTAAAGATAAACGTGCGGTGTTTCCTATCTACAATGATGGACTTATAGTAGATGCAATAGGGAGAGCACTGGACGGTAAGCAACCCAAGTGGTTACGCTACGGTGGTGCAGCAGAATATGCCAAGTATTGCTATGGTGAATCTAACGGTATCTACATTGTAGTAGAAGACGTGATCAGTGCGGTAACTGTTGCAAAGGTATACCCAAATGTCACAGGTTTTGCTTTATTAGGTACAAGCCTGACTGATGCACACAAAGAATGCTTGAGTGATAACGCTAACTATGTTATGGTTGCGCTTGATCCAGACGCACTAAGAAAGACTTTGGTCATGCGTAAAGAGATAGAAGCGTGGTGTGACATACCTACAAGAGCAATAAGATTGCGTGATGATGTAAAGTATCAAGACCCAGAGGATATAGAGCAGATAGGAGGATGGATACATGTTGCAGAAAAGTCACACAAACAAACAAAACCCAATGGCGAAGGAGGTAAGACAATCAAAGTATAGGCAACAAGTAGTGCCAGATAAGAAGAAACCTAAACCACAACGTAAGGATAAACACAAAGGAGTGAGACATGATGACACAAGATATTAATCCAAAGACAGGTAAAAAACCATATTACAAAGATAATCCTGAAACTAAAAGAATAGAAAATAGTTTACAGATGCGTGTAAATGGTAAATATATTCCTAAATCACACCCTTTACATAAACCTGGAAGGTATACATCATTTGGTGATGCTGCTTTTACTGCACTACAAAAAGATGCACAAGTAAAAGAAGGGTACGTCTATGTTATTACTAACCCAGCTTGGCCTGAGTGGGTCAAGATAGGTATGGCTATTGATGCAGAGGACAGACTTAATGGATACCAAACAAGCTCACCTATGCGTGACTACCAGTTAGTGCACGCCATACCTACACCTGACAGATCTAGAGCAGAACGTGTAGCTCACAAAGCTGCTGCTCTGTGTGGTGAAAGACAAGGTGAGTGGTTTAAGATAGCAACCGAAGAAGCTGTGACAATATTGCAACACATAAAGGAAACTGAAGATGAACAAAAAAGAGAGTCAACTAACTAAAGACATCTATCGTATGATAAGAACTCTCAGCGCAAAGACGCTATCTGAAACTCAACGTAGAAGTATTGAGGAAGACGTAGCGTACAAACAAAAGAAACTACAGGATCATATGGGCGTAAAAACTTTTATACGTCCTATGAACAACATGGAACGTAAAGCTGCAGCAGAAAAACGAAAGGCTAACAACTATGAGTGAGCAATACTGCACAACTAAAGGTCTAGGCTGGGCGTTTCTAATCTGTGCGTTTTTTATAATAGGTGTGCCTATATTGATGTGGCTAGCGATAGAGGGATCAGATTGGTATGAAATATTTAAAATGATGAATCCCATTTAAGGAGAGTAGAATGGAAAATGGAGAGTTAGCCTTACTTAGAACACTGATGGATAAGGAGTTCTATGACAGTAACAAAGGCATACATACGCCTGACAAACTGTTTACTAAGGATGTACGCAAAGTAAAGAAAACCATAGACTATGCCATGAGCCAGTTTGATAAGGATCTAAACTTCTCAGAGTTAGAGGGTTTGTTCTTTACACGAGAGACACTGACTACCGCAAACAAAGAGTCCTACAAAAGATTGTTTGAAAAGTTACGACAAGAGAAACCTATGAACCAAGAGGTAGCTCAAGAAGTTATGTCTAATCTATTTCAACAGGTAGTAGGTGAAGAGGTAGCTAACTTAGGTTTTGACTACGTGAATGGTGAGAAGAATACACTGGAGCCACTGCGTAACATAATCACAGACTATCAAGATAACTTCCTGCCTAACTTAAAAGTAGAGTGGGGTGACATATCTATTGACAATCTTTTGGTGGCCAATGAGATACAATCTAAGTGGCAGTTTAACATACCATCGCTACAGCGCAAGGTAGAGGGCATATCAGGTGGGCATTTAGTTTTGGTAGGTGCTAGACCTAACACAGGTAAGACATCCTTCCACGCCTCTCTGATTGCCTCTGAGCGTGGCTTTGCTAGGCAAGGTGCTAAATGTATCGTCCTGTGCAACGAAGAGGACTACACTCGTGTTGGTGCTAGGTATCTCAGTGCTGCATCTAATATGCCTATGGAAGAGATAAAGGATAACTACGCTCTTGCATCCACAAGGTACAAACCAGTGTACGACAACATACGAATAGTAGATAGCACTGGCAAGGACATGGTGTGGGTTGAGGCTGTAGTAAAACATCACACGCCTGACATTGTAGTGTTAGATATGGGTGACAAGTTTGCTAACAAGACAGGTGCAGACTCCCACGTGTATCTCAAGGATGCAGCCATACACGCCAGAAACATAGCCAAGCAGTACGACTGTGCAGTTATCTGGATGTCTCAGCTATCAGCAGAAGCAGAGGGTAAGATATATGTAGATCAGTCTATGCTTGAGGGTAGTAAGACAGGTAAAGCTGCTGAGTGTGATCTTATGATACTGATATCTAAGAACCCACAAGTAGAGGGTGAGTATGAATCAGACACACAGCGACACTTAAACGTAGCAAAGAATAAACTAAAGGGTGGATGGCATGGGGTTGTTCACTGTCAGTTAGATGGAGAGAGAGCAAGGTACTCAGCATGAAAAGAGTAGTAGATGTAGAGAACTCAATAACTCTACGAGATGGTAAGATATTCAACGATCCTTACGAGCCAAGCAACACGCTTACTGAGGTGGGTGTGCTGTGTTTGGATACAGGAGAGAAAAGACTATTACCGTTTGACCACAAAGAGGCTACAGAAAAACACAAGAAGAGCGACTGTGTTCTACAAAGAATGCTAGATAACACAACGCTGCTGATAGGACATAACCTACAATATGATCTAGCCTGGCTTTGGGCTAACGGCTTCAAGTATGATGGTGACATATATGACACAATGCTTGCAGAATATTTACTTTTACGTGGACAGAAGCAACCACTAAGTTTGGAACAGTGCGCTATCAGACGTAACCTACAATATCAGAAGGACGATACACTCAAGGCGTACTACAAGAAAGGATACAACACAAATGAAATACCACTTGACGAACTCAGCCATTATCTTGAGTATGACTTGCTTACTACTGGGGAGTTGTACAAAGCTACCGAAGCTGACTTTTCAACCCCAGCCTCCGCTTCCCTTCGAGCAGTCAAAGACGTTACCTTTAGAACCTGCAAGGTCCTCACAAGAATGTCAATGGCAGGAATCAGGGTGGATAGACATGCCCTCGAACACGTCCGTGATAGATTCGAGCGAGAGCGCAAAGAAATACTTGATAGATTGCAAGCCACCACACGAGAGTTGATGGGTGGCACACCTATTAATCTAAACTCACCAGAGCAAATGTCGTGGGTAATATTTAGCCGTAAGCCCAACGATAAGAAAGAATGGGTAGACATCTTTGAGTATGTAGATGACAAAAGTTTTAAGGATGTAGTAAAAAAGAATAGCAAGATGTTATTTAAAACTAAGGCATCTACTTGCCCCAACTGTAATGGGCGTGGTTTAGTACACAAGAAAAGAAAGGACGGTACATATTATAAGTTACCAAACAAATGTAAAGACTGTGACAGTAGGGGCTTCCTACTCACAGCAACAAACGAAATGGCAGGGCTTGGGTTCTTTCCACCAAGTAAGAAGTGGGTCAGTGCCAATGGCTTCGGTGTGGGTAAAACAAACCTAGACGCATTGATAGCCACAGCTAAAAACAACAACATGGAGAAAGCAAATGATTTCCTTCAAGACCTTAAAAGGCTTAGTGCTATTAGCAGTTATCTTAGTAGTTTTGTGGATGGTATTATCACCAACTGTAAAGGAAGTAACAAACTACACATCAACCTTACCCAGCACGTCACCAGTACAGGTAGATTCTCTGGACGAAACCCCAACATGCAAAACATGCCCAGAGGAGGAACCTTCCCAATAAAACGTGTGTTCATCTCAAGATGGGAAGGTGGCAAAATTATTGAGTCCGACTTTGCCCAACTTGAGTTCAGAACGGCTGCGTTCTTAGCACAAGACAAGACAGCCATGCATGAGATAGATACAGGGTTTGATGTACACTCCTACACTGCAAAGGTTATCAGTGATGCAGGACAGCCCACAACTAGACAGGAAGCAAAAGCACATACCTTTGCCCCTCTCTTCGGTGCTACTGGATATGGAAGATCTAAAGCAGAGGCTGCATATTACAAAGAGTTCGTTGAAAAGTACAAAGGCATAGCTAGTTGGCATACCAGATTAGGCAACGAGGCTGTCAATGAGGGTAAGATAACCAACGTCAGTGGCAGACAGTACGCATTCCCTGATGTCATACGCAGAGAGAACGGCACTGTGTCGCACTTCACTATGATCAAGAACTATCCTGTGCAAGGCTTCGCTACAGGAGATGTTGTACCAGTTGTACTGATAGAACTTGACCGTTTGTTACAACCTATGCACTCATGTTTAGTCAACAGTGTCCACGATAGTATGGTAATTGACACACACCCTGATGAAATAAATGATGTGCTAGATATAATTAGTTTGATTAACACCAATCTAAATGATATGATTCAAAAAGAATACAATATAAAAGTTAACGTACCTTTGTTATTAGAATCAAAAATAGGAGACAACTGGCTTGACACAAAGGACGTTTAATGATATAACTCTAACTCTAAAACTTTTTACATATGAAAGGTAAAATTATGGAAAATGCAGTCGCACTTAAAGTAGACAACATGAACTTGTCTGATGCTATGGGTTTCTCAAGCCCAGCAACACAGTCACAATCTAGTCTACGTAGGATTACAGGAACAGTTATACAAGAAGTTGTTGATGGTAAGGTAGCTTCTTCACCTGTATTCAAGATTACATCTGATGATGATGTAGTGTATGCCAGAGAAGTAGAAGTCAGACTATTTGCAGAGCGTCAAAAGTGGCAGCGTTGGGATAGTGAGAACAAGACTATGCAGAAGTCTGTCATGTCTAACTCACTCAACGTTGACTTGAAAGATACACTTGGTACGTTCAATCTTGGTAGGCCGTCAGGTTACATCAAGGACTTCCAAGCTTTACCAAAAGATCAACAGGATCAGATACGCAGTGTCAGTCGTGTCAAAGTTATGATGGGTAAAGCTAAACTAGTTGGCGCTTTCTACGAAGGTGGTGAACCTGCCACAGGTTACGATGATGAGTTTGACTTTGTGATGGACGTTAAGAACAGAGACAGTCTCAAGTACATTGATGCCGTAGTAGGTAAACTAATGAAGAAGAAAATCTCACCTGCAGAGCACACCATAGCTCTACTTGGTGAAACACGTAGCTTGCCTAACGGCAATCCCTACATGGTAACTAACGCCTCACTCAGTGAGTTTGTTGGCTTGGCTGACGGTGATAATGAAACACTGCAGAACTTCTTGGACTACATTGATTCTAGTAACGAGTACGTTATTAGTAAATGGTCAGAGAATAATGTAGAAACAATACCTCCATCTGACCAAGATATAGTTACCAACATAGTAGATGTGGAGGACTTTGACCAGTGAACCACCCTGCTGAACTAGCACTGCATCAGTATCTTAGAAATGCTATTGATGGTAAGTCTGAGATGTCTCAGGATATTATTGATAAAATAAAAGAAGATATTGGTGAGGCTCTTGACAAACAGTTTAATACTGCAAACGATAAACAAGAGTTTAAACTTAGGATGTCCAACATTGGGCGTCCAAAGTGTCAGCTATGGTTCGAGAAGAATGATCCCAATCATCAGGAGCCTCTGCCTACGTCATTTAAAGTCAACATGATATTTGGTGACATGGTAGAGGCTCTACTAAAAGGATTGCTTAGAGCATCTGGTGTGCAGTTTGGCGATAACGAAAAGGTATCACTGCCACTCAACGAAAAAGAGGAACTCTCTGGTGAGTACGACATGTTGCTAGACGATAAGATAGACGATGTTAAATCTGCTAGTGCTTGGTCATACGAAAACAAGTTTGTTGACTTCTACACGTTAGAGAGTGGTGATACTTTTGGCTACGTGCCACAGCTTGTAGGTTACGCCACAGCAGCTAACAAAAAAGTTGGCGGCTGGTGGGTTGTAAATAAAAACAACGGTAGCTTCAAGTACGTGTCTGCAGCAGAAGTAGACAAGGACAGAGTGCTACAAAAGATAAAGGACGTACACACCTACCTTAAAAGCAATGCACCGTTTGAAAGGTGTTTTACAGAAGAGCCAGAGATATATAGAGGTAAGGCTAGTGGTAACTATAAGCTACCCAAGTCCTGCACCTTCTGTAACCACAAAATAAAATGCTGGCCTAATCTAAAGAGTTTACCGTCAAAGGTATACAGTGGTAAGAAAGAACCACCAACCGTACATTACACAAAACTAAGAGGTGAATATTAATGACTACAGTAACAATCAACGACAAAGACTATGCAACAGACGATATGTCTGACAGCCAAAAAGAGATAGTACAACTGTTGCAGCAAAACCTAGTATCTGTTAATATGCTAGAGCACTGGCTACAGTGTGTTAAGTTTGTTGGGGAGATGAAGACACGAGAACTAGAAAAGTCTTTAAATGTAGAGACAGAGATGGTTCGTGCTCGTAACGAAAAAGGACACTTTATAGCAGATGACCCAAACACCCCAGAAAACGAAGCATGGGTTGAGAAACCCAAAGAGAAGAAGGAGTAGCTCTAGAAGGTATCGCAGTGGATTAGAAAACGAAATCGCTGAGTACCTAAAAGATCACCAAGAAAAAGTCAGGTATGAACGTTTAAAAATAGAGTGGGAAGACTTACGCTACAGAACGTACACGCCTGATTTTATTTTAGACAATGGTATCATAATAGAGACAAAGGGTATCTTTGATACTGAAGACAGACGTAAGCATCTAGCTATACGAGAACAACATCCAGAGCTAGACATACGGTTTGTCTTCAGTAACAGCAAAGCAAAGTTGTACAAAGGTGCAAAGTCTAGATACTGTGAATGGTGTGACAAACATGAGTTCAAATGGGAACATCGTATCATACCTGAAGCATGGCTAAAAGAAAAAGGCAAACCTATTAGAGTTAAACTTATACCTTTTAAGGGGGAGAAGAAAGTAACATGAAAAAATATTCAATAGGAAAAGATGAAGTAGCTCTAGTCTTGAAGCCTTGTTCTTTTGATGGCAAGGGTAGATGGACAGGAGAGTTAAACACTGGTCTAGTTGTAGGTGAACTTAACTTACTAAATCCAGAGGACACTTCATACTTAGTTCACTTAGCTACGATGATGGGTGCATTTTTAGAACTTGCACAATATGATCAAGACCTATATAATTTAGTAGAAGAACACAGAAACGAACTAGTAGGTTACGAGAACGAAGAAGATCTACCACTGTACGAAAAAGTAGAAGGTACAGACGGTAAGGTTTTGAAGCTTACTAGATATACAAAAACACAAGGAAGCGCATAATGGATACTATTGATACACTTACTATGAACGGACAGACATTGTTTAGCGATTTAGATGACGTTAGGTTTGATCCAGTTACTAAGCCATCTCATTACAACATAAACGGTGGTATGGAATGTATTGATATGATAAAAGAAACTTTAGGGATAGATGGGTTTGTTGCGTACTGTAGAGGTAACATACAAAGATACAATCACAGAGCACCACACAAACATTCTAATCCTGTAGAGGATATGAAAAAGCTACGACAGTATGCTGACTTTGCAATCAAAGCACTAGAGGAGAAACATAAGTGAGCGCTAGGAAGAAGTTTAGCGTTACATTTTTACTAGAAGTAGATGAGCCATGTAACGTCCTGTCAACCGTAGAAGATGCACATGTGGAGGATGTACACGATCTGATACACAATACATTTCACGATATAGATGATGTAAAAATAGAAAACTTAAACATAAGGGAGAGGCTATGATTAACGCCAGTGATATCGAAGCATTTGAATATTACAATGAACTAGATAACAACAACATACTGCCAACAGATTATCAGACATTCATATACAAGTCTAGATACTCTAAGTGGCTACCTGAAAAAGGTAGACGAGAGAACTGGAGCGAGACTGTATCACGCTACATGAATAATGTTGTAAAAGATATGGTGGATAAAAAAGTCTTTGATGAACTAGAACAATCTATATTATCGTTAGAGATCACGCCAAGTATGAGAGCTATGATGACAGCAGGTGCAGCAGCAGACAGAGATAACACATGCATGTACAACTGTAGCTACGTAACTGTTGACGATCCAAAAGCATTTGATGAAATTATGCAGATACTTCTTTGTGGAACAGGTGCAGGTTTTAGTGTCGAAAGACAATACATAAACAAGCTGCCAGAAGTGCCAGATCTGTTTGAAAGCGAGACAACAATAGTTGTGCAAGACAGCAAAGAGGGTTGGGCTAAATCTTTCAGACAGCTACTAGCTTTGCTATGGGCAGGTGAGATACCCAAGTGGAACATGTCTAAGGTTAGACCTGCAGGTGCTAGACTAAAAACGTTTGGTGGTAGAGCATCAGGCCCAGCGCCACTGGTAGATCTGTTTAACTTTACTGTGCAAACATTTAAGAACGCACAAGGACGTAAACTAAATGCGTTAGAGTGTCACGATATTATTTGTTTTGTAGGACAAATAGTAGTTTCTGGTGGCGTTAGACGCAGTGCTATGATATCATTATCAAACCTGAGTGATGATCGTATGCGTCATGCTAAGTCTGGTAACTGGTGGGAGAATGCAGGTCATCGTGCTCTAGCTAATAACTCTGTAGCTTACACAGAGAAGCCTGACATGTATTCTTTCTTGCGTGAATGGACATCACTTGTAGAAAGTAAATCTGGTGAAAGGGGAATATTTAATCGTGAAGCATCAAAGAAACAAGTTGCAAAGTATGACAAACGTGATCCTAACTTTGAGTTTGGAACTAATCCTTGCAGTGAGATTATACTTAGACCGAATCAATTTTGCAATCTTACGGAGGTTGTGGTTAGGGCAACAGACGATGTGGAGGCGTTGGAACGCAAAGTGCGCCTTGCAACGATCTTGGGAACTATCCAATCAACGTACACCAAGTTCCCATACTTGCGAAAGGTGTGGCAGCGAAATACCGAAGAAGAGCGTTTGTTGGGTGTGTCACTCACAGGGATAATGGACAACCCATTGATGACTACGAAGAACAAAGGATTGGAGAAGACTCTTGAACATTTACGAGAAGTTGCTGTTCGCACTAATAATACTTGGGCTAACCGTCTTGGCATTCCACCAAGCGCAGCAATCACCTGCGTCAAGCCAAGCGGAACAGTGTCACAATTAGTTGACTCAGCATCAGGCATACATGCTAGACATTCATTACATTACATTAGAACTGTACGTGGCGATATCAATGATCCTCTGACACAGTTTATGAAAGATCAAGGCATACCTAACGAGCCATGCGTTATGAAACCAGACACAACTGTAGTGTTTAGTTTCCCTATCAAAGCTCCAAAGAAAGCTATAACTAGAAATGACATGACAGCCATAGAACAACTAGAGACATGGCTGATGTATCAACGACACTGGTCAGAGCACAAACCCAGTATCACTTGCACTGTGCGTGATGATGAATGGCTAGAAGTCGGAGCCTTTGTTTATAAACATTTTGATGAGATGAGTGGTATATCCTTCCTACCCCACTCAGATCACACATACCAACAAGCACCTTATCAGGAGTGTAGCAAAGAAGAGTATGACAAACTCTCTAAAGCTATGCCTCGTAATATAAAGTGGTCAGCTTTGTGTGATTATGAAAAGGAAGATAACACCGTAGCTATGCAAACACTAGCCTGTAGTGGCGATTCGTGTGAGATAGTTGACTTAACATAAAGGAAAATAAAATGGAAATAATTGTTGGATTAGTTGCAGCCGTGTTTATAGCGCTACAAACAGTAAACTACATACCAAAGCTATCAGTTTCAGCAGAGATTAAGCACCATGAAGTAGTAGAGGCTCCAAAATATTCTACTGATAGAACGCAACGAACGTTTGAAATAAAAGAAAGTACAGATTGATGTTTGTCCTAGTGCTTATAATGTCTATTGCGCCAGGATACGTTCAGGTTCAAGCAATTAATTATGTGTATCCTACTATGGAGATGTGCAAAGATGGTGCAGCTTACATAACTAGTGAGCTTATGAGCACTAAACCCTCTACTGAATCTACAGTGTCTGCTTATTGTACTGAGATACCAACAAAAGTATAATGGATATAGAGCGTGAAGCACAGATACACATGGAGAAAAAACTAAAGCTTTTCTTTGAGGAGCTAGAGGTAAAGCTGCGGCCTGTTAGAAAACACATAGAAGAAAACTTATGTGATGGTCTATACAAAGCTAGAGCTTTACAGGACATAGATGACATACTTATGATAGCTAAACACGCTGCAGAAAAGTATGGTCTAAAATAAAAGGGTAGCCGTTGACTTAGTGTTGGCGGCTATTCTCCTTTGGCAGTCTCTTTGTATAGAGATAGTATAGCTTTAAACTGATTTAACTCACTCTCCGTCATGGTTAGTGGGTCTTTTACTTTCACGGATCGTAACTCTTCTTCAGTCGCACCCTCGTCACGCATTCTTTCTAAACGTATCTTGTGGAATGTCTTCTTAGCATTCTTATACTGCTCACTGTTACCAGAATAGTTTATGGTGTCGTACCTCTGTTTGTTCATCCTGTGATTGTCTGACAGTAGAGGCATAGCTTCGTTTACTGCACTACGTGTTTCTTTTATTATCCTGTTTACTTCTTGTCTTCTGTAAGTGTTTGTGCCGTTTACAAAGTCCTTGTCAGCTAGTAGTTTTCTAGCTTTTCTCTCTAACAAAGGCGATAGAGTTTCGTTAAACAATCTATCATACATAGCTACTTGACTTCTTCGATTAGCTTTAAATCCTCTTAGCCCTGCCATAGTATAAACTTTTTCTGCAGCAGTTTTTCCTGGCACTACTCTTACGCCAAAGATGGAGCTTAGTGGATTAGGATCATACAAGTCACCCTCTCTGGTTGCTACACGTAACTGACTAAAATCATTCTCTGCATTAGTGTCACGGAATATGTCTAGTATGTTATCTAGATATCTTGTAGCCTCCAGAGAGAATACTTCTCCCCCAGTTCTTTTGACTAACTCTGGC
>Ga0209348_1001162_pt1 | contig 12962 bp, 14 predicted proteins | sample ETNvirenome_2_30_FD_184065 | JGI IMG/M metagenome (GOLD analysis project Ga0209348, IMG submission 184065) | Marine viral communities from the Pacific Ocean - ETNP_2_30 (SPAdes) (version 2) | ecosystem: Environmental > Aquatic > Marine > Oceanic | place: Pacific Ocean | collected 2013-06-22 | reverse complement strand
AAGAGATTAGTTTAAATTGCCATGTTTTGCCGTGCAATGGAACTGAATATTACATTCCAAATCCAGAGTCCCCAGGTAATTTTATTGAGATACACAAGAATTCAATGGAAGCTAAACTTGAATTTGAAAAGTTTCAATTTATTATGAAAACAATCTTAAAACTCCAAGGGCAGATCGCCGACGCAGATTATGACATACCATTTACTGGGCATCATTTACAAAACCGTGTTTCAACTTTAAATTGGAGCCCAATTGGCAGAAATGCCTATCGCGGAGATAGACAACAATTTAAGGCTATGGATAAGATTTACGGCATAAGAAGATTATATTTACATAAATTTAGAGAAATATTGAGACACGCTAATATAAATGATGTTACAATAAAGTTAGGTGGCGATACATCTTTTGATATCTACCCTAAAGGATGGGACAAAAGATATGCACTAAAGCATTTTCCAGAGACTGATTGGGATGTATTTTTTGTTGGGGACAGGTGCTCGCCAGATGGTAACGATTTTGAGATATTTGAGCACCTTGCCCCACAGGGAAGATCGTTTGAAACATCTGGACCAGAAGAAACAATAGAAATTATTGATATTCATTTATACAGATTATTAGGAGAAATAGAATGACAGTACATAAAGATATGTTTGATAAAGAATCATCAAAAACTGTGATGGTTAGCGGAGGATTTGATCCGGTCCACATAGGACATATTAGGCTAATATTAGCAGCAGCCCAGCACGGCGATGTGATCGTGGTTGCTAATTCAGATGATTGGCTTTTTAGAAAAAAAGGATTTGTCTTTATGGAGTTTGAACAACGTGCTGAGATTCTCTCTGCAATTAAAGGTGTAGTAAAGGTTTCCGGTGTTGATGACGTTGATGGTACTGTTTGTGAAGCAATTATCAGACTAAAGCCTGATTATTTTGCCAATGGCGGGGATCGTAAAAAACACAATACTCCTGAACAAGCAGTGTGTGAAGAAATAGGTGTTGAAATGCTGTGGGGGGTTGGAGGCAACAATAAAGCCAATTCAAGTTCAGATTTGGTTGAAAGGGTAAGGGTAACCTCCAAAGTTTCACAACGATAACTCCTATTTATTAGGAGTCATGGCTGAAGAATATAAAATGAAAACACTTAAGCTTGATTTAACATACCGCCCTGTAGGTGTTATAGATTGTTTGGAAGCTCTTGTCCTTTGTATTGTTGGCAAGGCAACAGCAGTTGAAGAGTACGAGCAGGAAGTTTCCTCACCGTCCGTGTCTTTCAAAATCCCCTCAGTTATTGTATTAAAGACCGTTGTTAAATTTATTAGCCACGGTATGCATCCATCTAGAAACAATATTATTTGGCGGGATCAAAATCAATGCCAATACTGCGGCGTAATAGAACCAGCAAAGGAACTAACTGTTGACCACATTGTTCCTCGCTCCCGTGGTGGCAAAAACAGTTGGACCAACCTTGTAGCGTGTTGCAAGCGTTGCAATCAAAAAAAACGCGACAGAACGCCAGAAGAAGCAGGTATGACACTACTTAACAAACCAGTAAAGCCAAAAAATTCTGTGCTTCGACACATAAATGAGGTGCAACCTATTTGGAACATCTATTTATGGTAACCGCTGCATCGTCGGCAATAACGATGGGGGGCTGCCTGACCCAAACGACGGCAGGGGTTTACGGTTATCCCAGTTCTAGACAGGAAACCGTTTTCACTCCAGACTAGTTATAACAGTCATAGGAGTTTGAATGGCTAAAAAAAATTATGTCCTTGATACAAGTGTATACCTAACAGATGCAGATGCACTTTTCAAGTTTGACAATCATGACATTTTTGTCCCTCTAAAAGTCTTGGAAGAAATTGACAAGCACAAAAAACGTCAAGACTCTGTAGGGATAAATGCTCGAAAAATCATTAGAACGCTTGATGACTTGAGAACTAAAGGCAATCTTCAAAAGGGCGTAAGGATTGATAAAGGAAAAGGTATTCTGCGAGCCGTATCTTATGAAGTTCTCAGAGATGTTATTTTTCCTCCTGATTTTGATTTAAGAATACCTGATCATATGATCATAGCGACTGCAATGGCAGTTCGCGAAGAATCTACTCGTAAAACTTGTGTTGTATCACGCGATATAAATATGCGTGTTATTTGTGACTCAATTGGTATGTCTTCTGAGGACTATACTACTGAAAGAGTTGTTCACTCATCAGATGAGCTTTATTCTGGTCTTGCCATACATCTTGTGGATGATCAAATAATTGATCGCTTCTATGATGATGAAGACATTTATATTGAAGAAGATGAAATTGAAGAAATATGGCATCCGAACCAATATGTTCTTATGGTATCCAATGCTAATGATAAAAAGACGTGTTTAGGGCGCTTCTATAGCCATTTTCAGCCCATAAAAAAAATTATCCACTCCAAGATACCTGACTGGAAAATTTCATCAAGAAACAAGGAGCAGGCATTTGCAATCGACCTTCTTATGGACCCAACTGTAAAAGTTGTATCATTAGTTGGCAGAGCCGGGTCTGGAAAAACTTTATGTGCGATTGCAGCAGGGTTACAACAGACAATTGGTCTAAGAGACAATCATTATGATCGTATGATTGTTTCTCGTCCTGTCCAGCCTCTTGGCAAAGACATTGGCTTTTTGCCCGGAACTATGGAGGAAAAAATGCTTCCTTGGTTAATGCCAATTCAAGACAATTTACAATATTTGGTCGGCGGCGATAAAAATACACTTCAGATGTATATGGAAAAAGGAAAAATTGAAATTGAAGCTCTTACTTACATTCGAGGTCGCTCAATTGCAAACGCTTTTATTATAATTGATGAGGCACAAAACTTAACATCTCACGAAATTAAGACTATAATGACTCGTGTAGGTGAAGGAACCAAGATTGTGCTTACAGGTGACATAGAACAGATTGATAATGTCTACGTTAATGAGACTTCAAACGGACTTGCACACGCTGTTGAGAAGTTTAAAGAGTATCCTATCGCTGGGCACGTTACATTTACAAAGGGTGAGCGTTCTGAAGTTGCTACATTGGCATCGAAAGTGTTATGATACTGACCATTTTACAAATTTTAGCTGGCATTTTATCAGCATCATTTGTTGAATGGGTTGTTCATAAACATATTTTACACGAACTTGGTAAAAAGAAAGTTTCTATATTTTCGTTTCACTGGGGCAAGCACCATGCTGCGGCTCGGCGTAACGGATTTTTAGATACAAGCATCTCTGGTAGGGAGGCAGTTGGTGTAACCAGCTTATGTGCAATAGCATTTCCAATTTGGTTCTTGCTACCTCAGATGTATTATGTTATGTTAATACACGCTGCTATTTATTATATTGTCCATACAGTAGCACATAGATATCCAACGTTTGCAAAAAAATACTTGCGTTGGCACTATGATCATCATATGGGAAAAAATCAAAATATGAATTGGTGCGTGGTGCATCCTTTAGCAGACTTGATTATGGGAACAAGGAGAAAATATGAATACCCAAAGTGAATTATCAGGAGTTGTAATTGCCGCAGAAAATCCATTAAAGCAAATGCTTCTTGAATATGTTGGTAATAAATTTGCGACCGAAGCCGACGAGGGAGAATTTGAAGTAACTGTTCAAATGATTATCGAAACACTGGCTCACGAATTTCCAGAGTTCGTTATGATTATGGCAGAGGAAAATTGGATTAGAGGATATCAACAAGGAATAGATGATGCTAGTAAATTACATACAACAACGTCAGAAAATGCTTGAAGAATCAAATAATTTTTATACCCCATCAGGCATTCACGTCTATACGAAAGATGTAATGTTAAATGATTTGGTTGATTTAGAAAAAGTAATTGCAAATCTAGAATCAAAACTTCCTCATCATATAATTGATGGCGTTGAAATGATTATTATTGGTCATTTTGATGAGTTTGATGAAAGGGGGATCAATGCATTCTATAAAGATAGTGCGCTTTATGTTTCAAATATTCAAAGTGATAATGACGATTTACTGGATGACTTAGTTCACGAAACAGCCCATTCCGCTGAAGAAAATTATGGAATGGAAATATACGCGGACCAAGAAATGAAAGATGAATTTTTAAGAAAGAGAATTCACTTATACAATATTCTTCGCAAAATGGGATTTAACCCATCTAGAGAAATGTTTTTAGACGTGGAATATGATCAAAATTTTGATGAATATTTATTAGAAGATGTTGGTTATGACAAGCTGTCAGAAATTTTAAAAGGCATTATGATTAGCCCCTATGCAGCAACCTCATTAAGAGAGTATTTTGCTACCGGTTTCACTGAATTTTATCTCTATCCGGACAGCCACGGATATTTACAAAAGATATCACCAGAGTTATATAAAAAGTTGGTTCTGCTTCACCACCTTGGTGAAGCTTGACAGCATCCGATCCGTGTGTTATATTACAGGCATAAGGAGATTATTATGCCTCACATTTCGTTTTCGGCATTAAAGGATTGGAACTTTTGCGCTTGGTATCATAAGTTAACCCGCGTTGATGGTATTGGGGGCTTTGAAGGAAATGCATACACTGCGTTTGGCAATGCGATTCACGAGGTATGCGAGAAGAAGCTGCTAAAGGAGGACATAAATGAAGATGACCTTTTCCTTGAGCGATTTGAGCATTTTCTTAAAGAACTTAATGAAGAGCAGGATCAAAAGCTTGTAGCAGATATGCGTGAGCAGGGTAAGCAAATCTTGCCCGAAATTGAAGATGCGCTAGAAGATTACTTTGGGGAATATGAAGTTCTTGGTTCTGAGATTCCTCTAGATGAAAAGATTCAAGACGAAGACCAATTTGTTTTCAAGGGCTTCATTGATGGTGTTGTCGCTACGCCTGATGGAAAAGTTCACATCTTTGATTGGAAGACTTGTTCTTGGGGCTGGGATGCAAAGCGCCGCAACTCTCCAATGACCACATATCAGCTTACTTTATATAAGCACTACTTTGCTCGTAAAATGGATATTGATCCAAAAAATGTAGAAACGCACTTCGCTCTACTAAAAAGGACATCAAAAAAAGATAGGGTTGAATTTTTCAGGGTTACGTCTGGACCAAGAAAGACGGAGAATGCTCTAAAATTGTTGAGAAAAGCACTATACAATATTAAGAATAAGAGGTACATTAAGAACAGACTTTCTTGTAGGTATTGCACCTTTAACAAGACCGAGCATTGTCGATAGAGGATTAAATGACAAAGAAAAAGGTTTTGGTCTTATCAGACCACCCATTATCCCCATCAGGTGTGGGGACACAAACTAAATATGTAATTGAAGCGCTGCTAAAGACAGGAAGATATGAATTTATTTGTCTTGGTGGCGCTATGAAGCACAATGATTACAGACCACAAAAAGTAGATCCGTGGGGCGACAGTTGGAGAATATTTCCTGTTGATGGCTATGGATCCCAAGAAATAATACGCTCTATATTACAAAAAGAGCGACCTGATGTTCTTTGGTTTATGACTGACCCTCGTTTTTATGGGTGGTTATGGGAAATTGAAAATGAAATACGAACAAATATCCCAATGGTTTATTACCATGTGTGGGATAATTTTCCTTCTCCTCATTTTAATGCCAATTTTTATAACTCTAATGATGTTGTAGCTTGCATATCAAAGGTAACATATCAGATCTTAAAAGATGTTGCCCCAGAAGTAGACAGTTGTTATTTACCACACGCAGTAAATGAAGTGTTTTTTCATCCTCCAAAATCAGAAGAAGAAAAAACGAAAGTACAAAGTATAAGAAATAAGATCACTGGTGGGAATACAAATAAAAAAATCTTCTTTTGGAATAATCGCAATGCAAGACGCAAGCAAAGTGGTACCCTCATATGGTGGTTCAAAGAGTGGTTAGATAAGGTTGGTCACGATAGGGCTGTCTTGCTTATGCATACAGATGCTAAAGACCCTCACGGACAAGATCTACCACACTTAATCCAGCACCTTGGGCTAAACCAGGGACAGGTATTGCTTTCAACAAATAAAGTATCAATGGAAGAACTATCATCGCTCTATCAAGCATCTGATTATACAATTAATATTTCTGATGCTGAGGGTTTCGGACTTGCCACCCTTGAATCCCTTTCTTGTGGCACCCCAATCATAGTGAATATGACAGGGGGACTACAGGAACAAGTAACTGATGGAAAGAACTGGTTTGGTTTTGGTATTGAACCTGTTGCTAAATCAGTTATAGGTTCTTTACAAGTGCCATACATCTATGAAGATCGTATATCTCAAAGAGATTTTGAAAAAACATTAACTAAGGCTTTGAACTTGCCAACTAAAAAATATAGATTAATGGTATCTCAAGGACGAAGGCACATATCAAAATCATATAACTTTGAAAATTTTGAGAAGTCTTGGGTTGAGTTGATGGATAGAGTCGTAGAACAATATGGCTCCTGGGACTCAAGAAAGAATTATCAGCGCTGGCATTTAATGGAGGTAGCGTGAAAAAGAAGGTATTATTAAAAGGTCCTCTGCTAACCCGTTCTGGATATGGGGAGCAAGCTCGCTTTGCTTTGCGTTCGCTTCGTTCGCGTGAGGATTTATTTGAAATTTTTATCCAGCCACTTCAGTGGGGTAAAACATCTTGGATAAATGATACAAGTGAGGAACGACAGTGGATTGATTATACAATTGAAAAGACTATTGGGCATCTCCAACAAGGTGGACAATTTGATATTTCCTTACAGGTAACAATCCCCAATGAATTTGAAAGGATATCACCAATAAATATTGGCTACACTGCTGGCATTGAAACAACAAAAGTAGCACACCAGTGGATTCAAAAAGTCAATGAAATGACCAGAGTTATTGTTGTATCTAATCACTCCAAGCGCGTTTTTCAAAATACTGAATATCAGGCACAAAATAATCAAACTGGAGAACAAGTTACTTTAAGAACTCAAGTTCCAGTTGAATCTGTTAATTATCCCGTAAAGGAAATAAATAATTTACCTGATTTGGAACTTAACGTAACAACTCCATTTAACTTTCTTACAGTTGCCCAATTTGGTCCTAGAAAAAATCTACAAAACACAATAAAGTGGTTTATTGATGAATTTAGAGATGAAGAAGTTGGACTTATAATAAAATCTAACATTGCAAAAAATTCATTTATAGATAGAGCTACATTACATAAAGATTTAAAGATATTTCTGAATCAATTTGGAGATAAAAAGTGTAAGATTTATCTGCTTCACGGAGATATGACTGACGAAGAAATGCATTCTTTGTATGCTAGTTCAAAGATTCAAGCCCTCCTTGCTTTGCCCCACGGAGAAGGATTTGGGCTACCAATTTTTGAAGCAGCATACACCCACTTACCAGTAATCGCCACCGGATGGTCAGGTCAGCTTGATTTTCTTGTTGATGAAGATGGTAAAGACCAATTTTATAATGTTTCTTTTGACTTACAACCAGTGCAAAAAGAAGTCCATTGGGAAGGAGTTATTATTCCTGAATCAATGTGGGCTTATCCTCGTGAAACATCTGCTAAGGAGCAAATGCGTCTTTGTTATGAAGATTTAACAAATGGCGTTACTCGCTGGGACAATTCTGGAATTAATGACCGTTTTTCAAAAGATAAAATGTATAAGAAGTTTGTTGATCAAATTTTAGGATTTGATTCATCACTGATAGAAGTCCGAGAAGATAAGCAAGAAGTTTTGGAATTTGAATGAAGAAAATAGTTTTTATATCTGATTTTTTTGTCGAGAATATCTCTGGCGGCGCAGAAATTTGTGATCAAGTTTTGATACAACAACTTGAACAAAGAGATATAAAAGTATGCAAGTTTAATTCCAAAGACTTTACAGAAAAGCATTTGCATTTATATCTACAATGTGGATTTAATTTTATAGTTTCTAACTTTGTTGGTTTGTCTGAAGGTGTTAAAAAGTTATTCACTCTATACGGAGATAGGTATTGTATTATAGAGCACGATCACAAATACCTTAAGACAAGAAATCCATCAGTTTTTACAGATTATAAAGCGCCGCCACAATTCATAATAAACAGACAATTCTATAAATCTGCAAAGCAGGTATTTTGTCAATCAGTGAAACACGCCCAGGTTCTCATTGATAACTTGCAAATTTCAAATGTTACAAACCTTGGGTGTTCTTTATGGTCAAAAGAACAAATACAATTTATTAAGAATTGCTTAACAGATAAAAATGATAAAGCTTACATTATAAATGATGCTAATAGGATTAAAGGTACTCCCGCAGCAATTGATTTCTGTCAAAATAGAAATTTAGATTTCGATCTTAAAGATAAAGTATCTTATAGAGATTTTATTAAGTCCCTTGCGGCGTACCAGAGCTTTGTATTTTTCCCCCAGACCTTAGAGACCTTTAGTAGAATTATACTCGAAGCAAGAATGTTAAATTGTAAGCTTATTACAAATAATTTAAATGGATGTACATATGAGCCCTGGTTCAAAGAATTAAAAGGTATTGAGTTAATTGATTTTGTTGATAAAAAAAGAGATGAAATTGTTACTATAATTGAAAATAAATTATTTGAAACCAAGCAAACAACGGATGGGGATATTACTGTTATATTAAACTGTTATAGAAGACCATATAATTTAAAGATGCAGATTGATTCTTTAAGGAACCAAAGTATTAAACCAAAACAAATTTGGCTTTGGGTTAACCACCATAAAGATAATGAAGATTTTGATTTATCAGACCTAGACGTTGATAGAGTTTTTAAAAATGATTTTAACTGGAAATTTTATGGTAGATTCGCCGCTGCTCTGTTAGCAGATACACAATATGTTGCAATTTATGATGATGACACAATTCCCGGCAACCGTTGGCACGAAAATTGTATAAACACTATGCAAACCCACGAAGGTATTTTAGGTTCCGCTGGTATTGTTTTAAAGAGCGATCGATATGTTAATCATGATAGGTGTGGCTGGCCAACACAAAACTCTACAGTTACTGAAGTAGATCTTGTCGGTCACGCTTGGTTTTTTAAACGTGAATGGTTGAGATATCTTTGGCAAGAAAAGCCTGTAACTTGGGATAATGGTGAAGATATTCAATTTGGTTTTATGGCAAAAGTTTACGGTGGTATTCCAACTTATTGCCCGCCGCACCCTCCAGATGATAGGAGTCTCCACGGGTCCGTTCTTGGAAATGAATTAGGGATTGATAACAAAGCAACATCTACAAATTCTGCCGTATCCCATCAACAATTTTTTTCAGAAAGAGACAGGTGTATACAGGAGGGTTTGAAGCGTGGATGGAAGACAGTAAGGAATATAAAACTATGAAAGATTTTAATCTAGCTTTTGATTGTTTGCTAAACAAAATAAAAAATAAAGAAAACTTTGCTTTTTCTAGATTTTCAGATGGTGAATTAGATATACTAAAAAATAAATATGTAATTTTATCTGATAATCATTTTATTTCCGGAAACCTCAAGGGACACGGCAGATATACAAAAGAAGAGCAAAAAGAGTTTAATCCTGAAAAACATCAATTTGTTAGACAAAAACTTATTGAAACTTTCAAGCATAATCAAGAAAACTATTTTAAAGGCATCTGCACTGGCACCGATATTCACGTTGGCAGTGAAAATTTTAATTGGATGATTGACTTCCACGACGGCGACCATCCTAATCTTACTTATTCTAATTTGCTAATAAATGCAAATTACTCTAAGTTTGTAGAAAATATGATCCCACTTTTTGTTGAAAGACAAATAATTTATGTTGTTAATGAATTGGCAGACACGTCTAAATTACCATTTGATGTTATAAAAAAATTTCAAATTGGTTCAAATTGTCAAGTCAACAATTATGATACTTCTGAAAAAGTCAAGCAATACATCAATGAAAACAATATCACTGATGCCATAATTCTTTGCTCGGCAGCAAGTTTATCAAACTTTATAATTTATGAAAACTTTAAAGATAACCCCAATAATACATTCTTAGATATTGGTTCTTGTTTAAATCCACTTTTAAATTTAGAAGGGTGGAAATATACTAGAGGTTATCTAACCTCTTATTGGTTAAACTCTAACAGCCCTTTCGGGAGGCAAGTGGATGTCTGGAAATAATATAAGGTGTGATAATTTAATTCTAGGAAATAATGTAAAAATAGAATCAACCGCTGTTATTAGAGGAATAAATGGAAATGCAAAAAATGTCTATATTGGTGATAATACATACATAGGACACGATGTTCAAATAATTTGTGATAATTTTAGTATTGGTGATTATGGTAAAATACACCACCACACAAATATACACGGATATAAGCCGTGTAAAATAGGACATAATGCCTGGATTGGTCAATATTGTATAATAGACTCGATTGGAAGTGCCACCATCGGCAATAACTGTGGAATAGGCGCTCACTCACAACTCTGGAGTCATATAAAATATGGAGATACTCTTGAGGGATGTAGATTTCTCTCCGATTCACCTCTAACTATAGGTAATGATGTTTGGTTTGTTGGGCATTGCATAGTATCCCCAATAACAGCAGAGGACAAATCTATGGCACTAGTTGGCTCTGTAGTCACAAAAGATATGAAGTTTAACAATATTTATGCAGGTTCACCAGCCAAAAATATAACTGATAAAGCAGGCAATGCATTTGAAAATGTCACTGTTCAAGATAAGTATGAAAAAATGTGCGAGTATTTAAAACATTTTGAAAACTTCACAGATATTCAAAATCATGGTATATTGGTAATCAAGAATAAAGAAGAATTCGTGTTCGACAAGACGTGTTTTTGCGTTGAAAATAGAACGTATAACAAAAGAGGCACAAAAGCAGAACAAGAATTTATGTCTTTTTTGTTGCCAGATAAGGCAAAGTTTATACCTATGGAGATTTAAATTGAGACACAACCCGTATAAAATAGTAAAAATGTTTGAAGAAACAGTGGCTGATTATTGTGGATCAAAATATGCTGTTTCAACTGACAATTGTACAGATGCAATTCTTTTATGCTGTGAGTATTTAAATGTTAAAGAGGTAACAATACCAGCAAGAACATATTTATCAGTGCCTCAATCAATAATGCACGCTGGTGGCACTGTAAAGTTTAAAGATTATCGTTGGAAAGGGGTATACCAACTAGAGCCGTATCCTATTTGGGATGCTGCTAAACGATTCACTAGTGATATGTATATTCCTAACACGTATATGTGCCTTTCCTTTCATATAAAGAAACACCTTAAGATTGGAAAGGGAGGTATGATTTTGACTGATGACGCGGAAGCCGCTGCTTGGTTTAGAAAAGGTAGATATGAGGGACGTGGAGAAGTAATGTATCACGAAGACAACATAGAAATAAACGGCTGGAATGCCTATATGACACCAGAGCAAGCAGCGCGAGGACTTATGTTGATGCAAAACTATCCGGATAATGTTGAAGATTTGCCAGAGCAACCATTCTATAGAGATTTAAGAGAATTTGAACTTTTTAAAGACTGCGAAGTAGTATGAAAGTAGCCATCAATCAGTCAAACTATATTTCTTGGAAAGGCTACTTTGATATGATCAAGTCTGTTGATTTATTTATTTTATATGATGATGTTCAGTATACGAGAAGAGACTGGAGAAACAGAAATAAAATAAAAACTCCCCATGGATTAAAATGGCTAACTATACCCGTTAATGTAAAAGGCAAGTATCATCAAAAGATAAAAGATACCACAGTCAGTGATAAGAAGTGGAATTATAGTCATCTTAAAACAATAAAAGGTTGTTTTTCCAAGTCAGAACATTTTGCAGAAGTTTTTCCGTTAGTTGAGAATCTGTATTCAACAGCAAACTATGATACAATATCAGAAATTAATTTTCACTTTATCACTGGTATATGTAATTATTTGGATATAGATACAAAAATTGTTTTTTCAAGCAACTATGATCTTTCTGAGGAAAGAAAAAACGAAAGATTGATAGATATTTGTAAACAAGCTGGAGCAAAAGAGTATATTTCTGGTCCACTAGCTAAGGATTATATTGAAAAAGATAAATTTGATGATTCTAATATTAAATTAACTTGGATGGATTACGATGGATATCCTGAATATCCTCAATTATATGGGGAATTTGTTCACAAGGTTAGTATTCTAGATGTTCTATTTAATTGTGGAAAAAGATCGATAGACTTTATTTAAGAAAATCTTGGAGACAAAAAATGATTTGCGATAGTAATAAATATACGTTTAGAGATGGACTCACTTCAGAGTTTCCATCACAATTGATTTTGGATATTACAGAAATATGTAACTTGGCTTGTATACATTGTCCACACCCGACATTTAAAAAATCAAAATATTATGCAAAAAGATATCTTTCCCCTCATCTCAATGAAAAAATGGTCCATGAAGTAAGAGATGAATCAGCCGGGCAATGTAAGTATATTCGATACACCAGCAATGGAGAGCCGCTAGTCCACCCAGAGGGCTATAAAATGGTTAAATATGCTGTAGATCATTCCAATACATTTGTTTGTTTAACTACCAATGGAACAATAATGAGAGAGAAGAAGACTCGTCAATTATTAGATTCAGGTATACATATGATTGATATTAGTCTTGATGCTTATGATCCAAGAACATATGCTCAAATTAGAGTTAATGGTAATTTAGATAAAACTAGAGAAAACGTTTTAAGACTAATAGATTGGGTTAGAAGAGATAACTTAAAAACAAAAGTTATTGTTAGTTTTGTTGAACAGCCACAGAATACTAATGAGATCGAACCATTTAAGAAGTTTTGGACTGAGAACGGAGCAACCAAAGTTATTATTAGAAGACTACATTCAGCCGCAGGAGCGGTAGAGTCTATCGCAGAGAAAATGCACTATGATCACAAACACGAAGAAAGGTATCCTTGTTTATATCCTTGGGAACGTCTAACTCT
>Ga0209348_1001160_pt1 | contig 12978 bp, 27 predicted proteins | sample ETNvirenome_2_30_FD_184065 | JGI IMG/M metagenome (GOLD analysis project Ga0209348, IMG submission 184065) | Marine viral communities from the Pacific Ocean - ETNP_2_30 (SPAdes) (version 2) | ecosystem: Environmental > Aquatic > Marine > Oceanic | place: Pacific Ocean | collected 2013-06-22 | reverse complement strand
TAGTTATCTCTAGCTCTGGAGAAAAACTGGAGCAGATATATGGAGTTTATCAAGATGTTGAAGGTGCTTGCTATGGTGCAAGATCAGCTTTAACTACTTTGTTTCCTAAACATGGAGATGAAGCAAAAATAATCCGATGTGAAATTATTTCTACAGAGGATGCAAAGAATCAATTTGAAGATTCAAAACCAAAAGACCTCTTCGAAAAAGCAGATTGCGAAGATGGTTACTGTCCTTTACCAACACAACAAGTATCATGACAAATTTTAGATCAACTAATGAAGAAAAAGAACAGCGTATAAATTATGCTGCTGATCAATTAGCCAAAGGCGAAAGGTCTATGGTTATAGTAAAGAAACTTGCAAAGAGATATAGTGTAAGTCCTCAACAGGCTAGAGATTATGTGAGAGAAGGTAGAAAAGTTCTTACAGATTCTATTGCACCAAACGATCGTGCCTTTATCTTCTCCAAAGTAATGAGTTGTTTAGAACAAGATAGATTAGATGCTAGAGATCAGGAGAATCTTAAGGAGCAAGGTAAAGCTACAGGAGGGATGGTCAAGATGGTTGGTATGTTAACTACCATTGACCAAGTAGGCTGTTGGGATGATGCATATAATAGCCATTTATTTAAAAATTTCTCTGAAGCTAAGAAGAGAGTAAAGCATAGCGACCTTGATGCTTTAGATGGAGAATTACCAGAGGGAGAGATCCCTTTCTAAATCTTGGGGCAGAGAAGTTCATGGTACTTTTCTCATACTGCCTTGATTAGATACTTGTAACTGCTCGGTCTTGGCGGTTAGGCCACTCTATCTAATCACGATATCAGGTTCCCATCGAGGAATGGCAGTAGCACCAAGGGTCTAGAGTCCCCATCATGGCTGCCATTAAGTATGATCTCGTAAGACCCCAAACCACTATAGTCCTTCACACACCTTAAAAATGCAACCACTTAAGTACAAAATCAACGACAGAGTAAAAGAAAGAACATCAAACAAAGTCCACGGAGGCTTTGTAAATAATCAGAGGAAGTACGTATCAGTAAAATCCAAACGAGGTGTAATAAAAGGAGTTGTTGTAAAGAAGAACAGAGCTGGTGCAGACTTGCCACATTACCAAGTACTCTGGGATAACTCTTCACGTTTAACAGAAATCCAGGCTCATCGAATTGAACATGAGGTTGCCTAGTGAAGTGTCCTAAATGTAATAAGAAAGCAAAAGCCAGTGCCACAAAGTTTATAGAATACAGCCACGCTCAAAGGAGAATCAGAACCTGTGAGTGTGGTTTTAAATTTATTACCTATGAAAGAATTGAAGTAGATAAACAAGATTTAGGTCAGCATTCTAAGCAAAAGAAAAAAGAATATTATAGAAAAGTTTTAAAAGAATTAATTGAAGATTTAGAAGGTAGAACTTATTTAGAAAAACCTAAAGACTCTACGATTTGGGAGGGGGTATAAACCCTATAATTGAAAAACTGAATAAAAAAAATGTTATTACTCATTGGATTGCTTATAACTATAGGTGTATTAGGGGTTCTCATCCTTATAAGGATTTATAATCCCCATTAATTTACTTTCGTTTTAGCTGTTTTACTTTCGTTTTTTTAAAAATTTAAGATGAAAGTTATCTACATCTTTCATAGTATGCTTATTTATAATCTCCTGACCTTGATTAACTATATCCTCTGTGGCAGCCAAGTCTCCTTTAGCTCTAACTTCTTTATATAAATCATTATAAAAATGAGCTTGCTCTGCTTGTCCTACAGCAACCATACCATTAAATATAGATTTAACTTTATGATCTAAGAGATGTTTTGCTTGTGCTTCTGGAGAATATTCTTGTAACTCTTCTGACAATAAATTCTTATTTTTAGTATGTTCATGAAGATTATTAGAGTGTTTAAATGTTTGAACTTGATTAAAATCTATAGCTTGCATCTCATTAGAGTAAGGATCATAAACTAAATGATCTTGTCTATCACCTTTCATACCTAGATCAGTGTGAATAATGCCTTGATTAGCTAGTCCTAAGTTTAATTTTGCTAAAGCTAAATTTTTCTTAGCATTTTCTGATTTAATTATCTGATCTTTTCTTTGAATATATTGTTGTTTTTTATCACTACTTTCTTTATATGGATAGTCTTTAGTATTATCAAATCCAAAATTTCTTACTTTCCTATTAATAATCTCATCGAATCCTCCCTCATCCTCCACAGTAGATACTCTATCCATTTCCATTATGTTCATGATTTCATCCTGTTTACTAGGATTGGGATAACCCTTATCGTACTTTCTTTTTGGTATAGGATAACTTTCTACAGAATGTAATCGAGGAGATAAACCAGCTTCACCAGCTCGTGCCTGTATATCAATTTCTTTATCAACAACAAACTTAGGTTGTATTCCAACTTCAGGTTCTTCATACATCGGATCCTCTGTCAATCTTTGTGCTTTAAGAACTCTTGATGGATCTCCAGGTTTTTCGAATACAGATCCAGTACCACCTTGACCTAATAATTTATTTTGTATGTACTGATCTGCAAATCTTCTTCCATATTTACTTTCTAACGCCCGATCTCTCATTTTCATGAACCTTTTTGGTTCAGAAGCTTTATCAGGTACATCTACAAAATATGCATCATCATCTCTTCCTTCTAAATATTCTTTGTACTTATCAGATCCTTCCATATAATTACGAACCATCTCAGCTTCAGTCATTGGAATACCCATGTATGCCATCTGTGGAGCTATATCTTCAGTAAACGTCTTTAAAAATTCTCTATCCACACCTGTTTTAGAATGATATTTATATATTTTAGGTCAACTAAATGAATGAAATAACAGTTTTTATCTACTTCATTTGCTTTGCAGTAGTCTTTGGTGCTACTTTTGCATTCATGTGGAGAATGATGACCATAACCTTAAAAGACTTTGAAAGAGTCAAAACCATACATCCAGAACTAAAAGATATAAAACCTGGAGAAGAATTACTTGTCTTCAAAGCTGAGGAGGACACAGATTAGAATATAAAAAAGTTTGTTTAGTTAAAATGGGAGCAAAAAGAAAATCACCAAACGTTAGATCATCTAGACCACCTAAGGGTAAAGGAAGACGTTCTGGTCGAAGAAGAATGTTTGCACCAACAACTGTTATAAATAGAAGACCGCCTGAATCAGGAGGCGGTGGTGAAGTATCTATAGACGATGGAAGTTTTCTTGGTAGAAGATCAGGAAGAAAAAGAGGAAGAAAAAGAGTAAGAGATGAAGCTTTTAGAAGAAGAAGGAGAAGCGGAAGAAGATCACTTGGAGACATTCTAAGAGAGAGAAGACGGAAGAGAAAACTTCGGAAAGAAATGAAAAAAAGCGGAGTTAAACAAGTAGGAAGGACTGTTAAAACTGGTGGAAGAGTATCTATTGATGATGGTCCAATGCTTGATAAAAAAAGAAAAGAAAAAAGAGGTGGAAGATCAGGAAGAAGATTTGCAGGAGGCGGAAAACGTTTTGGTCCAGGATTTAGTTGTCCAGATCCAAGCATGCATATTTTAATGGCTGATGGTTCACAGAAGAGAGCTGGTGATTTAAGAGTTGGTGACGTAATTAGTACATACCATGAAAAAGATCTTGAAAAAGCGAGTAAAAAATCTTTAGTTCTTGCATCAGGTGGTGATGAGAAATATTCTCTACTACGTGACCAACTCGAAAGTTCTTATGCAAAAGCTACTTTGGGAGAATATAAAGTTGAATTTGTAGACATCGTTAAAAATACTAAAAAGATTAAATTAATTTTTGAAGGCAGTGAAATTATTTGTTCTTTAACACACAATTTCTATGTGAATAACTCATGGAAAGAAGCTAAAGATATGGTAATTGGTGATGAGGTGTCAAATAAAAAATTAGTGACAATCGAAGATGTCGAAGATGGTGATGTAGTTCATATAACAGTTGAAGATGCTCATACATATATATGTGAAGGACTCTTATCACATAACAAAAGAAGACCAGTTAAGGGTATAACAAGAGGAGGAGGAAGAACAGGAGGAAGAAGGAGCGAAGTAAGAAGAGGTGGCAGAAGAGGTGGTGGTGAAGTACGTATAGATGATGGTTCAATGCTTGCCCAAGGATCAAGAGGTGGTGGTGATGTACGTAGAGACGAAGGGGGACGCTTAAGACCACCAATGGGTTGTCCAGATCCAAGTATGCTCATACTGATGGCTGATGGAAATCAAAAGAAAGCAGGAGATCTAGTGGTTGGTGATTTGATAAAAACAAATCATGAAGACACTTTAGAGTTAGGAGAATACAAAGTTGAATACATAAATATTTTAGAAAATGTTGAAAAAATTAAATTTACTTTTGATAAGAGTGAAATTATTTGCTCACTTACTCACAAATTCTACGTAGATAATTCTTGGAAAGATGCTAAAGACATGGTTATTGGCGATGAAGTATCTGGACAAAAATTAATTGCAATAGATACTGTCGAAGATGGTGAAGTAGTTCACATTACTATCGAGGATGCTCATACATATATATGTGAAGGACTCTTATCACATAATAAAAGACGTAGACCACAAACTGCCGTACAGGAAACAACCAGAGTTCCTGTAAAAGATCGAACTCTAGGCGGTGCACCAGAAAGAGAAGTACCTCTTGATAGAGGTGTGGCAAGAGATAGGGCTAAAGAAGGTGTGGGTGAGAGAAGAGCAGCAATGAGACAAGAAATAGCTATGAGAAGAGAAGAACAAAGTAATATTAAAAGTTCCTTAGCTAGTGAAAGCGGAATAAGAGCAAGTGAAAGAGACTTTACCAGGAAAAGATCACAAATGGAAGGAGGACCTTCAGCTGCTGCTGCTTTCAGAAACAAATACGTATCTACACTAAGGTACTAAAGTAAAGACAAAATATAAAAAGGTGTTTTAATAGGATAAATACCTTTAGTATGAATATACATACATATTTTGTTATGAAATTAAAAGAAAAAACAGATTTAAAAAAACATCACGCAAGTATTCTTAAAAAACTTGATGGCGTTCTTTCCACTATTGATGGATTAAGAGAGGATCCTTTATTCATAGATGGCATTCATGGTGAGCAAGAGTTAAGTCTTGATCAAACTATTGAACTATTTAATGGAATAAGATCACATTTCTTACCACCTAATGCACCACCAGAATTAACAGCAGGTTTCGAAACCAGCTCTTTTGATGTATCATAAGTAAACACTTTGCATTTTTATCAATGTTTAATCCAATTTTTGATCCATTTACAGATGATCACACAGTTCACCATACAAGATTAAGACACGAAGTCTACAACGCTATGGCTGAAGGTGATTATAAATATGGAGCTATTGCATCACAACTCATGAAGACTAATTATGATGACTTCTTAATAGATTATTAAATTTTATAACAGACCTTTTCAAGAACCCTTACCATTGCTAACATTAAGTTCCAGACCTTAGTTATAGCAATGGTTTTCTTATGTACAAACACTTGTGCGATGCAAGTATATCTACCTCATAATAAATTACGCAGATAAAAATTAATATGGAAAACGCAAATCAAAAAGACAAAAAAGAACTAGCTTGGGCAGTATTATCAAAAGCTAATGGTAGTCAATTAAGTCAAGTAATAAAAGTTACTGGATACAGAGATGCAGATCAAACAGTTGCAGAGGCACCAGATAAATTTTATAAGTCAGGACCTTTTTATATAGGTTGAAATTCCTATAAAATCCGCTACCTTTTCATAAGGTAGATAAAAATTAAATGAAATTTCCAATAACTTCTTACGTGGTTTTTGTTCATAATCAAACAATAGGTGCTCATGCTCCACAATTTGAGAAGATAGATGATGCTGAGAACTTTGCGAACAGCCTGAGAGCTACAACATCTTTAACTGTCAGTGAACCAATACCAGTGATTATGACAGAACAAGTTAAAATTGGACTTACTACTTCCGATTAATAATATTTATGCTATCTTGACTTATAGAATATATTTAATCAGATGGCAGTAGTTGTAAGTGTTTCCGTTCCTGATGAGCTAAATGCTAAATGGAAACAGTCAGACTTGAAGATAAGCCCATCACAAATATTTCAAATAGCATTAGAAACTCAATTAGATGGTAAGAACAAACATCTACAACATTGGAGCTCTAGGGCTTTAGCAGCTGAGAAAAAACTTAAATTAATACAGGCAATGGTAGGAGCAAATGATAAAGAAGTTAAAAAGTTTGCGTGGTTTGAAAATGATGATTAAGGTACAATAAAATCAACACCTCTACTTCTTGTATGAAAGTCGTGATCACTCCTTCTTTCCCACAAATTACAAATCCCGAAGAGTTACTACAACTAAAAGACATTTTAGTGGATTTAAAAGAAGAAAAGTTGATACCATATGAGACAACCATATCTGAGTTTAAATTGTTGTGTTATGAAAGAGGATTGAATGAATTCAGAAAGGATTTAAGAGTATTTGATTGTTAAGTAAAGATAGAATAGATTTAACAACTAGCGGTATTTATAAGAGAAAATGGCTATAAGGATGGCTGGTAGCAGAAAAAATAACGCTTTTAATGTGACAGTAGGACAAGTACAAGTAGCAAGAAATATCGGTGATTATAATAATCAAACACCTTCAATAAGATATCCAGGTGATGACTACAAAGATGCAGTAAAAGATTCTTATAAAGAAGATAAAGATTTTCAAAAAGTAATTAGGAAAGACGAATCTTATGGCAAGGATTATGGCACTTACTTAAAAAATTTAAAATCTTTAGATTTTTCAAAAGATCAAGGTGTCGCATTTTCAAAAGATGAAAGAAGAGTTACCGAGGCTTATAAAGGACTTAAAGGTTATGAAGGAGCAAGAGATATATTTGGTAAAAAATATACTGGGGAGGTAGATACCGCTAAAATTAAATCTGATTACGCTAAATATCAACCTGAACGAGATAGAAGAGTATTTAGAAAGGGAGTAGAAGATAACTTATCAGATTTTAGAAGACAGTATATGAAAGATTTTCGTGATGCTGACTATGCAATAAGAATGAAAGAATATAATAAAGATGGAACTGAAAAAGACAGTAATAAATTCATACGAACTTATGATCAGCAAATAGATCGATTAAAAGATTTAGGTCCTAATCAAGTATTGGATAAATTTGGAAATATACATATGAGAGATAATTATGCTCCAAACCAACAAGATTCAATTAGGAAAAAAGCTACGAGTTTAGCTTCAGGATTTAAAGGATTTGGTACAGATAGCTCAAAAGGTATTAATAGAAGTAAAAGTAGAAGAAGTGGTAGATCAGATTCCAGCTCAAAAGGTGGAATAGGAACTGGTAAGAATACTCAAGGAAGAGGTGGCAGAAGAGGTGGTTCTACTGGTGGATCAGGAGCAAGTAGTAAAGGGGGGAAAGGTAAAGGACAATCAAGAAGTGGTGGGACTACAGGACGTAAAGCTTCAAGTGCAAGTAAGGGTAGGACAGGAAGAGGTAGGAGTCAATGTGATATACGGACTAAAATAGATGTATCTCCATTAATTAGTTTTAATTTAGTTAATGATGAATTAGCTGAATTAGCATATTTTGTTCAGGAGATTAATAAATAAATGTCAATTAGAAAAGCACAAGTAGATTTCTTCTCCCCAATGACTGGTAACTTCTTTAGACGTGGTACCAGACGTGATGACTTATTTGTGAGCCCTCCTACACTAGAAGATCCAAGTAGCATTGCTGATGACTTTGATAAAAAATATGGTGTCATATCAGATGAAGAAGCTACAAAAATTATTGAAGATCAAAAACCTGAAGTAGTTGAGGATGAAGTAACATTACCCGTAATTAAACCAGATCCAGAGCCTGAAGAACCAGAAGAACCAAAGAAAAAAAAGAAAAAGGCTAAAAAGAAAGCAAAAGGATTTGCTACAAACAGAATGAGAAAATCTAGATCAGGGTATAAGTCAAAAGCAAGGGTAGCTAATAGAAAGAAAGCTCAAGCAATGGCTAAAAAAAGATTAGCCAAGAAGAAAAAAGCTACTACCAGTAAACCCACTGGTTTTGGTGGTTTGTCTAATAGAAATAAAGGAAGAGGGGGAAGAAGAGGTGGAGCTAAAGGTGGATCAGGTGGATCAGGACCAAGCGGTAAGGGCGGAACAGGTCCAGGTAAAACAAAGACAAATAGAAAAGCTTCAAAAGCAAGTAAGAGTAGGACAGGAAGAGGCAGGAGTCAATGTGATATACGGACTAAAATAGATATAACTCCATTAACTAATCAAAACCTTATGAGGGATGATTTGGCTGATGTAGCATATTTTGTAAGGACACTTCAAAAAAATTAAAAAATGAGCAGCAGAGTAGGCATGCCTGGCGGACCCTCAGGAGAAAAAGATTCTAGATCTGAGCGTAGACCAGTAAGAGAATCAAGAGAGGAATCTAAACCTGAGCGTAGAAGAGAACCTGAGAGAGATTCTACAAGAAGTGGTAGAAGAGGAGGAGGACGAAGTAGTGAAGCACAAGGACCTTTTGGAAGAGGTAGACAGGGAAGAACAAGGAGAAGAAGAACACTTGGAGATACAAGAATAGGTAATAGAAGACGTAGAGCTAGAGATTTAGCAAGAAGAAGAAAACGGACAAGATTAGGTAGGATGCTAAGAAGACGTGGAAGAAGAAGATAAATGCCACACAAAATGGAAAAAGTTATGTCTGAATACAAAGCAGGCAAACTTAAATCAGGAGGAGATAAAACAGTAAAAAAAAGAAAACAGGCAATTGCTATAGGATTGGCAATGGACTATAAAGCTCACGGAAAAAAATCGAAAAAAACTTAAAATAATGAAAAAAAATATTTCTTACGCAGAGGTGATGGAGGTTTATAGTCACCCAATTTCTATTAGGTACATACCTAGAATATTTATTTGCATATTTTTCTTAGTTGTCTCAGTAATAGCTAAACCAGTACTGGCAGAAACTTCTCAATCATTATGGATTCAAGTACCACAATGGGAGGATGATTGGTCAAAGTGTGCAGTAGATGTACCTGACTCAGCCTGTCATTGGTATGTAATGGCTCCTGATAACACTTTTGGTAAAGGTTTTAGTTGGAAAGATGCTCCTTGGTTTGATGCTAACGGATTAAAAGATGTCTCGAAAATTCAAAGATTAACTGTTTTAGAAACTTTACAAAGTAAAAGTTAATATCTTTTATTTCTTTTAAAATTTAAATACAAATTTATATAAGCAGCAATTACAAGTAAAATTAAAAGATAAGTATTTAGATTCATTACTAAGCTAAATTATAATTTACGATGCACCTAATTTTTTTTAAAGCCTGTTGTGCAGTGTGATATAAACCACCATCAAAAATAACAACCCTACCTTGTTTAGGTGTGACTTTTTGTTTGACTGTATAGGTATCAGATTCAGTTCTTTCGTTATATATGACAGTATCTCCATCACTTGTAACTACATAATATAAAACTACTATATGTCTCTCACCTTCATCAAGATCTATGTGGGGTGTGTCATCCTCGCTGCTATCTAAATTTAAAGGAAACTGTAAAAAGGATCTCCCTTGAACAATTTTAGCGGTCGGGACTTGTAAAACCCCACAAGCTTTATTTAACAACGGTACAAATAAATCATGAAAATCACTAATCACTTCACTTGATTTATCATCAAGATATTCAACATATACGTGCGAAAGACCAGGGCGACCTTGATTATCTTCTTCATATGCTGCAGTGACATCATCTATGTAATACCAAGGGAAAGGAAAATCATCAATTAATGCATCTCCCATCAAATAATCTTTAATATCTTCTTGATAATCTTTGTCAATAAAATCATCTATTACTAAAATTTCACCTTTATCAATCATGAAATCACTCTAATACTCTCCACTTTATTATATCTATTAAATAAAACTAGTCATCTATTTTTTTCTTTAGTCTTTACTTTCTGTTCTTCAATAAATTTTCTGTAAACTGCTGCAGCCTGAGTTTTTTTAGCCACCTTAGCTCTTTGTTCCATAGCTATAGCAGCCTGAGTTTTATGTGCGTGAGTTCGTCCACTTCGTTTTATCTTGGCAATACTTAATGCAGCTGTCCTTTTATCTTTGAATCCAAGACCTTTTATAGTTCCTTTTGGATCTTCATCTGTATAAAGATCGCTATGTTTATCACTTTTTGCAGGTTGACCTTTCTTTCTAGGTATACGTTTATTCATAAATACCTCATAATTACCAACATTATTGTTGGAGCAATTGTATAGAAATAATCTGCTAATTCACAATTACCTTGCCCAAGATATTTATCATAATACAGTTCTTTAACCGCTGGAATAATAAGAGCGATAATTATTCCAATTTTTCCAAGAAAAAGTATGAAAGTAAAAGAAAGAATAGCTCCCCAAAAAAAATGTAAGAGTTTATCTTTTTGAATATTTCCAAGTTTTTTTAAAAATTCCTTGATCATTTATATATTTCTCTATTATTAATGTCCCCAGTCATAGGGATATCAATATCTATACCAAAAGGTTTAAATTTTTTAGGTGTTAAATACATAGCAGCACGAGCAAAACGAGTCTTTGGAGATACTTCAAATCCGTATACACCTTTATTACCTCCTACAGTCCCTCCCAAAGCTCTACCCAACTCTGATAATCCTTTCATAGGTTGAAATTTACCAGAAACTAAATCTGGATCTTCTTGTGGGTTGACCATATCATAAGTATCTCGTATGTTTACATATTTACCATCAGCTTGTGGAGTTGATTGAAATCTACCTAATGTTTGAATAACTTCCTTATTACCTGTGCCATAAGGATTTACTTGTCCAAATCTTGGTAAGTCGCTAGGAAAATCTAAAAAACTTAACCTTGTACCCATAACTCTATCTCCTTCTTCATTTATAAACTCCTTATCAAATCTCCCACTACGCTCATCAGCTGATTTAGTGGACTCTCTTACTTTGTTTAAATAATCATCACTTAAATTTAAACCCTCAGAACCTAAACCAGAGTAATAACGTAGAAATAAATTTGCACTTGGAGGTAATTTATTTAAACCAGAAGAAGCTAAATTTTTAAATTTTTTTTTGATACTCATCACATACTCCTAGCAGCTTTTTTGCTTGCCTCTTTTCTAGCTTTTCTAGCTTTCACAGTATTTTCAACAAACTGTTTACCCTTACGGCTCTCTCTTTTCTTTTTATCATCGGTTTTCTTTCTCTCAGCTTTCGACATGGCTTTCCATGCAGCTTCAGGTAAATACCTTTCTGTACTTTTTTTTCCTGGTTCTATTGCTTTATCAGCCATCTTTCTCACTAGAGTTTTTCATTACAGATAAGATTTTTTCTAATCTTTCTGCTTGTCCTTTATGAGTCTTAGATGCTTTCTCTAACTCACTAATAATCTTTTTAATTTTTGGAGTTTGATGCATAATTAACAATCCCTAATAGGTCCTCCGTGTAGCCACGCATCACAAGTACGAGTAGCTGCACATTTAAATTTAAATAACTGACAATATCCTAAGTTTGCTCTATCTAGAACATCCTGTGGATCAGCAGCCATAGTTTCATTAATACCTTTAATCATGCAACTCATAATTTTATCTGTCTGATCAAATGCAGCACAATTACCGCATCTAGCAGTCTTAACAGTGTCAACATCACTGTTCCAAAGTCTTGCTTTCTTTTCCCAGAATCCAGGATCTGGTGCATCTGGATTAAGCGGACCATAACCAAACTTATCTATAGTCCAGTTTCTATTCTTTGCATTCTCCTCTATATCAGTAGTGGCAGTAGGACAAGATTCACTTACCTCTGAAACTTTTTTGTTGAGAAGAATAGTAACTTTAGGTTTCATTTCCATATTCTAATCTTTGTTCTTCTTCTCGTATTCTTTTCTAGTCATCCATTTTTCTTTACCCCATCTCTTAAGATCTTTTTGTTTCTTACCCTTTCCTCCTTTGTAACCTCCTCCTGCTGCTTTATATTTTTGTGCTACTAACTGTGCTTTTCTAGCTGACCACTGACCAGGCTTACCTCCCGATGATCCAGCTTTTACCTGATTAAATATTCTTTTTCTCAGGCCAGGTTTAGTGTATTTTGAATCGTCTTGTGCCATTTAAAATCTATTTTGTATTGGCTCTTTATTAAGAATAACAGGGGGAACACTATCAGAATATGATCTTGATACCTCTCTCATATAGTGAGGATTATTCATTTCAAATTTTGGAATATTCTTTCCTATATATGACACTACAAACTTACACTTATCTGCTTTCTCTTTTTTTTGTGGTTGAAAAGGATCTGCTAATCCTGCTGTCACCATCGAATAATCATTGTACATATTCGAATACTTAACAGGAAAACTTGGATAATAGCCAACAGCTGCCATCCTCATTATGGTTCAGAGAATATAGTTCCTTTCTCGTTAAATCTCTGTCTTAAATCAGGACGATTATTTAATAATTTTAAGAAATCTTCATTTACTCTTTGACCACTTATGGGATCGATGACAGACGTATCTCTCATTAATTCTCCGTAAGGATTTCGATTCTGTAAAAAACCAGCTATTCTTTGCTGTAAACCAGTCTTTTGATTTTCGTTTACTTTTTGAGCTAACTCTTGAGTACCTTGACTTACCTCTCCAGTGTCCATTCTTTGTGTCCCATTCATTTTATTTAGATCCATAGCATTAGCCATGAATGATCCTAAAAACTTTCCACTGTCTCCTTTCATTGGTATAAATACTGTTTTCTCAATTCTACTAGTAGTATTCACATAAAAAAAGACCTAGAGCACCACCTCTAGGTCGGAAATCACTTTACTTTGCACACATACATGTTTCGAGGAACCATGCACTGTCTTAGATTAGCGGTAATAAACCTTCAAAGTCAACCTATAGCTGGAGCTGATAGAGCAACCTGAGTAGATTCAGCACAAGCTAGATCTAGTGGGAAGTTGTGAGC
>Ga0209348_1001159_pt1 | contig 12982 bp, 30 predicted proteins | sample ETNvirenome_2_30_FD_184065 | JGI IMG/M metagenome (GOLD analysis project Ga0209348, IMG submission 184065) | Marine viral communities from the Pacific Ocean - ETNP_2_30 (SPAdes) (version 2) | ecosystem: Environmental > Aquatic > Marine > Oceanic | place: Pacific Ocean | collected 2013-06-22 | reverse complement strand
GAGCGTGCGACTGGTCCGGGCCTCAAGCTTCAAGCTCGGGAGGACTCTACCGCTAACTCAACGCGTGGGCGGGTTGCAGAGCCCCAAGCTTCAAGCGTCAAGCCCCAAGCTCCTGAAGCATCAAGCGACAAGCATCAAGCCCCAAGCAGCAAGCGTCAAGCTTGAAGCCACAAGCAACAAGCTCCTTGATTCTTGAACCACGGAAAAGTTTCAAGCACCCTGAACCGAGGTGCTCAATGCAGATAAAAGTATTGTGTGGATGTTTAATATGAAAGGCAATCTGGTGCGGACTGAAGCGCACCTTGTTACCTCTTGTGACTTTCAACTCTACTGTAAAAAAGTGGCCATTAACAGTGCAACCCAGTAGATCGGGAGTACCGTGTAAGCTAGAGTTTTCAAGCCTAATCCATGAGATTTCAGGTATAGATTTTTTAATTTTTGCATATAATTTTCGCTCGGGTTTCAAGGTAACTAGGGCTTTCTAATCGGGTGTCTTAGGAGCGATAATTAACTTTTGTTTCGTATGTTTTAATACAACACGGATCATACTATGTCCAATTATATTTGACTCTTGCACTTCAATTCTTTTTATCTCTTCTAGATGACCATTGACATCTATGTAGATTCTAGCATTGGATATGGCATTACCCTTTTTGCCGTCAGTAAATTGGTCTAAGTATTCCTGTAGATGTTTAACAAACATTATTGACTTTATAGGATAGTTACCTTAAAAAGTCAATCATGGGAGTACCAAAGAGATTAACAGAAATGCAGCAAAGGTTCGCAGAGTTCCTAGTATTTGGCGGACCTGATGGACCTATGACTAAAACAGAGGCAGCCCTGGCTGCAGGATATTCACCAAAGCGTGCAAGACAGGAAGGATCTGAACTTACGAATCCAAAGCTATCACCGCTTGTTGTAAAACATATTGGTGAGTTGAAGGAAGAGAGACTGCGTAAACATGAGGTCACTTACGAGGGTCACGTTGCGGAACTTGCGAGACTGCGTGAGGCCGCTTTAAAAAAAGGATCATTCTCTTCAGCAGTGAATGCGGAAGCAAACAGAGGAAAAGCAGCAGGACTATACATAGATAGGAAGATAATAAAAACAGGAAAGTTAGAGGACCTATCAGAACAAGAATTAGAAGCAAAGATGAAACAGATATTAGACGACTACGCGCAGATAATCGATGTGACTCCATCTACAACTTCTGAATCTTCTTTACCCAAGCCCGAGGAATCATAGTTCTATCGCCGAACACATAACCATCTTCATCTTTATCATACGAGGCAAATAATTTTACAGACTCTTTGTCTTTTGAATACAGCCAACCTTCATTAACAGGTTTTGCTAATCTCATTTTGTTAAACTCTTTGTCAGTAGCCCAGCCAGAGTCACTGGTGCAATCCACCCACTCCACTCTGACTTTCGGATAAGGTAAATCGGGAGTGCTAATTGTAACGATACTTTTTCTTCTTTTCTTGGGCATAAAATTTTATTATCACATGTGCCTTAATCAGTCCAGCTGCCACATTCTTGACACAATTTAATTTTCGACACCTAAATGGACAAAATTTTTTTTCTTGCGCTAAAAAATAAAAAAAAGTGAAAAGGTATCGCAAATGCCAAAATCAACCTATAAGCGTTGGTATTCAACACTTATTTTTCGACACCCCCCCCCTCGCAAGGGTATCGCAAGGGTATCGCAAGTGTCGAATTTTTTGGTCCAAACAGTGAACAAATCCATGTTACTCTGAATTTGCGACACCTTTGCGACACCCAATCGATACCCATTCGATACCCCAGGTGTCGAATTATAAGATTTCTTTTGCCTTATTCTTGCCATAATGTAGCTCCATTACTGCCATCTTGTCTTCGGCAGAAGATATCTTAGCTAACAACTTATCGACCTCACCAGTTATATCTGGATGCTCAGGTATGATAAGTTCTTGATCGCTATAGCATTTGATCTTGTACTTCGCGTCCTCGATCTCTGCCTCGTATCTCTTTATTAGAACCATTCTAATTTGATTATTCATCGTTGTCCTCCTCCATTGTTTCGTTACCATCTTCGTCCTTGTATAGTATCCATGACTTTTCACCGTCATAGTAGTATCCTGATATCTCACGCTCTATGTATAACATCCATGATTTACGCTCCATAATATTTAATATCCTCCATCTCCTCTCTTACATATCTTTTTAGTTCTTTGTCCTGTATATTATCTGGTATTTTATTTTTATAAAATATCTCGTAGCTGTCGCTACCATACTTGCCAATACCAAATAATTCTGTTGCATCATCGCCATTCCAATTAATAAAATCACAGGACATTCTCCAGATCCTGTTTGCTCTGACATTCTTCATGCCTAGATCTTTTAACATCTCTGCTATCGTATCCTTGTCTGATAATAATAACTTCCATGCGTTGGGAAACTTTTCAAAGAATCCTGGCAAGACTTTCTTGACTTTCTTTCTACCAGTCTGATTGAGACAGATGACACTCACCATGTGCTGCCACTCATTCTCTACCTGTTGCTGCACCATCAAATCATCTCTCATACTATGCACCATTAAAAAAATCCTCCGGGTTTAGATTTACTTTTGCTTTCTCTTTTTCATCATAAATTAGTTCATGATACATGTCTAATCTTTTTAAAAATTTGTGTTTCCAAGACCTTAAATCAGCCCCAGAAACCTTGAACTCTTGGTAATATAGGTCAGGTGTACATACCATTATCACACCCTGCTCGATGTTAGATCCATGCACATAATCATGTGCCATGGCGTATGCTGCTATCTGCAGTTTGTAATCATCAATCCACTCTTCTTTCTTTGGTCTGTTTGATTGTTTAAAGTCAACCACAGTCTCTTTGTTATTGTGTAAACAAACTAGATCAGTAGACCCAGCGTAAAGCCCAGGATAATACAGAGTGACCTCTGAACCGTACCACTCTTCAACCGGTGTGAGACCCACCTCGATAATTTTATTGGCCATGGCTTTCGCCTCTTGTCCGATCGCTGTAAGATCATCGTACCCAGTTCCGAGCACATGGTGCTCCAGGAATTTGTGCATAGCTGTCCCCCGATTACTAGATAGGTTTTTGATTCGCTCTGCTTCTGCTTCTCCAACTTTGGCCTTCCAATCTTTTATGAATTGTTGATTTTTGGTTTTGCCTAATATCGTAGTCACACTAGGAAGTCTAGTACCATTTACATCATAGAGCCGTGTTCCGTGGTCCTCGATCCGTGATGCATCGACATAGGTATACTTCTCACTCTTCTTGATCGCCCGACCAATGTTGTGGTATTCTTTTATATCTTCGTCACTCATCATTCTAAGTCATCAAACCTTTTTTTAGATTTACGTATATCTCGATAAACCTTTCTTAATATTAAAAAAGTTACACCAGCCCCAATCGATAGAGCAACAACTCCTACAAATAACATACCTAGTGCTTGTTCTGGTGTCATTTATAATTTACCGCTATCGTTATCCTATTAGAATCTACCATTTGTCGTTCGACACAGTGATCAAGGTTTGAGCGAAATAATAACAATTTACCTTGGATAGGGTAGCTTTTATATACTTTCCAGGTATAGATATTATTCTCATCAAACTCAGCGTCAGAGGGTAGATCATTTATCGGTGATTTAAATACAGTATTAGAATCTTTGTTATCACTTTTTAGATAGAAGATACCACTAACAACATTAAAGTTATGATTGTGATACTCTTGTGAGTCATTCTTATTATACACATTAAACCAGGCATGGGCCTGTTTTATATCAACCTTTTTTAGTCCGATTGTTTCGGTATATATCATCACGTGCTCGTTAAAAAAATCCAGAAGTTTTTTAAAAAATCTATCTTTAAACAGATCATAAGTGCCGGCTGTATTGTATGGTTTATTTATCCACTCGCCTCCACCTACTTTTACATTGTCTCTCAATCTCATGCACTTGTTAATGTATGGTGTCAGATCATCCTTATAATAGGTCTCATAGATTGTTGTCGGAAAAAGATTTACAACTGTCATGATTTAAATTTTTCAACTTTAGCATATTGAGGAGCAAATGTTTTTAAATTATTCAATGGTGCTGAATCGTGAAAATTACCACTAACAGATATCCTTGTGCATTTAGATCTATATGGTGCAACATAATGTTTTAACCATGCAGGAAAGATAAACATATCTCCTTCTTCTGGAAAAAAACTTTGATAGGATATACAATCTCTTGGTCCATTGCCAAAGAGAAATTGTATTCCTCCGGGTCCACAAGACCTACCAACATATTTTTTATTCTCTTCTTTTAGTTTATCAGGTATCTGCAGATAGATCACAAAAGATAATTTACCATCGTGATCGTGTGGTGGATTATAATCATACTGTTTTTGATAGTTTATCCATAGTGATGATAACACATACTCTGGCATTTTCTCGTATGGTTTATTAGTATACCTTTGATATGCTTGATCATACACACCAATATATTTTGCTAAAATTGGTAAAGTTAAGTCTATAGATTTTTTACTGTAACCTACCTCTTTATTTAAAATACCTGCTAAATGAGGGGCCATATTGTCAGAGCTTTTTTTACCCTCGTCTAACAGAAGTTGTTTAAAATCGTCTCTTATTTTTATTTTTATAACACAAGGTCCCCAATTACATGTTTGTACTTGTATCTGATCGTTAGTCATGTTTCCTCCTTTTTATTTTATCATACCAAGATATGTCTCTACCATTCTCTAGACACCAGTAGTAATGACTTTCTAAAACTTTCCACGATAATCTTTCGTCTGGTTTCATAATTTTCTTTTTAACTCCTCAAGATATTCAAAGTTCTCTCTGTTTCTAACCATCTTTTCGTGCTCCAATCTCTGTTTCTTTTTTAGGATAGAGGCCTGCTTCTGCCATGCCCAGGTATTTATTTTACCAGACCAACCCATAACCCACAGATAAAATCTAAACATCATTCTAAACTCATCGCCTCTTTGTATTGTTGTAAATTAATAATCTTTCCATTCATGATTTTACCACTACCACTGTAATGTTCAATAATTTTCATGATCTTTGGTAGCTTTGTGTGCGCCCATGGCCAGATCAATGTGCATACATAATATGCATCTCTGAATGTGCATCGCCATTTGTATTGTTTTAAGAATGGTGTGCCATCTTTTCGTAGACCCTTGCGTGGCTTGTGGTTGAAAGTCCCGCATCCCAATACCTCGTGCACCCACATTATCACAGATTTATCCGTCATGGTTATCTCCATGCTGATACGCCATGCGTTGGCATATCTGTAACCTGGTTTACCCTTGTGTTTCTTTTTCTTCTCTTTTACTTTCTTGTAATAAATACTACCCTCACCATCAAAGAGTCCTGCGATATATGCTCTGTCAGTTTCTGGAATCATTTGTAACTCATCCACACTATCCAAATTAGTGTCATCACAAAACATATTATCAACACGTGATTACCAAGATTAGCAATGCTTTTGCCAACAGTCTCTGAATTTTTTGGATCTATGATTTTATTTATTTTCATCAAACGCCCGCTTTCCGTGCACGTACTAACGGGTCGCCAAAGGCTCGAATACTCGGGGTATGTTTTACGAATCCCGATATGTAACCTCCAGAGGTGTTTAGCGCGAAGCATTTTTGGTCACTTGGAGCTCGTCCTTTTCTATATTTAATTTTTTTTAGCATCATGTGTCATTATCCATCTCAAAGTTGTTGTTGCAGGATCAAAGCCGTCAAACTTTAAATCTCTAGTGCAGCTTGTTGTTAGGACCATAGTCACCAACATAGTTAGCATCAATTGTCTCATAAAACTCTCCTTCCGAGTCACAGTCCCAGCACTGATGCACTGTCTCACCAAACTCTGTTGCTACTTTTAAATACCCATTACCTTTGCAAGTAGGACATATGTGTAATGTCACTCTAGCTTTTTTTAATTTTACCATTTAATTTCTTTGCTTTCTCGTTTGCAATCGATTCGATTGTTTTTGCTATAGATAATTTTGCATCGGGCAATAATACCTTTGATAACTTATCTAAAGTAGCGTATGTTTCTTTTGTTAGTGAAACATTTTTATATTTATTCATGTCTGTCATGCGTGTTTCCTTTCATATTTATTAACCATATATAGGTGATATTATAGGATTGTCAATGAAAATATTAATGAGTTTAATTATTTGTTCTAGTATTGCAGGTGAATGCATGCCTCCATACGAGTGGCCTGAAACATTTAGAAGTAAATACGATTGCCTACATTTTGGTTATGAAGAATCACAAAGAAAATTAGAAGAGGTGGGTCGAGAGGACATTAATAAATATGGCATGTATATTAAGTTTACCTGCACACCAGTCCCCACTATTTGACAATATGGCTAAATTGTGTTATGGCGAGATATCTTCTCACCATTACCTACCCTTTTATTAACTCTCTCTTTAGGGTAGGTGTTTCTTTATTCCACATCCACAACAATATTATTGCTGGTAAGAATAATAAACTACTTACAAATACAGCCAAAAAGAATTCCACTTTTGTCCTCCATTACATGCACGTTCCATGGTTCGTGATACGTGGTCAGATGTAATCGTAGTACATCACAGAGATCAAAGCAATCAGCGTCAGCAAGAAGCTCGACACCAGCCATCATCTCTTTCGTGACGGATACTAGACTATAAAGACCGTCGTTTAGAAGTATCAGATCCATCGCTTACTCTTGTTCCAAAGTTTAAAACATTTTTAAGTCCAGATGCAGACATTTTTATATCTACACCATAAGACTTCCATGCTTTCTTCATTAGATTTAACTCTAACAATAGATGGGACCATTGTCCCTGTGCTGCACCATTTACTTTTAACGTTATTGTTTTTTCTTTCATAATTTTATTCAAGCATAAGATTAAAACTTAAACCATATCTTACACTATCAGATATATTTCTCTTATTGTGGTGTTTTATAAATCCAGAAAACAAAGCAAAATTACCCGGTTCACATTTTAATTCTTTTCCTATTTCTGGAAAATATAAAGTTTGTTCATGTTCGTTTAAAGCTATTGCTCCAGATAAAAGCGCTGGGGCATGATTATGTTTTATTGAATAATGGCTAAAGCTTTGTTTAAAACCCCAAGATGAATGTAAAAAATAAGTTTTACCTTCATTTAAATTGTGCTCTTCAACATAATCAAATATAGGTAACATCGATTTAACAAAAGTTTTATTTTGATTAAAGTAATGATACTCTGTCATCTCACTTACTAGATTTGTTTTAAAATTTTCAGCATTATCTGCTTTGATACCTTTTTCAATCTCATCAATAAAATATTTAGTAGGTATCTCTATCTTACCCGTAACAAAAACATATTGTCTTTGCATTGTACTTTTTATTAATTGCTCTACTTTCATACGTTTAATATAGGATATTCCCTAAAACTTGTCAACGCCCCTGTCGGTTGTATTTTTTATACGATCTTTTTTCGCTTTTATTAAGACTTTTTTTGTGACGTCTCGGACGTTTCTTTGGTTTTGGTCTTGGTACAAAGTGTATAAATTTACGTTTAGCCATCGAAGTATTGATCTATTTTTGATTTAAGAGTGTGTTTATGTAGATGTGGTATATAACTTATGACACCATTTACTTTTTGTTCTAAATCAGAGCCACATGTTAAACATCTAAAAAACTGTTTGGTTATTCCAACCAAAGGTGTGTACTCCTCACATGTCGGACAGATACCATTAACTATCTCTGCTGTTATTTTGAAATTTTTTCCTGTCATAAGCTTTCTTGTTTTTTATCACTTTTTTTTTAAAATGTCTAAGTTGCTTTGCTATTGGGTTGCTTTTTTTATTAAGTTTTCTCATAAAAAAGTTACTTGATTAATTCTAAAATCATTAAAAAATTCATCTGAGTTTATAGCCATTCCATGAAGTAAATTTGTCTTAAATGCCACACACATGTTGAATTGTGATTTAACATTATACAATAGTTTAAAATTTTTTTTATCTACCCATGGTTTTGCGTGCTCGCTATCTTTGTGATAATCAAAATTATCGGTATCGTAAAAGTTAGTGCCATCACATCCTTTTTTATTTAAATAGATTATAAAAGTATACTTTAATCCATCTATATCATCATCATGTGGCATCCAATAATTATTTTGATAGTCATTAAATGATTTACAATTCATTTTAAAAATATTAGTTTGAACCACATCGTGATGTGTTTTTGCTGAGTCTATTTTAAAATATTCTTTAAGATTTTGAGTAACTTGTAAAAAATCAGGATGTCTAAATACATGTCTTAAATCTGAAAAATTTATTAAATTTTTTGAATTTAAACTCCATTTAAATGGTGATGGAGATACTTTATTAAATAGATCTAAAATTAAATGAGGGTCTTTATAAAAAGAATTCATTACATAAACACCCTCATAAACTTTATTAAAATTTAGTTTATTAATTTCAAACATTATTTGAGGTGGAGTTTCTTAATTGATTTTTCACCTAGATATATCTCTGTTTCTGCCTCACTACGTATGCACTTGTAAGACACGTTAGGATTGAAGTCTCTCTCAGCTACACGTCGGGCGCGAAGACACGCGGCCATGCTTTCTTGAATACGATGTTCCTTGATCTCTCCATCCCAAAACATAAGTAAAGCTACCACAGTCTCTATCATTTATTACCGCCGTTTGTGTATTTAAATTCTCTGTTTTGATCTTTTAATCTTTCAATATCTGTAAGAACTTTATCCATTTGTCCTCGTAAAAATTCTATATTTACTTTGTTCAACGCCATGTTTTCAATGTGTTTATTTAGTTTATCCGTGGTCTTATAAAGATCTTCGATCATCATAAATTGTTCGCTATCTGCAGGAAGCGCTCCAAGTTGGCCCCGAGGCCATTTTATTCTAAACTCTGTATTCTCTGACAGATCTTTTTGCATCAACTCTATTTTTGTTGAGTGTTGATTTAGAGTTTCATGTAAACCAAAATAAGCCCATGTGCCGATTGCAACCATTGCTATCAACGAGGCAACCGTCTTCATCGGCATCTGCACTGCTGCTTCTTCAGATATGTTTAACGGTTTTTTACTCATTTGTTTCAGGTTTTGGTAGAGGTAGTATATAATCTTTTGATGGAATTTTCAATGTAGGATTGTTATCCATGGTTTTTGACTGTGGATTTTCTTTAATATAGTCTTCTTTTAATTCATCCCAAAGACTGCCTGTAGGCATAGTTTTTATTTCATCTACTTCTGGAACTACCCCTCTGCATTTTGACACTAACAATGCAAAGTTTTTGTTTTGTGCAAGACTTGGGTTTCTATTTACTTTGTTACACATTTTCATCAACTCAAGTTGTTGTTTCAATTGTGCATTTTCTTTTGATGTTTTACAATCTGTGCCTAAATATTTTCTAAATGTAAGTCTTAATTCTTGAGAGTTGCTTTCGTTCCAACTATTATCATAATTATCATAATCGTAATCACGATTGGATACAGACAAATCTACCTCACCACATCTAGCATTACCATCGTTAAGATATTCGTTTCTAGGATATGCTGGAGTTGCACAAAAAGCTAGAGCTGTTAACATTAAGACAAGAATACCTGTAAAATAATAGTTCATCCTGGCAGTCTCCATAGTTCATCCTAATAGTTTATTTCTCTGTTTAAATCTTTTATATCATACTCCATCTGTCTAACTTTATCTGCTAAGACTTCATATAAATTTTCAGCCATCTCCCATGTGCCTTCAGCTCGCTCTAACTTTGCAATGATAGTATTTACATTATCAGTTAGCACAGACATATCTCTGTTAATATTTTCTATGCTCATGGTTTGTAGCTTTTCTATCTCTGCTTTATTTTCGTTAATTGTATCTGTTAGATTTACAACATACTTAACACCAGTAAAAGTTCCGACCAAGACCGAAGCCACGACCGGAACTAATACAAAATTTTTTTTAAGTAATGCTGCTAAATCCATTATTGTTTTTTTGGTGTGAATAAAGCTTTAATTTTTTGCCATAATTTTTTAATCATTTTTTTTCTCCTCTATTTCATAAAAGAACCTGTCGGTATCCTCTGTCCGCCATGCTCTACTATCTTCTACATTCCATTCATTTGTCTGCACTTTCCAATCAGGAATATTATCTTTCACAGTGAAAGAAGGTATGTCCCATATACATCTATTGTTTGGTTGTGCTGCAAAATTACCATCATCTAAGGCAATTATGTGAGCGCACTTGTGCTCGTGCGGGATCTCTGAATGATCAGTGTCGAGTATATTAGCTTCAGGATGTGCAAAGTCAATAGTAAATAAGTATTTGCCTGGGTGCCATTTCTTATCTTTACCTATGTATCTACCAGCTTGTGATTCTAAGATATCCCAAGAAGTAACAGCAGGATAGTAAGAAAAACAATTCCAGAGCTGAAGTTCATCAAGTCTTCGTGTGGGTACATCTTTGGGTTCAAATCCTCTTTGAATAAACGCTGTAATAGGTAATCTATAGAAGATCGCACCATTTTCCATAATAGCGTGCCATAATATACTGCGACCTGTAAGAGCGCTAATACCAAAGATAATACAGTCTTCAACTTCCCCATGATGTTTTTTAAGATCATAAAGATACTCTCTTCTTATCTGTGCGTAAGTCGGTGGTATGTTTGCGTTTAAATATGCCATAGTTCAACCTCATTTTATTGTACCCCAGTTTGGTCCAGATTCATAGTCAACTTTATTCTTGACCTCAAGAGGTATAGCTTGTTCCATTACATTTTGAACTATGTTAGCCATGTAACCCCCATTAATAGAAATACATAATTCATCGTGTATTTGTATGTGTGGTATTATACCTTTCTCGTGTAGATCTACCATAGCTTTCTTTGTCATATCTGCGGCTGATCCCTGTATCAATCTATTTAAAGCCTTGTAGGTAAACGCAGGTGTATAGTATCTTTCAAAGTAGTCCATGTAGTTTGGATCTATCTTGTTCTCTTTGTACTTATCTAACATCTCTGCCTTAAATGCTTCCATTGCTTGCTCTTTTGTATATAATGGCACCTCGTTAAATCTATTGGTCTCAGGGTTCCACTCTTTGTTTGTTGTTTCCCATCTATCAAACCTGCAAAATCTATCGTGCAATGTAAATAGTAATTTATTTTCTTTTGCAAATGTTATGAGTTCCTGTGATAGTTGTCTGACAAAAGGCACCCTGCTGTGATATTCAATAAATAATTCTTTTGCTTGCCTCTGGTCAAGACCTAACTCTCTCTGTAATTTTATCCGCCCCATACCATAAAAAAGACCTAGGTTGATTGTTTTTGCCTGTTTCCTGGAGATATTAGCCATGTCAGCGACTATCTGATGAAAATCGGCATCATCCCTATCAAATTCATCTTTAAGGCTCTCTGTGCCTGGTAGGCCTAGTTTTATAGCATAATGTACCACAATACGTGGTTCCTGTTGTGAGTAATCAAAACTACCCCATTTACAGCCCTCCTCTGGTATAAATAGCTCTCTCATCTTGCCACCGATATAACCTTTTGAAGGTATCTGTTGCAGATTAGGATTTGACATACTGAATCTGCCGGTGACTGTACCACCTGTATCTGATCTTATCTGATTTATATCTGCATGTATCCTATCCTCATGCACATACTCCAACAATCCATCTATAAAAGTATTGACCGCCTTGTCATATTCTCTTGCCTTTGCGATCATACGCAAACATTTATTACTGTGTTTTCGTAAGTAATCTTTCGGCAGTTGAGGCATCTTAGATTTTGGTGTGACTTTGTAATCTTTTATACACAGATGATCTAATAATTTTTTTATTGATGCTGCAGCCCAGATATCAACTTTTATCGTTGTGATGCTTTCTATCGCTTTTATTATCTGGTCTCTACGTTTCTTGAGATGTCTTCCAAACAGGACTGCTTTTGACCGATCTATTCTAACGCCTTTAAATTTCATGTCAACTAAACATAAAAATAATTTTGTTTCTAATTCAAATATCTGTCTACAAGTTTTTTGTTCTCCGTCATCTTTAGTGTATAATACTTCGTCAATTTTTTTATCAAATAGTTTCCATAACTTGTAAGTTAGATTCACATCTTGCTTTGCATATTCTTTTACAATAGATGCAGGAAGTTTATGCATGTTAGTCATTGGGTCTTTAACTGTGCCACCAGACCATTCTAATGTTTTTTGTTGTAGATCATATTTGTATTTTTCTTCATTAAGATAATCTTTTGATAATGCATCGAGTGAATATTTAAACCTGTTCTCATCAATAACAGATGCAGCTATCATGGTGTCAACAATTCTACCTTTGATCATCATACCTGTTACTGCTCTTATCCAACAGACATCGTACATTGCATTGTGAAATACTTTTGTAATATTTTCGTTTTGAAATATCTTATTGTTCAAGACCTGCCATATCTTATCTATTCTATCAAAGGCTATGTCAGTATCAGAGTGTCGTAATGGAAAGTATGCAAGATCATTTTCTGTTGCAACAGCTATACCACATATAAAACCATCTTTACGTATCGCACCAGATCCTTTAGTTTTAAGATTAGGATCGTAGGTCTCAATATCTATCGCGACTGTATCAATACCTTCTAGATTTAGATCCTCTGGTGTATTACACATTATAATCTCTCTCTAATATCATCTCTAAATAGTGTATCGCTTTCTTAATATCTTCTTCCTTTCCCTTTGCAGAATGCCTGCAAATATATTTTATAGCATTACCTTCTGCAAAAAGCAATTTGTTCTCATTTATAAACTCTGCGGGCTGTATCTTAAAAGACCGATAGTGTTTCCCGCCATGTTGTTTATCTAATGATTTATACCCTATGCCTTTAAACATATCTTTATGTGTCATGTTTTATACCACCTCCTTGCATCTTCCATATGTTGTTCAAAAGTATCAAATGGATATCTAGCGTTACAATT
>Ga0209348_1001158_pt1 | contig 13010 bp, 8 predicted proteins | sample ETNvirenome_2_30_FD_184065 | JGI IMG/M metagenome (GOLD analysis project Ga0209348, IMG submission 184065) | Marine viral communities from the Pacific Ocean - ETNP_2_30 (SPAdes) (version 2) | ecosystem: Environmental > Aquatic > Marine > Oceanic | place: Pacific Ocean | collected 2013-06-22 | reverse complement strand
TAAATGGTGGTACTGTTGATGGAGCAATAATAGGTGGCTCAAGTGCAGCAGCTATTACAGGTACAACTATCACAGGTACAAGTTTTGTTATTGGTTCAGCAGATATTAGTGAAGCAGAACTCGAAACTATTGATGGAGTTACAGCAGGAACTGTTGCAGCTTCTAAAGCAGTAGTAGTAGATAGCAATAAAGATATTGGAAGTTTTAGAAATGTTACATTAACAGGAGAACTAGATGCTGGTTCTTTAGACATATCTGGTGATGCTGATATAGATGGTACATTAGAGGCAGATGCTATTACAGTAAATGGTACAACCTTAACTGAGTTTATTACTGATGCTGTCGGAGGCATGGTAAGTTCTAATACTGAAACAGGCATTTCTGTTACTTTTGAAGATGGTGATAATACACTTGATTTCGTGCTTGGTTCTTCACAAACAACAATATCATCTTTACTAAATACAAGTTTAGTTATAGGTAGAGATGCAGATAATGATATAGATTTTGCTACAGATAACACAATTTTATTTAGAGCAGAAGGAGCAGATCAAATAAAATTAGTAAATGGTGCATTAGTTCCAGTTACAAATAATGATATTGACTTAGGCACATCTAGTTTAGAATTTAAAGATGCATTTTTTGATGGCACAGTTACAGCTGATGCTTTTGCCGGTCCATTAACAGGGAATGTTACAGGTAATGTTTCTGGAACAGCAGCAACAGTAACAGGTGCAGCCCAATCAAATATTACAAGTCTTGGCACACTTACAACTTTAACTGTTGATAATGTTATTATAAATGGCACAACCATTGGACATACTGATGATACAGACCTAATGACATTAGCTGATGGGGTACTTACTGTAGCCGGTGAAGTTGATGCTGTTAGTTTAGATGTTTCAGGTAATGCAGATATTGATGGAACTCTAGAAGCAGATGCTATAACTATTAATGGTGTAACTTTAGCAGAAACTATTTCTGATACTGTGGGTGCTATGGTATCTTCAAATACAGAAACAGGAATTACAGTTTCTTATGATGATGCTGATAATACTTTAGACTTTGTTATTGGAACACTTAATCAAGACACTACAGGTAATGCAGCAACAGCAACAGCTCTTGAAACTGCTAGAAATATTCATGGAGTAAGTTTTGATGGTACTGCTAACATTGATCTTTCAGAAGTTATACAAGATACAGTTGGAGCTATGTTTAGTTCTAACACAGAAACAAACATTACAGCTACTTATCAAGATGCTGATGGAACTATAGACTTAGTAGCATCTGCATCTGGAATGTCAAATTTTATTATAGAAGATGATGATGGCACAGAAGTTACAATAGACAATGGTAAAGAACTAAAAATTATTGGTTCTGGTATTACTACAAACTTTACAGATACAAGTGATGGTTCAGACTCAGACCCATTTGATTTAACCTTAACAATAGATGCAGCTCAAACAGGTATTACCTCTTTATTAGCTACAGATATTAAAATAGGTGAAGACGACCAGACAAAAATAGATTTTGAAACAGCAGATGAGATACATTTTTATGCTGCTAATGCTGAACAAGTATTTATATCAGATGGTGTTTTCGGACCACAGACAGATAGCGATGTCGATTTAGGTACAACAGGTGTTCGTTTTAAAGATGCTTATGTTGATAGTATTACAGTAACAGGAGAAGTAGATGGTGCTTCATTAGATATTTCTGGTAATGCAGATATTGATGGTACTTTAGAAGCTGATGCGATTACTGTTAATGGCACAGCTCTTGATGAGTTTATTCAAGATACTGTAGGTGCTATGGTATCATCTAATACAGAATCAGGTATATCAGTCACTTATCAAGATGGTGATGGAACATTAGACTTTTCAGTTTCTGGTGGTGGCACAACAATTAATAATAATGCAGACAATAGATTAATAACTGGTAGTGGCACAGCAGATACCCTTGAGGGAGAAGCTAATGCTACATGGAATGGAAACACTTTAGCTCTAACAGCAGGAGCAGGAAATACTGGTATATCTCTTACTGATGGCTCAACAAACTATGGTTTTATCGGTGGCGGTAATGCTCTAAAGTCTGGCGGTAGTGCCAACGATTTTTCATTTAGAACAGACACAGGATCAATAGATTTTTACACAAATGGTCAAAATTTAAGATTTGCTATTGAATCAGATGGACAAATTAACACGACTGATAATGTATGTATGGGTACTACTTCACAAAGAGACAATGCTGTAATAACTGCTGTAAAAGATGGTAGTAATTCTGATGCTGTTTTAGATATGGACCATGGTACAGGTGATGCCTCATTTTATAGATTTATAAAGTTTAGAAAAAAGAATGAATCTTCTGCAGTAGGGAGACTTGATGCAGATATAACAGGTAGTTCTATGACACTTGCTTTTGACTCTGATGGTAGATACAAAGATATTTTAGGTGATGCAGATGGTTTAAATCTTATATCAAAACTAGAGCCAATTAAATTTAAGTGGAAAGATGGCACAGGAGAAGGCTCACAAGGTTTTATTGCACAAGACTTTAAAAAAGCATTTGATGATGTTGGTTCATACGCAAGAGGTGTATATGAACCTGAAGATGAAAGCAAAGAAAAATGGCAACTTGACTACAATACTCTTGTACCAAATTTAGTTAAAGCTATACAAGAACAACAAGAACAAATAGAAGTATTACAAAATGAAATACAACAACTTAAAGGAGAAGAATAATGGCTATAAATTTTGAATGGGATGTATCAGATTGTGAAGTTTATCCAAATAAAGATGGATTGTCAGATGTAGTTCATAAAGTAAATTATACACTAAAAGGAATTGATAGCTCTAATCAAGATGATAATGATAATAATTATTTTGCAACAGTTATAGGTAGAGTATATTTAGATACATCTGATTTATCAAATTTTATACCTTGGTCTGATTTAACACCAGAAATTGTACAAGGTTGGGTAGAAAATAATATGGGTTCTGAAAATGTTTTAGAACTTAAAAATCAAGTAGAAGCTAAAATAAATGATAAAATAAGTCCAAGCTCTATAAATAAGGTGTTAGGATAATGGAATTACTAACACCATACATTATCTGGAATGTATTCATAACTTTGGTACTTGCTCCACTAATGTATAGTATTAGGCAAAATGCTTCAGAATTAAAAAGACAAGATATATTAATAAACAAAACAAGAGAAGAGGTCGCAAAAGAATATGTGACTAAAATAGAGGTCAAGGAAGATATGCAGAATCTTATCGACAGATTTGATAGGCTCGATGAGAAGATGGATAGATTATTTGAAATTAAATAAAATAGGAGAAAAAATGAAACCAAAAATGTATAATAAAAAAGCTCAACCAGAACAGTTGGATCATTATGAACCTAATGGGCCTATGCTACAGGGAGATGTAAATTCAGGTAGTCAGGAAGGCTTTGGTGGTTCTCAAGGTGCAAATCCTGTTGGGGGAGCAAATGATGTTTATATGCCTGAAAATTCAAGATTATCAGGTGGTGCTAATGATGTAGGACCGGGATTTGGTGGTAGTCAAGGTGGAAACCCTAGTGGTGGAGCAAATGATGTTTACCTTCCAAATAATCCTAAAGTTCCTAATAGTGGTAACATATATTTGAACGATAACGAATCAGTTTAATGCAAGAAGGAAAAGGAGTAGCAATATTTGTGGCTATAGGTGTGCCTAAAGGTAAATTATTGCAACAATTAGAGAGAAGAAAAAATGGCAAGAAAAAGAGCAAAAAATAATAAAAAAACATTACAGGAAGTAAAAAAAAGGATTCAAAAACAAGCTGGAGGTATGGGACCTTTAGGTAGTAGAGGTAGAGAATTACCTCCACAAGATTTTGAAGATAAAGGTGTTCCAAGACCATTACCTCCTATGCCTACACCAAAGCCTAGTGTAAATTTACCTCCAGATATGCCAACACAAGTTACCCCTCCTTTGCCTCCCCAAGGACAAGTACAACCTCCTGTAGACCCATCTGGAAAAGTTCAATCTAGTGTTCCTGATTCTGCTCCACAAACAAGACAGGATAATATAGATGATTTTGATGGATTACCAGACTTTCAAATAGGAGATGAAAGAGTATTTGGTGGTATCACTTATGTTTGGAATGGAGTTACATTCGTAAGAAAAGATGAACAAAATGGTCAAGGTGGTGATCAAGGTGGTGATCAAGGTGGTGATCAAGGTGGTGATCAAGGTGGTGATCAAGGTGGTGATCAAGGTGGTGAAGGTGGTGAAAGTGGTGGTACACCAACTCCTGCACCTACTCCTGCAGCTTTTGATTCTAGACAAACAGCATCAGATATAGTTGAAGGTAGATTCCAAGGACCTCAAATACCTGATCCAGTTAAAATTGATATTGGAGAGGATGTTCAAGCATTAACAATTGATCAAGACAGGTCAATTACTGATATTGCAAAAGTAGTACCTCCAAGCCAAGAACAAGTAACTTTAATTAATGATGTAATAAAAGCTGATTCCCCTCTAGATGTTAAAGCAGCTGAAATAAAAAATATTTATCAGGTTCCTGAAGATGTAGCTATTAGAGTTGCAAGAGGTGAGATAAGACCTGAAAATTTAGCAGAAGAAGTTGAAGTACAAAGAGTAGATCAAATACAAGCAGCTGAAGTAGAAGTAGAACCCGGAGCAGTTGCTCAAAGAGTTGTTGGTGTTTTAAGTCCAGAGGCTAAAGCTACAGCAGCTCAAAATGCTGGAACAACTTTATCTAGAGTTACAAGAGCTAAAAAACAATTAAGTAATGCTGGATTATCTGAAGTTGATATACAAGAATTAGGTAATGATCCAGAAATGTTAGAGGCAAGACTAGCTGATTTTAGTGAAGCTCAAAGAGGTATAATTGCAGGACTTCCAGAAGAAGCTTTAGTTTCTAATCAACTTGATAGTTTATTATCGGGCATAGAAGAAGGAGAAATACCAGCATGGGCTAGACCAGCAGTAGCTTCAGTAGAATCAATGTTAGCTAAAAGAGGACTATCAGCTTCTACAGTAGGTAGAGATGCTTTATTAAATACTATTATTCAATCAGCTATACCTTTAGCACAATCTAATGCTCAAGCTATACAACAATCTGTAGCACAACAAAAAACTATAGAAGCTCAAGTAGCTGAATCCAATGCTCAAAGAAATCAACAAGTAGCCTTAACTAATGCTCAAAATGTTTTTAATTTAAATATGGCTCAGTTTAATGCCGATCAACAAACAGAATTATCTAATAGTAAATTTTTTCAAACTATATCTATAACTGAAGCAAATAATAGACAACAAGGAACTATACAAGATGCAGTTTTAATGTCTCAAGCTAATTTAGCTGAAGCAGATTTTGCACAAAGAACTCAGATAAATAATGCTAAAAACTTTTTAACTATGGATATGGCTAATTTATCAAATGAACAACAATCATTTATGATAGAGGCTCAACAAGAACAACAAAGAATGTTATCTAATCAATCTGCAGAAAATGCTAGAAGACAATTTAATGCAACTTCGCAACAACAAGTTGAACAATTTAATGCTAGTTTAGCAAATCAAGTTTCGCAGTTTAATGCTCAACAACAAAATGCTTCACAACAGTTTAATGCTCAACAACAAAATGCTGCAGAAGCTAGAAGAGTTGCTAATGAATTTGCAGCTGCAAAAGCAAATGCTGCCATGATAAATAATATTAATCAATTTAATGCACAAATGTCTTTTGAAAAAGATAAATTTAATACTGCTAATAAACAAGCCATTATGCAATCTAATGTAGAGTGGAGAAGAAAAGCTAACTTAGCAGATACAGCAATACAAAATCAAATCAATATGCAAAATGCACAAAATGCTTTTGAATTAAATAATGCAGCTTTAAGTTTTATGTGGCAAGAATTAAGAGATCAAGCAGACTTTGATTTTAGAAGATCAGAAGGAGAAGCAAATAGAAAAATATCTTTATTACAAACAGCAATAGCTAACACAGCTGAAGGGGCAAATAATTGGGAAAGCAATCAAACAATTGCAGAGTTAGTAACTAAAATATTTGGAGGATCAGGAGGATCAGATTAAAATGGGATTTTTAAAGAAAATAGTTAAAAAAGTAGCCAAGGGAGTGAAAAAAGTCGTTAAAGGTGTAGGTAAAGTAGTGAAAAAAGTAGCTAAAGGAGTAGCAAAAGGAATAGATAAATTAGGCATTGTAGGTCAAATAGGAATGATGTTTATCATGCCGTATGCTATGGGGGCTTTAGGCCCCGTTTGGCAATCTTTTGGTGGTTTCGCAAAAACCATGATGGGAAGTAGTAATTTACTTTATAAAGGAATCGGATATGCTGCAAATGGTATTTTTACAGCCGGTAACATGATAGGATCAGCTTACAAGAGTGTTACAGGTGTAATTGATGGTGCTGTTAAAGGTATAGCTGATACTGTTGGATTAGGAGATTCTTATACAAACTTTGGTAATTGGGCTTCTAATGCTCAAAATAAAGGAGCAGAGTTTGCTAAAAATTTAGGTTTTGGTACTCCAACAGAAAGTACAGTACTAGATTCTTTAATAAAAGATAACTATCAAGTTTTTGATGAAGATGGATTTAATAAAAAATTACTTAGCAACATTGGTTCAGAAGGTGTAAGTTCAGAAACTTTAAAAAATTTAGGAATGACAGATTTACCAAATTATACAGATGCAATAAAAACTATTTCAGATAGTCCAAGTTTATTGGCTAGTAATCAACAAACATTTGTAAATGATGGATTTAATCAAACTAAATTAGGTGAAATAGGTCAAGGACAGGTTAAATTAAATGTAGATACTTTAACAGGAGGAGCCAAAGATACATTTTTAGATGAGCTAGGTAGCTTTGCCAAAGAAGAAGCTAGTAATAGTATTAAGTTAGCTTTACAAGATAAAATTTCTTCTTCAATCTATAGAGCCTTTGGAGTAAATCAAGATCAGGCTTCAGGTTCAGGAGGTCCAGCAAGTCAGTTTTATGGAACTGATATAGGTGGAGTATCTGATTATACTGATCCAAAACAATATAAAGATACTATGAACTTTTTTAAACAATCAGGTAATAACTTCATAGGGCCTTCTCTTGGTATTTATGATCAAGTAGCTAATACTTTTCCAAATGAAAATGCTTTAATATCTAGTAGTTTGGTTAGTGATTTAAGCAGATATAACTATTCAGAAAACGAAACAGGATTTTAATATGACACAACAATTTGACTCAGATGCAATAAAAGCTTTTGGTACTTTTCAGGCCCCTATTCCCGGCCAATCATTGACTAATGATCCAGATAATCCTTATCCATGGGAAAGCCCTCCACAGTACACAGATTTTCAAGAAGCTTTAGACTATACAGTAGCAGAATTATTAGAAGAAGATGCATATTCTAAACTTATGGAAGGTATAGGATCAGGTGTGCCAATAGCTGATGTAGTTTCTCAAATACTATATACCGGATTTACAAATGGTAAATGGAACCCTGATATGATGTTAATGTTAGCAGAGCCTTTAATGTATGTCATAATGGCTTTAACAGAAAAATCTGGTATTGAGTATAGACTATATGATAATGAAGAAGATGATGAACTATCATTAGACGATAAAATAGAAACAAACAAACAAGGTTTAGACAGATTAGAAGAGGTTATCGAGTCTAAAGTAGGTAAAAAACCAAGTCCTTCAGCGATTCCAAAAGAAACACTAGAAAAAATAGAAGAGGCTGAAGTTCCTTCTTTACTGGCACCAACAGAAGAACCGGTAGAAGAACCCGTAGAAGAAAATAATAACTTATTAGATAGGCAGGAATAATATGGAAGATGATATAAATAAAATGTCCTCGGTAGAGTTTGGTCAAAAACTTTTAGGAGAACAAAGAAAAAGAGCAGATGATGAACGAAGACGAGCAGAGAAGTTTTCTCGAAGAACTCAAATTGCTAATTTGTTTGTAACAGGTGCAACAGCCTTACTAAATAATAGATTAAAGAATTTTAATCAGAATAAATTAGCAGAAAAAAATCATTTAAACTATTTACAAAAAAGTTCAAAAAATGTGTTAGATAGTTATAATACTTTTTTAGAGTCTGGAAAAAGTATAGATCAATACATGCTAGATACTTTATTACCATCTTACAGGGCTGAAGCAGAAACCATATTTACTGAAAGAGGTGCAACAGCATTATTACCAACAAAAAATATTTCAAATGCTTACATTTTAGACAATACTACTATTAGAGAAGATGCTAAAGCTAAAGGTCAAGAATTTTTAAAATTAGTTGAGTTAGCTAGAAATATGCCAACAGATACTAAAACTTTAGAAGAAAAATATAATCAGTATGCCGAAACTAAAATGCCTACAAATATAGCAGGTTTTCTTTTTAGTGGTGTCAGAAATGCTTTCAAAGGAGAGGATGCAAATACTTTAGGTAGTAAAGTAAATGCACACTCAGCAAAACTAATTGATGATCCTACTTTCGCAAATTTTAAAAATTTTAAAACTCAATTAACATTATATAATGATGGAGTTAAAGGAGGAGGAGCTGATTTTATTGAGCAAGTTAAAAAAGATCAGGATAAATTTGATAAAGTCATAAAAGATACTAAAGTAAATTATATACAATCAACAGAAGAAAAATTTGATGTGGAAAGAAATAAAACAATATCAATAACTGTAGCTGTACCAGTAACAACAACTACATACACAGACGGAACTACAACTTCAACAAAGGGAGATCAAGAAGATTATATTGACTTAACTACAAAAGAAGGACAGTTAGTTGTCTTTAATAATACTGCTCTTAATGCTATAGATGGTATTTTAAATCAAAATGGTATGGAAGAATTTAATGAACTTTTTAATAAAGATAGAAGTCAAAATCCTTATACTGTTATGGGTCAGGTAATCTCAATGGGTCAAGAAGGTCGAGGAGACAAACAAAATCTATATATGGAGTCGGATATTGATTTTAATACAGTTCTTGAAGAAGTTGTGAAAGCTAGTATGACAGAATTTAGAGAAGTTTTAAGAGTTCCTGATATAACAGATTTTCAAGATGCTAATGGTAATTTTGAAAGTCCAGAACAAGAAGAAAGATATAACGAGGCACTTCGGATATATAATACTCAACTTGAAAATTATATGAAAGAACTAATGGATTCTATTGGAGCGTCTTCACAACAATATTTAGACCTATCAATATAATAAAATTATGTTTTCTTTAGCAGATATAAATAAATATATAGCAAAAGCTCTTTCTAAAAAAGCAAAGTATGATGCTTTAAGTTCAGAGGAAAAAGAAAGATTAAAAAAACTTAAAGAAGAAGAAAGAAAACGAAAAGAAAAATCTAGAAAAGAAAAATATGCAAATATGGGTGCAATTGAAAGAGGATTACGAAATAGTCCTGCAAGTGGTGCTTTATTAAATGCTTTAGATCAACTTGATTCAGACATTTATGAGCAAACTGAAAGAACTGCTCTTGGTGCTGTAACTGATGTTGGTGAAGAAGTTTTAGCATTAACTAATACATTAAGTGATAAAGCAGGTATTTATGAGTTTGATGATGAATTAAATGATCAACAACAAGAAACCAACAAAAAACTACTAACTATTTTATTTGGCTCTGATAGTGTTGAAATGGATTCAAGAGGCAATAGAACAGTAGCCAAAGTAAAAGAGCCTACTTATGCTGGAGGTACTATTGTTCGTGATGTTGCTCAATTAGCAACAGGGTTAGTAACAGGAACAAAAACAGCTACAGCTGCTGGTAATTTGTTACTAAAAACTAATTCAGGTAAGAAAGTAGTAGAAGCTATTGATAAAAGTAAAAAGTTTTCTGTTCCTTTTACATCAGGTAAAAAAACCTTCCAACCTTTAAAAACTGCACAAAAAGTTACTCAAGGAGCTTTAGGAGCTGAACTGGGTATTGCTACTATAGGTGTAAATCCCTATGATGAAAGACTTGCTAATTTTGTAGGCACCATGATTGGGGATGATGATCAAACTTTAAATGATGTTGTAGATTTTTTAAAAGCAGATGATGAAAAATCTGAACTTGAGGCTAGGATGGGTTTACTGGGTGAAGGTCTTATGTTTAGTTTAGGATTGCCTTATATGTATTATGGAGGTAAATTTACAACTCAAATGCTCGGTGGAGCAGTAGATAAAGCTAAAGCAAATAAAGAATTTGTAAAAACTCTAAAGGACTTAAAAACCAGAATGCAAAAAGGATCAGTTGATCCAGAAGCATTTATTGGTAAATTAAAACAATCAGCTAAAAAGGGCATCAGAAGAACTGAATTAAAAAGTGTTCCTGATGAAGTTATCAAGGAAAACTGGGGCCAATATAGTACAAATACATTTTTCAGACAAATTAATAAATATCTTCAGCCCTTTAATGTTCTTAACTCTGCTGGTTTCATGTCAAAAAACCTTTTCAAATTATTTAATCAAAAAGAAGCAGCTAAAAAAGCTTGGTCAGATTCTACAGAAAATGTAGCTAGAAGAATAGATGCAAATATTACTAGACTAGCAGGTAAATCTGGTGATACAGCAAAACTACAAAATAAAATTTATGTTGCCTTAACAGAAGGTGATGATGCTTATATTGATACCCTGCCTAAATATCTTCAGCAAGATTTAAAAGATATGAGATTGCTGATTGATGATTTTAGTGAAATGTTATTACAGCAACCTAACTATATTATTGATAAAGCAACAAAAAAAACTATTAAAAATAATATAGGCCAATGGTTAAGAAGAAGTTATAGACTTTTTGAAGACCCTTCTTACAAAGTTAATCCCGGAGATAAAATTTATGATGATGCTGTAGAGTATTTTAGAAAAGAAATATCACAATTAAAAAAATATCAAATTGATAAAAAACCTGTGAGAATGTCTCAAGCAGAATGGGAAAATAAAATCATGGGAGAAGCTAGAGCAAGAGTAGAAGATATACTAGGGAGTGCCAAAGCTTCAGATACTTATTTTGCTAGAATGCAAAACATGATAGGTAGTAATAGAAACTTGTTAAAAAGACGAGGAGACTTAGACCCAGCTATAAGAAACTTAATGGGTGAAATTGATGATCCTTCAGTCAATATTTTAAACAGTATTAATAGAATTAGTTCTTTTGTAGAAGATTTAAATTTTTTAAAAGAAGCTAGAAAAATAGGATTAGATAAATATTTTTATAGAAGTAGAGATACTTTACATAGAAATCAATTAAAAGGTAAAGAATTTGGAGCTTTAAAAGGTTTATATGTTAATGATGAACTTTTTAGTGTTTTAAAACAAAAACAAGCATTTACTGGTATAGCAAACACCTCAATATACAAAGGTTTTTTAGCTATGAAAGGCTATACTCAAGCAGCAAAAACTGTTCTTAATCACATTACCCATTTACGAAACACTATTGGGGGTGCTTTGTTTACTGCTGCTAATGGTAACAATCCTTTTGGTAAGGGAGGAACTAAAGCTATAAAAACAATTTATCAAAAAAGATTTGCTAAAGTACCAGAACAAGAAGCTTTAGATTATTACAATAGATTAGTATCACTCGATATTGTAAATACTTCAGTTAGATTTGGAGACATACAAAATATTTTAAAAGAAACATCTGATACTGGAGTAGGTAAATTTTTAGATGGAGTAGCAGATAGGTCCGGTTTAAAAAAATATGCTAAAGCTGCACAAGATTTATATATAGCTGAAGATGATCTTTTTAAAATTATTAGTTTTGAACAAGAGTTTGATACTTTATTAAAAGCTGCTAAAGCAGATGGTAGAAAATTAGCACAGGCTGATATTTTAGATTTAGAAAGACAAGCAGCTGATGTAGTCAGAAATACTATACCAACTTATTCTTTAGTGCCTAGAGGAATACAAAGTTTAAGAAAATTTCCACTTGGTAGTTATTTTTCTTTCCCAGCTGAAATGACTAGAACTTCTTTTAATACTGTAAAACAAGGTTTAAAAGAAATAACAAGTTCTAATACAGTAATAAAAGCAAGAGGTGCTAGAAGATTAGGAGGCTTTCTAACAGTAGGAGCATTAGGTGCAGATGGTATAAATAAATTAACTAAATCTATAGCTGGTGTAACAGGAGATGAAGATCAAGCTATTAGAGATTTAAATCCAAACAAGTTTGAAAAATATTCAAATCTTCTTTACTATCGAGATAAAAATGGAGATTTATACTACAATGATTTTAGTTATGTTGATCCTTATGATGTCATTAAAAGACCTCTTAGAACAGCTATTTTTGAATATTTAGAAGGTAAAAAAACTGATGAAAGACTAAGAGATGTTATAGGTAAAGCTGCTTATGAAGCTGGAAGAGAATATTTTAGACCTTTTGTTGGTGAGGCTATAATTACAGAAACATTATTTGATTCAGCTTTTAGAAATGGTAGAACTAAAGAGGGCTACAAAGTAAACGGATGGAAAGATGGTGATAGTCCAGAGACAGTTATTAATAATTTATTTGTTACTACAAGGGAAATACTTAAAGATTTTATTCCGGGTGGAGCTGCTCAAATTCCTAAATTATACAAAGCTGCAACTGGAGATCAAAATGAATACTTAGATTTTATTTCTGGAGTTCCAGCTGGAGAAAAAGAATATGATTTAGCTCCTCAAGTAATAGCAAACTTAACAGGTATTAGATTTGCTAAATTTGATCCAGAAAGAAGTTTAGAAAGAAAAGCTGCAGAATATAATAGATTAAGTAGAACTATAGCTTCAGAGTTTAAAAGTTCTGCTATTGGTGGAACAAAAAATGGAGAAGATTTTTTAAAAGCCTATGAAAGAGCTAATAAAGAAAAATACTATGCTTATAAAGATTTAAAATTAGCTTTTGATGCAGCCGATATTTTAGGTGTTGATCCAAAAACAAGGGTAAGAATTTTAAAAAATACTAATGTTCCTGAAGAAATACGAGATGGTATGAAATATAATAGATTTAGACCTTTTAATCCT
>Ga0209348_1001156_pt1 | contig 13034 bp, 21 predicted proteins | sample ETNvirenome_2_30_FD_184065 | JGI IMG/M metagenome (GOLD analysis project Ga0209348, IMG submission 184065) | Marine viral communities from the Pacific Ocean - ETNP_2_30 (SPAdes) (version 2) | ecosystem: Environmental > Aquatic > Marine > Oceanic | place: Pacific Ocean | collected 2013-06-22 | reverse complement strand
GGAGGATAGGACGTGGACAAACCCAATGCTCCTCGCCCAGAAAGGATGCCCACCCCCTATTCATCACGCTTTTTTTCAAGCCATTTCAAAACATCTTTTGTCTTCCATCTTAGTATTTTCTTAGAAAAATTGTAGCTTTTGGGAAAGTCCTCACTATTTTGAGTGATGTAGTATGCTTTCTTTGAACTAAGTGAAAGCAATTTTCCTATTTCCTTCACACTTATGAACTCTTGTGAAGTTATATCATTTACAGTCTTTTCTTCTTCCATGATAAGAACTCCTCTTGAAGCATTTTGAATTTATTTGCGGCGATATCATCTGTTTTTAGTTCAGACCTACTGCTCACATTTAAGAAAAACCTTAACGCTCTGGCCGCCTGATCTTCTCTTGTGTCCTCATCATCTGATGGTGGTATGCCAAGAATTTCGCGATCATACATAAATTGTGCAAATTCGTAATTTCTGCACAACATGGCTGCGCTAGCGACAAGGTTTGATTTCTCACGTTGTTCATCAGATATTTCTGGCTTGTCTTCATCGTCTAATTTTACCATAGCCACCATGTACCTAGAGCCTACCCAATCTGTGTGTAGACTTGGCGGCACATCATTAGGATGGATGGCAATACGAAGTATTGTCCCAGCTTTGCTTTGAGACATGGATGTTTTTACTGCCTCAAAATTAATTGCGGCGTCTGCTATCTCACTCATTTTGATACCCTCATGATCTCTGATGAACGACTGTCGTAGTGAGAGCCTCCAGAGAAATTCCTAGTGTGTGTCATAACTTTTATGCCGCCATCAACGCGCATATAAGTGGTAACTTCTTGCTTGAAAACGCTGTCTAAGTCATCTGGGAAGTAGCTATCATCTAGCTTGTCACCCAGAGAACAAAGTTTTTGCGTAGGGAAATAACAAAGATCATCTTTCATTGTAATCACTCCAGTTTTTTTCTGCCCATTTCATAGGGTCAACACCTTTCAAATCCCACCAAGTTCTCTCATCACCAAAAGCATGGAGTTTCATGTGGCAGTGGTGGCATAAAGGAACACACCAGTTGTCTCCCACTTTCATCCCCATAGCATTTGGCTCTGCAAACATTATGTGATGGGCCTCAGATGCAAATCCGCAAACAAGACAAGGCAACCCTCGCAATGTTTTAAGATATGCTTTTGACCTGATGCGACTACCACGGAATTGAGTCATCGTCTTGTTTGGTTACCCCGGGGGATGGAGCGTTTTTATTTGTACCATCGTACAAATTTTGAGATCGCTCTCTTTGAACACTTCCAACAAGGGACATGAAGTTCAAGCCTTTGCGGCTCACCTTCTTCCATCCAGCCAGAGATAGCTTTGGCTTTGTAACGCCTCTAGACATTTGATCGACAAGATCATTTACAACCTCATCTGACAACTCTAGGTCACCAGTGAAGTCAGGTTGCTTTTCACTCTTCTTTTTGTTGTTGCTGAACAACACTCCTGATGGTGGATAATCAGTCATTTTTATTCTCCTTTTTTAGACTCGCGGCCTTTTCTTTGAATTTTGTCTCTACCTCATTATAGAGTTCTGAACTACCGTTCTTTAAAAGATCAAGAGCCTCTTTGTTTATTTTCCAGAAACCCCTGAGTTCATCTTCAGTTTTGCACTCAGGTATCCATGTCTTGAACACCTCTGAAACTGTCTTCAATCCCTCAAACTCTTCTGTGTAACCATCATGCTTCTCAATAGTGATGGTAATATCATCCTTGACATCACTAGGTGGCAAATCCTCACCAGCGTAGATGTAATGACCAAGACCGTGCATAGCGACACACTTAGCCAAGCACCTCTGTAACGCGGTGTTGACTTGAAAGGCGTCTGGTTTTTTCACTGATTGATTTTTATAATTTAGAACAGGCAATATCTCTGTTGCCTCATCCTCTCCCACAGTCACAGTGACCATGACCCAAGCCCATCCATCTTCATCCGACATATATGGAACCATGGTGTTCCCATCCATATCACCGAAGCAGTGCTTGTGAAACTTTGCATCTGGATAAATATCCTTCAACTTACCCCATGCCCAAGCCCAACTAAGATAGGTCAGGCCATTCTTATCCTCTGTGTGCTTTGACACATCAACCCTAGACAGGGTTTGCCATACGTTACTCATTTAGTTCTCCTTTGAACTGACTGCAAAAATCTGCAACTCCACAATAATTTCCACTGCACCGTGTATACTCTCCGGCGCGATGTTCTATCTCTGAGGGGTTTTTTTGACCCTCGTAGAAAAACTTAGCCTCTTCTTCAGTTTTGAAGACCCTCAAGGCTCTTTTGTTTCCCTTCTTTTTTACCGCCCAGCTATCCTCCTTTTTCCATCTTTCATCATCTGAACAAGGGGCGAACTTGTTAGAATTGTCATACAACTGTTGAGCATCCTGATGCTCTTTTATCCTGTTATGAATGTACTCAAGACGCTTGCCCTCGCCCCATACAGGCACGTCTACCACCACCACAGGGGCTTGTGGGTAGTCATGCTTGTTCTTTGCATCCCTCTTGTTCCAGTCTCTTAGAACGGCACATATGGACAGGCTCTTGATGTTAAGACCCTTGGCTCTTTGTACTAGGTAAGCGTAGACGTTGAGTTGATTTTCCCACTCGATTTTGCCGTGGATAACAGACCAAACACTTGTGACTTTGTAGTCAATAATCTCTGCGTTATCACCTGTGATTTTCTGATGATCTATCGCGCCGCTAAGCACCCATCCATCTACATTGGCAAATAGACGCTCTTCCACAACTACGTCATCTGACGGTGTGCCTGTCTCTAAAACATGGTGAACAGCAGTGCCAAAAAGAGGCCATATCATATCGGTGATATCGACTTCTCTCTTGTCTGCAAAATGATCCCTCATCAGACGCACCCTTGGGCTGTCGATCAGGGATGTAGCTGATATGTCTGCCTTGCCCTTGGAATACTTATCTGAACGTGCAAAGTTCACAAAGGCTTGCGGCAAGCCGTGATTATTTGTTATGTGCATTTACAACTCCTATTGTTGTTATAACTACTATGGTAAGTGTGGTCAATGAGAAAAGTTAGATTTGTTATATTAGGCGAACCAGCATCAAAAGCTAACAGTCGTAAGATCGTCACATTCGGCAAAAGGCCAGCAATGATCAAAAGCGACAAGGCCAGAATGTATGTGAAGATGTTTAATGATCAATGCCAAAAGATTGATGATTTGTTTCTTGAAGATGTATCGGTATCGATGAAAATATTTTATGCCAGCAGACGCCCTGATCTGGACGAAAGTCTGATATTAGATTTGATGCAGGGGTTCATTTATAAAAATGACAGACAGGTAAAACACAAAGATATTCGATGGGGGTTGGATAAAGAAAACCCTAGATCAATAATCGAAGTTAGTGATTTAATCCCAGAGACATAATCTAAAAACATCTAGAGTTTTGTACCATAGTACAAATGTACTATGTATATATAATATATATAATACTATGTACTATGTAGTACATTATGTACATACAACCCAGTTGACATCTGATCACCCATCGGCATAACCTGTGTCGTCTTAGGAGAAGGTGATGTATGAAGATGTTATACGCGGAGAAGCTATCCGTAGAGGTGAAGGGCAACACAAAGTAGTCTGTCCAATTTGTTCCAAAACCAGAAAAAAGAAGCATGAGCGCACGTTGTCATTGCGTGTGAGTTCTGATGAGACGTTGTATCAGTGTTGGCATTGCCAAGTCACTGGCATGGTCAAATCGGAAGAGGATTATATTGCGCCAGTTGGGAGAAAGGTTATGACGTTAGTCAAAAAAGATGAGGTAAAGGATTTAAATGATAAGACGATAAAATGGCTAAAGAGCCGTGGTATCAGTGAGGATACAGCTAGATCAGCGAATATAAAATCTGGAGAGAGTTACATACGGTCAATCGGCGAGGTGGTTGACTGCGTAATGTTTCCATACATGAACCAAGGTCAGATTTATGCAACAAAAAACAGGGCCATATGCGATAAGGGTTTTGCTTGTAATGGTGCGCCAGCGTCTTTTTTTAATCTGGACTCGATTGTTTATGATGATGATTTGTATATCTGCGAAGGCGAAATAGATGCACTCACTATGATTGAATGTGGTTTTGAGAGCAGTGTTTCTGTTCCAAACGGTGCAGTAATGAAGGTTGTCGATGGGAAGATAGACCCAAAAGAAGATAATAAATTCAAGTTCTTATGGGACTGTAAGGAAAAGATAGACCAAGCCAACAGAGTTATCATTGCGACAGATGCTGATGGCTCTGGTCAGGCAATGGCAGAAGAGATTGCAAGACGCATAGGCAAGGACAGATGTTGGAAGATTGAGTATCCAGACGGGTGCAAGGATGCCAATGATGTTCTCATGAAGCACGGCAGAAAAGCTGTGGAGAAGATGGTGATTGACTGCAAGCCGTGGCCTGTAGCTGGGCTTTATGATGCTTCTCATTTCTATGATCAGCTTGATGAGATTTATGAAAATGGTATGGGAACGGGTGCGTCAACAGGATACGCAGGAGTAGATGAATTATACTCCATAGTCACTGGTCAGTTGACGGTAGTCACTGGTCATCCATCATCAGGCAAGTCTGAATTTATAGACCAGATTATGGTAAACTTGGCGGAAGAGAAAAGCTGGAAGTTTGCTATCTGTTCTTTTGAGAATGAGCCACGCATACATATCGCCAAGCTAATCAGCAAACATTTCTCCAAGCCCTTCTTTGAGGGCTTGACCCCCAGACTTACAAAGGATGAGCTGGCGAGGGGAAAGGAATTTGTACGCAATCATTTTAGCTTCCTTTATCAGAACGATGGGAGCATGGCGACAATCGAAGGTATTGTGGAACGGTTGAAGATAGCTGTAATGCGTCACGGCATCCGTGGTGCGATCATAGATCCATACAACTACATTCAAAAGGTTGGGGATATTAGCGAGACTGACTGGATCAGTGATATGCTCACGCAACTGCGTATATTTGCCCAGAGCCACGACATACATTTGTGGTTCGTTGCTCATCCAACAAAGATGATGCGTGGACAAGATGGCAAGGTGCCAGCCCCAAAGGGGTATGACATCTCTGGATCAGCGGCATGGTTTGCCAAAGCAGATGTGGGCCTGACCGTTCATAGGCCAGACGCGATCAAGTCTCAGGTAAGCGAAGTTCATATCTGGAAGTGTAGGTTTTCATGGGTGGGAAAGCAGGGTATGACCGAACTGTTTTTCAATCCGATTACCAGCCGATACTCAGAGACAAATCATGACCCATTTTCGGGCATGGGGGGAACGCCGACCTACAGTGATAGCGAAGTTCCGTTCTGAATAGTTGACTTAATTTGTACTATGGTATAAAGGGGAGAGGTGATCTGGTGCAATAGATTACAACTCCTAAGACAAAAGGGGCTGGTTCACCTCACCAGCCCCTTTATAATTTATTCATGCATTCTTAGTCTGGCCTTCATCAAGTAGCTTTGCGCTTCCTGCAATTTGCTTACAGCAACGTCTAGCATATCCTTCTCCGGTGATGGATCAGGAAACTCTTCAAGAAGCAAAATTCGTTCAGCTTCCCGAAGTGCTGAGGCTACCTGCTGCTGAGTAACAAAGTATGCGTCTGCTCTTTTAGGTTTTATTGTCATTTTTTGACCCCTTTGATTTCAAGTCATACTGGTGATCTATGCGTCCCAGACTTGGGTCACCCACAACCATTTGTGGTATCCACCGCTCTGTCTGAGTCCCATCTTTGTGCTTCACAACGCGGATATGACCGCGCCTGATGTGCTGCCTTTTAGGCGTACCCATGCCGTTGAACATACGCTGGTATGTGGTAACGCCCCTTGGCTTTGGCAGATCAAGTTCGATCACGCGCATTTCATTGCGAGGCACACGTCTGCCAGCGACCATGCGTTGCGGCCCTAACTGTAGATCACGCTCAATCAAAATGTTTGGGTAGTTTATCAACGACAACAGGGCGATCAGAAAACGTGCATCACCCATGTTCATTTCGATGGTCATCTTAAACCAAGTCTCCATCTTGATATCTATGTCGTAATACATTGGCCGAACAAACTGTGGAACGTATGCGGCCTCAGCTAATGGGTGCAATCCAAACGCAGTGCGACGACACAAAGCGTCGATATATTTCTTGTGTTTCTTCTCACTGAATAGCTTGTCTGTATAAACCTTGCCGAACAATAAACGCCCGAACTCTTTTTGATGGCTTTCAAAAAACTCAAGAGCCTCATTTGGAGATGGGCCGCCCACCCAATCTGTGTGTAGCGTGTTGCGTTCAGTAACGAACTCTTTTGATGTTATCTCGCTTTCATTCTTTATGTAGAACGCATTAATGGGCAGGGCTATCTTGCCGCTTCTGTCTCTGAAAAATGTAGAGTACATATTCAAGCCCTTAACAGGGTCTATCAAATACCCAACACGCTCAGCGCGATCCTCATCATCGTTAGGATCAACATTGATACCCTTTTTAAGGTAGTATTTGCACAGAAGGTCTACGCGCTTATACTCATTCCATTCTATCCACATAGTCTCAATAGGTGGCATGGCCCTAGCGCAAGCCTCTAACAACAGCTTTGGAGCCACATTAGACGCAAGAACTGCGTGTTCTAGAAGGCTATCACTGACAACAAACTTGGTTGATTTGGTCAGAAGCTGTTGAGTGTTTCTGATCTGCCACTTGGCGGCCTTGTTGTTTTGTGGCCCTTGGATGCCACTGTCCATTATTTTTCCCAACTGTAATTTGGCGTGACCAGTTTCATTTTGACTGTTTATTTTTTTTGAATTTTCTCCCTTGGAGAGCATCCGTTGCGGCATACTACAGGCAAGCATAACCTCATTGAAAAGTTCGCCGCCTTTAATCTCATGATTGTCCATCTTTTCACCTCATTTGTACGATGGTACGAAAAGAGGCAGAGCATTTCTGCCCCGCCTCTCTCTCCTGTTTAGGGATGTGTGTGCCTTGGAGATGCGGCGCGGTGTAAGCACACACTTATGGCGTTCCCTGACACCAACACAACCTTCACCGCGCTAACTCAATAACCGTGCTTTCTTATGATAAGTCTGAATATACTATAGCAGAATAATCCTACTGATGAATACAGAACTGCCATGCCAGCGAAGACATTCATATCTGGGTTCTCACAGATACCAACGCCAAACATCAGGCCAATCAGGCCAGCCACTGCATAAAAATAATACCTCATATTTATCTCCATAGGGTGCTGTCTTGTGGTGGGTTACCACGCATCATGTCAACGTGGTAGGTGAACTCATCATATGTCAACCATCTGTATGGCGACGCATTGATGATGAAATCGGGCATGGCTATGCCCTCATCTTGATTGTTGGGATCAATGTCCTCGACACGATAGACAAAGTGGGTTGCCTTTCGGATACCCTCCTCATCCTCATGTTCTATCTGCGGAACGTACCGATAGCCGTTGTATCGGTAGTTTGGCGCATTTGTATGTGTGATCATGCCTCCCTCTTATTATTTCTGTCTAAGTTTTCATTCAACTCATCAAGAAATTCCCTGACCTCATCCAGTGTGTTGGGTGCGCGTTGAATATCTCTCAGGCGATCAACGACATACCAAACATCAACACGCAGTGTCGGTGTGTTGTTCTTGATTTCCGAAACCCACTCAGTGTCCAAATCTCTTTCAAAAATCCTCTCGTATTTAGAGGTTAATTCTTTGTCAGAAGATGCTAGTCGCAGAGCGGCCTCATAAGCCATGTCGCCCGAACCACCATCTTCTTTATCGCCCATATTTGGCAGATACCCATCCCCTCCATAATCCAACATAAAATCCAATATTTGTTTCATATCATCGGAACGGTTGCCATCTGATCTACTATCATAATTTTTCATTTCACACATCCTCTCGCAAAAATCCACGCAATCGTTCCTCAGGTTTATCTAGATATTGAAACAAGCACTCAATCGCTGTGAAGTCTTTGTCCTCAACGTCCAGTTCAATCTGATTTACCACTGCAATTAGTAAACCTAAGTCTATCTCTTTGTTATTCATATTCACCTCCACTTTTTCTGCGTTGAGCCGGACGCTAAGCGTCCAGCATTCTTGCAAGGTTTCTGAATTGACGTGACTTGATCAGGCTCGCCGCTCGCCGCAACTCCGCGTGAAAGGCGTGAGGCTTTGCCAGCTTGCCCATCTCATCACACAATGGTGAGCGAACAGAGATGTCATCAGACTTGTCAACGACAAGCCAGCCGCTCTCCTCATTCCCATAACCATTCTTGAAAAAGACTGTGCGAACCTTGAAGGCGGTGAAGCCCTCTTGTTCTAGCCAAGCGATGTTTTCACTAACAGACGAAATGACAAAGTGCTTGCCCTTACCAGACTTGATGATCTCAAAGCCCTTGTCGAAGACAGAATGTTTCCAGCTTACTGAAACCCTGATCCTGTTTCTGATGCTATAACGCTCCTCATCAGTCCTCTCGTGAGGGTCAATACCCACATCAGGCGATACGCTGAGTGACGTGGCGGTTGTCTTGAAATGATCCTTCAACACTTGCCGCGCAGATGTTTCAGACAGAGATTTGTGATCCTTCATCGGATGATAAGGGGTTTTCTGTTGGCGATATTTACGCATCTGCCTGATTGATCTAGAGCAATCTTCAATCCTGTCGATGAAGTGATTTTTGACATAGTAGTCGATGCCCGAAAGATCATCCTTCATACCCTTGAAAGCCTCACGCTCATCAGGGTCCATCTGATAGGCACTATTGCCATGCCTCACCAAGGCGTGGGCAGACAGTTTTCCAAACTGATCGATGTAGAGTTGTTTGTCTATCTCCATCATAGTCAGAGCCGTCTGCAAAATCTTATGACATTTTTGATTGTATTCCATTTGCATCTCCATTTTGTACTAGGGTACAAAGTTTAGGCATTGGAGGCAGTCACAACTGCCTCCAATAATGCCGCTGTAGGTCAGGGCTAAGCCCCAACCTCTATGACTGTCACCTCACCGAATGGTGGTGGTGAGAAGTGTGATGATGTTGACACCCAGAGGGTTGGTACTTCTGGGTGGATATCGGGGTAGTCAAATATCCCCATGTCAGAGAACACGATGATCTGATCATACTCGACCTCTGCCTGATCAAGATATTTGAAAGCTGGCTCCACTCTGGTGCCACCCCTGCCAGTGAACTCGATCTTGTCGATGAACTCGCCATCCTCAAACGTGTCCACTTTCTGCACCTCACCATCGAACTGAACCACAGTGACAGAGCGCGGTGTGTATTCCTCGACCAGTGACTTGATCTCAGAAAAGCCCTGCTCCAACTCAGAGGTCTGCATGGAGCCGGAACTGTCGAACAGGATGGCAATGTCACCAATGCCATCATTCGATATTGTCGGGAGCAACAGACCGCCCTGATGCCACGCCTTTTTGTTGGGGCGTGTGAAGGTGTAATCATCAGGGTTGTCACCACACATGAACCTCAACAGAACGTCCTCAAAATTGACCTTGGTCTCGCGCAATTTCTGAACGATCTCTTTAATCCCTGCTGGCAGATCACCAACGCCTCGCGCCTCTGCCGCTTGCGCGGCCTTGGATACTTTGATGTTGATTTCTGCGGCGTGTTGCTTTTCGGCCTCACCTTGCAGGGGCTTGCCGTCACCATCTTGTGGCACCCCAACACCGCCACCCCAAGGCTGTTCTGGGTGGTCAGGCTGTTCTTTTTTGAGGATGCGATAGACCTGTAGCCATGTCATGCCGCGATACTTGGCATCGAACAGACCTCCCTTGGGCATCCTCATACCAGCATCGATAAGCTGGGCGTTGATGACATAATCCATCGACACGTTGAGTAGCTTGTGATCAACAGGCTCACCATCAATGTCGGTGATCTCGACACAATGATGCAAGGCGATGTGCATAATCTCATGACACACGACAAACTGCCGCTCTGCCTCGTCCCATTCCATCAGCTTGTCAGGGTTCCACTTGATGTACTCACCATTCGTACACATAGTCGGGATAGTGTCATCCTCGATGAATGGGGTGTCCAAAGCGAACACCCCGAAAAATGGTTGGTTGAAAACCAACTGCGTTTTGGCTCTCGCCATTGCTGTTTGTGCATCCATGATGCCACCTCCTACCAGTTTTTCATGAGGGTCTTGCCCTCGTTCAAGAGAAAGTCGCGTAAGGCTGGAACCTTTTTAAGGTCAGGCTTGCGAGAACACGCATCCTTCACTGTAAAGACAGAAAATTCCTTATGAGGGAACCTCGCCACATATGTCAGGATGGCCCCGAAATTGTCAGCGGTTGCCATATTTGCCAGTGCCGCTGACATAGCGTATGTCGCTGATGGGTCAGCATCAGGCACCGCATACGTTGTCGGGTTCTTGATGGCCTCCGCTGGGTCACCCATCTTGTCAGCGATACGGCAGTATCCGGCGAACTCAGCGGCTACTCCCTCGCCGATCTGCGAGGCAATGGCGATGTGCTGTTGCACTGTGTCCATACCCCAAGACAAAATGGTGCTTACACGATCCCAGCCGCGAGGTGAGGGCCATGCCACCGCATCACGCTCATACTTGGAAAGCAGATCAGGCCGCGCCCGAACAAAGCCAGTGACAAGGTGAGACATACCAACCTTATTTGCGTAGCCAATGAAGTCTTCCATAGATGCCTCAATCGGTATCATCATGAGCCTATCGCGCAAGTGGCTAGGCATCTTGGTTGTACCAGCGCGATTGCTATCCTTGTTGCCAGCCAGAACGATAGCCCAGCCATCAGGCAAGCGGTGATTACCGACACGCCTCTCATTGGTTAACTGGGCGGCAATGTTTTGCAGGGCCGTAGCGGCGTTCTGAGGCTCGTCAATGAAGATAACCCCTATGACCTCACCTTTGGCCGCTCTGGCGTCTTCCTCTGGGCTGTTAACAGGCATCCAGTCGGGGCGTAGGCGAACCATCTGATCACCTTGGGCCACGATCCAGCCGCCGAACTCTGCTGGGTCATACTGGGCAAGTGATAAGATAATGCAACGTGCCTTGAGGGCGTCTTTGATTATCTGACAAATGTGACTTGTTTTACCCTCGCCCATGTCACCCACATACATTGGGATAGGCCGCTTGCTATCGCGGTCATTGGCGAACTCAACTTGTGAGCGAATTGAATTGACGATGATGTCATATGCTTGTGAAAGTGTAGCCATTGTGCATCTCCATACATTTGGCGGTTGGTGGCAATAGTGCCGATTTGTACTAGGGTACAAATTTAGTTTAACAGGTCAGACAGATCAGGCTGTACAACCTCGACTTGGTAACCAAGTGAAGCAATCAGCTTGAGCGTCTCAGGCGTCAGCGTGTTGGTCTTGGCTATAGCCGCAAATTTTTGAGCGGCGGCGCAAGCTGGATAAGCAACAGGCTTGCCATAATTATTCTTGATCTGGATATCTATTTTCATATCAGTTCCTCCGGCTCACCAAGGTTAATTTCAGTAAGTCTATATTCTTCAATGCTCTCAGACTTTTCATCCTGTAATTCGATAATGATTTCAAAGGTGCCGAAAGCAAACGGCTCAATTCTGGTCACGGCTACTGGACAGGCGTTGAGCCAGTCTTGCAATTTTTGTCTGTCTCTCATTGGTAACTCCCGATTGTTGGTGGTTGATAAATTGAAAAATAAATAGGTCAGGGGCTGTGAAGCCCCCGACATTTTGGGGTGATGCTAGAGAGCCTTCATCATCTCATCGACATCATCGTTATCCTGCTGGGTCTGATCACCAGCGGCTTGGGCGTTGCTAGCCATGTCAGAGCGTAGACGTACCGCATTGGCAATCGCTTGCTGTAATTCAGCGAGAGCCTCATCGAAGTCGATGCCAGCTTCTTTGGAGTAATTATCAAGCGAACCATCAAGCCACTTGTCACCATCGATCCGCTCACCTTTATCGTTCTTTTTGGTTGAGCGGCGTCCGACTATTTTCTGGGTAAGCACGTCAATAATGCCCTTCTTGTCGTCACCGGACACAGCCTTGACCAGCTTGGCCTCGCTCGTGATCTTGTTGTCCTTGAAGACTTCAAGCACAGCGGCTGGGTTCCAGTTGTCACCGCCAATCCCGAACACGTTCCGCGCACCGACAGCGTTTTTAATCATCTTGTCGGCCATGCTTGGTGTCTGATTGCCACGGCCTTCAAGATCAGCCTTGAGGGTCACACGATCCTTGCCATTAAGGTTTGACTTAGTTGTCAGCTTTGCTGGCGCGATGCCAGCGATCAGGTGTGCGTAGCTATCCAACTTTAGGGTTTGGCTTTCAGCGGTCATCTCACCAGTCTGATCCTTGAGAACATTAACACGAGTTTGGTTGATACCGATCTGGTTGATACGCTCTACGTTTGCTACGAAAGTTGCTTTGTTGCTCATGTGAAAATCTCCTTTGTTTGGGGTTGTGTTGAAAATGAGCAAATATATAGAAGGCAGGGCCATGACAGCCCTGCCAGTCGTTGGTTATTTTTATGGGCGGTGAAATTCAAACCGCTGTTCAAAGTAGTCGGGGCTGTCTGCTGACTGCCAAGCACGGCGAATAGTATCTTTCGAGATACGATTTTCATGCAGGGCAATGTCCAAAGCGGACTGTCTTAAAAGACCCATACGAACCATTGTCTGCATCGCCTCAACTCGCTCAGGTGTAATGTCAGCGAAGAACTCGCCATGGTCAGGGGCGTAGGATGAATATCGGGCCATGTGGCACCTCCTTTTAGTTGGTGGGTTGAAAAGTGAATAAGAAATAGGGGTGGCACGACTTGCACCGTGCCGCCCTAGTTTTTGCCATGGTCTGATCTAACCGTCAGATTACCCAGCTAAGCTGGTCAGTATCGGTTCGCGATTAGCACGTTGGGCAGAGCCAGCCAGCAAAGCGGTGAGCGCGAACTTTCCGGTGTTTGTAGTGGGTTGCTAGCCCTTGGGGTTGTCTCCCCTGACCCTGATGTCTAGCTGTGTGGTCCTCCACTATGGTGGTGCCTCGCGAC
>Ga0209348_1001155_pt1 | contig 13035 bp, 5 predicted proteins | sample ETNvirenome_2_30_FD_184065 | JGI IMG/M metagenome (GOLD analysis project Ga0209348, IMG submission 184065) | Marine viral communities from the Pacific Ocean - ETNP_2_30 (SPAdes) (version 2) | ecosystem: Environmental > Aquatic > Marine > Oceanic | place: Pacific Ocean | collected 2013-06-22 | reverse complement strand
ATCCTGGAAGATTTCAATGACGAGCAGGCTCAAATCGCCGCCGCATTGCCAGGTAACTAATACTTTGGTATATTTGTAAAAATCAGCCGTATGTCTAGGAACAGAGAATTTCTTGACTCTCTCGAAGAGCAATCTTTTTTTTTTAAAGGAACAGTCAATGCAAGAAGGCGGGGTAGTAAACCCCGAGCTGCAGGCATCGGATTCTCTCTCACAACAGACTTTATCGGCATCTCCCTTACTGCCTACGGAAGGGTCTACAGACTCGGATACACCAGAGGGCACGTTTAACTTTAATCTGCTTTCTGAAGATTTTAGAGCTGCTATTGGGCTAGATATTCCTACGCTTGATATTCCGCCCGCCTTTATGGATTTCCAGTACAGGGATGAGGAAGGAAACTTAGATGCTGACAGGACATTTCAGGAATATCTGTTACAGAACAGAACCATTCAACCTCCTGTCTTTGACGAAAACTTTGATGGACAGATCTCAGAAGACGGAACTATTATGTTCAAGAATCAAGAAGATCTTGATAGCTACAGAGCATACGTTGAGTCTATGCGTAAGGAGCAGAACGAAATCCTGCAAGACTTTAACTCTCAGGTAGAATCATATAGCTCCGATGTTGATAATTTTAACTTAAACAGACAGAGCTATCTTGAAAAGATGGGTAGGCTAGCCACTCCAGAGTCACTCTCTAAAACACTGAAATTTAGAGACAGACAGACTGGAGAGTATGATCTATCTAAGCTTCAGCTCAACAAGCAGAAAGATGTTCAGTACAAGGTCCCAGGGATTGGAATGACAAATCAGGCCATGATTATGGCCGACGACCTGTTGGACTACTCTAAGTACTTTGAGAGGGGGGAGGATGATAAGGGGAGGACTATATCCGTTCTTACAGAGGAGGGGGCCGAGTGGTTAAAAAATACTGTAGACCCTCAGGCTAAAGAAATGGCCTCACTAAGCGCTGCAGAAATACAAGATGCGTATAGGGTGGCTTTTGGCAGTGGGTTACCTCTCAGTGAAAGAAGGGCGGCTATCTCCAACCTTACTAGACTTCTCAGAGTAAAAACTCCTAAATCTAAGAATTTATCAGATTTAAGTACCTCTGAAGTTCGTCAGCACACAGCGGCTATTCAAGACGCTTACTCTAAAATGACTACCAACCTCAGGGATACTGGAGAAACATATACTGAAGCTCAGCTCAGAGACGCAAGAAAATCAGTTTGGGCTAGACTCAATAGAGAGAAGGCATTAGAAAACATAGTGCTTGATTTTGACGAGTGGAAGAGCCTGTCTTCTCAGGGGCTTCAAGATATTAAAGCGGGTCAGACAGAAGATGAGCTAAGGGATTCTTATCAGGATTACAAAGGAGAGATGGAGCTTGCCATATACGAGGACCTCCTGAACGATCCATCAGCCATGCTTGCGGCTTCTTTCTTCGGTGATAACGGTTTTAAGTTGTTTCTAGATGATAGGGACACGGCTCTGGGTGAGAGAAAAACTCTTCAAAAGTTTGAAGACGCTAGGCTTAGCTGGAAGGCTGGCTTTATAAACCTACAGGGTAGCGTTGATGCTGCTGGGCTCGACTTAGCAACAAGCGGTCCTAAATACTATACATCTGCTGGAATGCTGGGCCCAACCTCTGCCATGCCCAAGGCCAAGAGTGAAGCCGAGGCAGAGAGGTTAGAACAAGAATACTTTGCCAGAGAGATCGAGAGGAGAGGGGAGGTGGCAGAGTTGCTCGACCAGCAGACCAAGTACGCCACGGCTGCAAGATTTATAGACGTATTTGGTCAGTCTGCCTTGGTAAATGATCAAACTCAAATTGAAGATTTCTTACAGATAAAGAGTCAAGCTAGAAAAGATATAGAGTTTGTTGACTTCATTCTACCAGCCATACAATCACTGCCTCAGTCAGGGGCAGCACAGCTGGCTGGTGCAGCGGCGGGTCTTGCTACAGCAAACCCTTATGTTGGGGCGGGTGTGACAGTGCTGCTAACGCAGGGACTGGTGACCTCCAAGACATACTACGACAGCTACTTAGACCCCAAGTTTGACGAACTTAGTGAGAGCCAGAGAAGGATGTATGCTATTGCCTTCGGTGCTGCAGAATCTGCGGGTGAGGGACTAGACTATCTCACGATGCGGGCGGGTGGAAAGCTTATATCTGGAGGGGTGACGGGAAGGGCAATACGAGATGCTTTCGGAAGGGGAGTTTACAGCAGGTTTACGTACCTTGGAGGGGGCCAGCATGAGACAAGAGCGGCGTTGGGATTTGCCAAAGATTTGTTCTTAGGGACCGCAGGCGCCATGAGTCTTAACGTGGGAGGCGAGTACATAGCGGAGGGTGGCACGGGACTGCTGCAGTACATCTTCGAACGTAAAGCCCTAGGGGAGCCCATAGATTGGGCTGAGGCTATGGATATAGCCCATCACGACGGAAGGATAGGTATGTATGCTGGCCTTTTTTCTGGAGGCGCTATAACGAGTTTGCAGCTATCTGTTGCTGGCATAGAGTCTACGCTCTTTGAAGAGAGGTTCAATGCCAAGGCCCAAATGTTGGCTAAAGCACAATACATAAGATCTGGAGCCATGGACGGCGTTGAGAATCAAAGAGATTTGGAGCAACTCAGGAAGTTAAATCAGTCCCTTAGAGATCAACAGGCTGGCAATATAACTATGTCCCCCCAGCAGATACAAGACACTAGGGATGAGATAGGTAGGCTTACAGAGAAGGCGGCCAAAGAAAACCAAAGACTTGCGGATCAGTTTGAAAAGCTTAGACAGGAGGGTAGGTTTGACGTCATAGCCGAGATGATAGCTATGGACAACAGAGAGATGTTTTTGGATTGGGCGCTATCTTTTGATAAGAGACAAATTGTTGTAGACGCTAGTGGAAGAGCAAGAACAAAAGACGGTAGGTTTGCTGGTGGATACGGTAGTCGCATGGACTCTCAGCTGCAGGGAATAACTGAGCAGCAGAAAAAAAAGTTTAGAGAAGAGCTAAATAAATTGAGGGCTCTGAAAACAGTCAGGCGGCTCATGGTGGACCTTGGGATGGTTATGGGAACACCGATATCCTCAGGCAGAGCATCTCTTGTGGCGCAGACCGAATCTCCAGAACAGGGCTATATCCTTCTTGCTGACGAAGAGGGTAATATGGTCTTAAATATAGATGAGGCCACTCTCGAAGCACTGCCTCAGGAACAACAAGAGCTTCTTAAAGAAGCCGCAGAGTATGCTGTAAACGCAAAGGGGCAGGCTAGAATAGTCGTTCACACAAATAAGCGGTCCCTTCAAATTGCTACTGGTGTAAAGAACGCGGCATACCTTGAAGCCTCTGAGGAGCAACGTCGGAACGGCATGCAGGACGAAGTTCACGTCCTGTTAGAAGATGGCGGCGAGATGCGGTACAGAACTGATCTGGTGCACGAGGCGGGTCACTTTAGATTTAGGGATGCAGTAAACGATGACGCTGCCAGAAAGAAGATGGTGGAGGAGCTTACACAGCTTGCAAATCAAAAGCCAGGCAGCTTCTTGAACGAGCTGTACAATGCAGTTCAGCGTGCGTATAAACGTAAGTCTATAGAGGATCAAGAGAAGGAGCTGATCAACCACTTCGTGCAAGCCGTGGCTCAGGGGGCTACAGTAGTAGGCAGCAAGGTTCTGAAGGCAGACCTTTCTGAGCTTACTGGCGGCCTTGAGAGATGGGGTATGGCAGATCTCTTCGGAAAGAAGAAAGTCAGCTCTCTCGACGCTGTAATCATGGCTCAGCAGTTCGCTCAAGAGGTCTCTAAGACCACAGAGCTTTACGGTGCGTTTACTAGGCAGGACTTTGAAAACTTAGCAGAGCATCAAAAAAAACAGCAAGAGCTAGAGCAGAAGCAGTATACCCCTCAGGAAGAGGGTGAGGTTGACGACTCTATTGCAGCCATGGAGTCTAGAACGCTTGGCGGCGGCAACACATTCTTGCAAAACGCTACGATCACATACCTGCAGATGTTTGATGACCTCTCTCCTGGAGGTCGTGGCAGACAGAGAGAGAGAACAAAAGAAGTCACCGTAAAAGATTACAACCACTTTAGAAACCTGTACATCAAGATGACTGGGAACGGATCTGTCCCAAGCAACATGATGAACATGAGATACGAGAAGGATGGTAAGGTGTACAACCTTAGACCGCCTAGGCTCAGAACGGATAGACAGGGTAATCTCATAGAGATGAAGGCCCCAAAGATTGAGGGCTACAACGCAAGAACGGTTAGAAATAGAGTTAACAGAGCTCAGTTTGAGAAGCAGGGATTGCGTGCCTTGCAGGCAAAGAACGACCTACTCCGTCAGGAGTTCAACTCATCCGTCGTCAAGGGCTTGACAAACTCTGAATCCTTCATGCCTCTTGAACTGCTTCAACGCAAAAACGAGACAGGAATGCCTCTGCACAGCGGTCTGAATGCACAGGAAAGACTTGCGGCTACAGATCACGCAATAGCCAACATACAGGCCCTGAACAGATCTGACATTACCAGAGAGCAGATAGAAGAGAGAGGTAAGTGGTTGTCCATAGAGGACAATCAGGACATCTTCAACATGGCGGGCGGCAAGTATCAGACTAGAGCGGAGAAGATTGATTTGTTGCAAGAAGGCGCTGAAGAACTGGGTTTGTTTGCTTATGAAATGTTCCCCGCTGGATCTAATGTAAGAGAGGACAGGCACAGGCATTTTGGTTTAGCCACAAATGAAGAACTAGACTCTGCCCTATCGTTCTTAAAAAACGCAAGAGCTGGTGTAAAGCTTGAGACTCCACTAAGAAACATAAGCAAGCCTCTTGAAAACAAAATAATTGGCAGTAAGGCTTCAGTAAGGACAATTCCTGATTCTGAGTTAAAAAACATCGGTACTCAATACGTATCTGAATCTGTGTATGATGCCCTAGTCACTCAATATGGTATTGATTTTATGAGAACTGTTGTAATAACAGCTCATAATCTTGATAGGACAAGGGTTGGTCCAGTAAAAGCAAAAATGACACTACCAGAGGGCGGTCAGTCTTCATTCTCATCAACAAACAATAAAGACTCTGGCCTTGTTGGTGGTCCAGCTGGGCCCGCCCACTTAGCAGAAAAAGGTGTTGCACTGCTTCACTCAAATACAAATGCAGCCTCTTCACAAGAGATAGTAAAGAACGCTGAAATTGCAGCACAACAAGGATATTTAGGTTATGCCCTGTTATTTAGGGTGTTGTCAGAAAAAAATTCATTCAATAACCCAAAAGTCATGTCTATACTTATAGACATGCTTATACAGTATTCAGAGCAAAGCGATGCTGGTAGAGCAAGGGTTGCGGAAGTTATTGAATCGTTTATGGAAAACACATACGCATCAGAAGAAATTGATATATCAGTATTTATTCCTTCAGAAATGCGAGATGATTCTCAACAAGGCGTTGAGTCATATAAGTACACTCAGTCTATTTTTGATAGATACAAGATGTATATATTAAAAGGAGTCCTGGATTCTGAAGGACTTAGTGTACAAGACGGTAAGTTGAAAGTCTCAGAAGCGGGTGTAATCAACCTGCTTAATCTTCTCAAGGGTGCGTCTGAAAAAATTGGTTTTGGAGATAGGGGTGCTTTTGTTTCTAAAATTTTACAATCCCAAGGCGGTGTAAGCGCAAAAGGCAACTTTATATCAGAACAACAATTTTTGGATGCAATAAATGATCCTAAATTTAAAAACGCTAAAGCTGGAGATGTGGTTGCGGTGTCTTTTGCCGACATATCAACAGATGAAAATGGTCTGCTTAGGACTCAACCTGTAGAAGACATTACTAAAAACATATCTGGTGTAGATAAGGGTAGGGTAGCGTACAAGTTTGGAGTTATGGGTTCCGCAGGATTTAAGCTTGTCAAAAAATTTATGCCACCAACCTCTGAGTTGCCGTTTGAGCCTAGAGCCAAGATGACCACCAAGGGCACTCTACAGCAAACTGGAGTAGATGCAAAGAGCCTTGAATCCAGAACGCTGGGAGGCAGGGTGTATGTAGAGGGCGGAGATTCCTGGACTGCTTCTACTCCGACACCATACGGATCTACACTGCAAGTGGCAGCCCTGAGATTCCAAGACAAGTTTTCCGACGTGTTGCTTCTCCAGCAAGACGTAGAGGCATTTAAGGGTAGTAAGGTTCCGCAGTCTCAGGACTTTGAGATGGCTATGGACACCTACTACGGTATAGTGAGAAAAGACCTAGAGGATATAGAGGGCTTCCTGGAGGCTATCAACACAAAGAGAAAATCTTTCAACATCACCTCAAATCAACTATCTGACTACCTGTATGCTAGACACGCTATAGAGCGCAACAAGTTAATATTCGATAGAACAGACGGTGAAAATGAGTCTGGGTCAGGTATGACCAACGAGCGTGCAGAGGAGATTCTAGATGAGCTCGAATCCGCAGAAATGCGCATTCTTGCCAACGACGTATACAAGATCATAGAGTACACTAGAAACTTTATGGTCGACGGCGGGCTGGAGACTAGATCAATAGTAGAGGAGTGGAGAAACAGGTTTGAGTATTACGTCCCCCTGAACGGCCTTGCCGTAGATGAGATGGACGAGGCCACCACTCACTACCCCACGGGCGGTGCAGGTATGGCTATATACGGCCCTTCTGTTAGAAAGGCAGTAGGTAGAGAGTCTAAGACTGGCGCAAACATCATAGGCAACGTAGTCATGCAGGCCATGGCCACGGCGCAGCGTGCAAGAAAGGATCAGGCCATGCTGAAGCTTTACAGGCTGATAGACAACAACCCAAATAGTGATGTGTGGTCTGTGCACGGTCCAAAGAATCCGATAATGTCTATGGGCAAGAGGCTGAATGATCAGCAGGCCAAGGCTAGACAGGACGTGGTGCCGATCAGAATAAACGGTAAGCAGCACTTTATCAAGTTTAAAGACGTGTCGCATGCCCAGGCCCTCAACGGAATGACGGTAGAGAAGCTAGACGTGACGTCCAGAACAATGGCAAAATACACAGGGTTCCTTCGGAACTCTTACACCGTGTACAACCCAGCATTCTTTATCTCAAACTTTGCAAGAGACTTTCATTCAGCCCTCTACAACGCAGCCGCAGAGATAGAGAGAGAGGGTGGTATACTTGAAGGTTACGGGCTGTCCGTCAAGGAATTTAATAAAGCCCTTACGAAGACCACCTTTACCACTCTGGGCATGCTCCTGAAGTCCACCCACGGCGGAGACATGAGTGCAGAGATGCAAGCCTACATGGAGGAGTGGGAGAGGTCTGGAGGCAGAACTGGATGGTCATATTCAGACACCCTTAACAAGCTTGTTGCAGAGCTCGGAGACAAGACAGTAGACAAGTCTAAGGCGGGTGAGGCCGTGGCAAAGGCGTGGGGAACTACGGGCGGAGCCATGTTGGGATACGTAGAGAGCATCAATGATGCTTTTGAGAACAGCATAAGACTTGCCGCATACATCGAGGCTAGAAGGGCTGGTATGACGAAGGAGAGATCTGCGCAGTTGTCTAAGAACATCACCGTAAACTTCAACAAGAGCGGAACACTCAGCCCTTCAATCAATTCGTACTTCCTGTTCTTCAACGCAGCCGTTCAGGGCATGGCTAGATTCAACAGAACCTTTGGAGCCTTGAAGAGTGAGGTGGATGAGAGGGGTGATAAGAGAGGTGCGATAGGTAGACTTCCAGCCCCTGTAAAGATGGGTGCAGGTATAATTATGTTTGAGTATGCCAAGGCGATTATCAACATACTGATTTCTGGCGTTGATGACGACGACGAGCTGTATTACACCAAGATAGCCGATTACAGAAAACAAAGAGGCTCTATATTTATGTTAGGACCCAGAGACCCGCTTGTCGTTCCGCTACCATACGGGATGAATATGTTTAACAACATAGGCACCGTGTTGGGAGAGATGACCATGGGTGTAAGGTCTCCAGAGTCTGCTGCGGCATTCCTGGCACTGTCGGCTCACTCATCCTTCTCACCTATATCCTTCGGACAAGGAGACAACCTCCTGGCCACGGGGGTGAGCACGGCACTGCCTAGCGCACTTAAACCTGCAGCAGAGGTAGCATTCAATAGCACATACTTTGGCGGTAAGGTTTATCAAGAACAATATCCATTCGGCACAGAGACGCCAGAATACACTCTCGCATTTAGATCCCCAGACTTCGTCGTGGATATGGCTCAATATCTGAATGAGATGAGCGGCGGTAGAGAGAAGATATCTGGAGACATGAACTTCAATCCAGATCCATACTACTACCTGTTGATATCTCTTACAGGCGGTGCGGGTAAGTTTGCAGCAGATGTAGTGGACTTGGGTTACACTGGGTCTCAGGTCGTCAAGAACGCAATCAATGAGACCACAGACAGCAAGGGCTTCTTGGAGGCTTTAAGAGACACAGAGAAGCCTGTCATTAGAAGAAATGACATACCGATCGTAAAGATCCTGTACGGAGAGGCTTCTAGATTCTTTGACTACGATCTGTTTACAGAGAACAGAAAAGATGTAGAGCAGTTTGTGGCGCAGGCCAAAGCGTACCAGGAGGGGGAAGACGTTACTGTAGAGGGCCTTAACTTTGTGGGTGTCAATCAGTTAAAATCAGATCTGAAGCAGACTGAAGATATGCTCACGGCCATACGTGACTTCAAGAAGCAGTTGAGAGACAACGATGAGATAGACTACATCAAGCGCATGAATATGCTTTATGACCTCGGAGAGGAGGAGAGAAAGGCAATCATGTACTTCAACGCCAGGTACTATGATCTTAGAGGTCAGTACATAGACCCAAAGCCTCAGGGGCTGATACCTGTAGAAACAGTAAAACAAGCACTAGGAATCTATGAGTGATAAAAAGAAAATCAAGGACACGGGCCTCGGAAAGTGGCTGAAGTCAAAAGCCCCCAACGTCTTGGACGTGGTAGGGGATCTGTTACCTGACAGCGGAGGCCTGGGTATAGTAAAGAACCTGATAGAGAAAGATCCAGACGTAGACACCGAAGAGGGTGTGGCTGCGGTAGAGGCAGAGATACAATTTCAGAACAACGTCACCGAGAGGTGGAAGGCGGACATGGGTAGCGACGTCAAGCTCGCAAAGCTCATCAGACCTGTCACTTTGATTGCACTAATGAGCATGTTTATGCTCACCATGGTGGCCGACAGCATGGACAACTGGGCATTTAACGTGAAGGATTCTTACGTAGATTTGCTGCAGGTACTTATGTTAACAGCATTTGGTGCATACTTCGCAGGTAGAACCATTGAAAAAGCAAAAAAATAACATGGAAGAGGACTTCGACGACATCAGCTTTTTGGATCAAGACAAGCTCAACAAGCAAGAGAAGAAGATTGAGGACGGTGAGATTACCTGCAACATCGACAACCCAGAGGATTGCGAGTCATGCAGCGGCTGATATACTTGATTTTCGTCTTGCCCTTTTTTGCGGCGGCACAAACAGGGTGGGTAAACCTTGAGTTTCAGGCCGATCAATACGGATCTGAAAGCTCATGGCAGATATACATGGTAGGTGCCGACAGTGCGCTTGTATTCGGAGGCCCATACAATCCAAACTCCTACAACGAACAGCTCATTGAGTTGCCTGTTGGCGAGTACAACTTAGTTGTCAGCGATGAGTTTGGTGATGGTATATGCTGTGAGTTTGGACAAGGGTGGTTTGGAATCGAAAACAGTTGCGGGCTCAGCACGTACATTTACGACTTTGAGGCCGCTCAGATAACCGTGCCGTTCAGCGTCCTTCCGTGTCCACCCCCAGTATATGGTTGTATGGATGCAGACGCCAACAACTATGACTCACAGGCGTACTTCGACGCCAACAACTGCCTTTATGATGTCACGTTCAGGCTGGATCTTAATGGACCGCATCCGCCTGAGATAGACGTCCCAGAAGTAAACTCATCAGTTAACGCATGGTGCGGAAACTGCTGGCCTATGTCTGATGACAATCAGGATGGCGTGTGGGATTTGACCGTAGAGATGCCAGAGGGTCAACACCTTTGGAAGTTCTCTGCAGACGAGTGGGAGGTTCAGGAGCTGCCAGTAGGCGTTTCTGAGTCTCCTTGTTTTTTATTTGATGAGTTTGGATATGTAAACAGAACTATCAACGTGCAGGGCCACATGGTGCTGCCTCCCTTCTGTTGGGAAAGCTGCCTGCCCTGCGGTGCCATTCCTGGTTGCACCAACCCCAACGCAGATAACTGGAGTCCTTGGGCAAACTTTGACAACGGTTCATGCACTGGCCTTGGGGCCGAGTGTCAGCCTTGGGAGACAGAGATTACCACAGTTTTGATTCTGGACAACTATCCCGAAGAGACTGCATTTAACGTTCACAACGTCACATCTGGAGAAGACATTTTGAATGTATCTATCGGAAACATATCTCAGTCAATTATTGGAGTTCCCTTTGCCTTCCCCGCCTGCGTTACAACTGGAGATGTAGTCGAGGTAGAGATATCTGACAGCTACGGTGACGGCCTTGGAGCTTCTCAGTGGGGCGGTCAAGACGGAGACGTATTTGTAATCGCTTGTGGAGATACTTTGTGGGAGTTACCTGAGCCTGACTTCGGATACAGCGTGTTCACGGAGTTTACCGCACCTCTATGTCTTGAGGTTGAAAATGTTGTCGGGTGTGGCAATCCAGACTACATAGAATACAACCCCGATGCCAGCATATTTCTAGAAGCCCTGTGTCAAACCCCAGTCGTTTTTGGGTGTACAGATGACTCATACTTTAACTACGACTCGCTGGCAAACACAGATGATGCAGTAGATTCTTGCTTCTACACACTGACCATTACTGACGGGGTAGGGGATGGGTGGTTTGGTAGCTGGCTTGGCATCTATCAAGATGGGTGGACATCCCCACAATACAAGATGGGGCCAAACGACGGGACAGAGGAATCCTTTGACGTGTATCTGTCATCAGAAGAGGAGATAGAGCTGTTCTTCTTTACAACCCCTCAGTCTCAGAACCAAGTCGATCAATGCGGCTTCATGCTCGTAGGACCTACGGGAGACACCCTTGTCGACGTTTCGCAGTGGAATGTCACTCCGTTCCCAAACACATACACAGCGACACCTTACTGCGGTAACAGCTGCGTTGCTTTTGTGTACGGGTGCACAGACGAGACTGCACAGAACTATATGGAGAATGCTAATGCAGAGGACGACAGCTGCTATTACAACGCTGGATGCACTCAGGCGGGATATCTGGAATACTACACGCAAGGATACGAGGCTGACTACGATGACGGAAGCTGTGTCACACTTGCTGTGTTTGGATGCACCGATCCTGAGGCCTTGAACTACGATCCTGAGGCCAACGTAGACATAGACTCATGCCTGCCTGTTGTTGAGGGATGTATGGACATCGACGCCTACAACTACAACGAGGAAGCAAACACCCCCACGGATGACTGCGTGTATGACGCTGGGTGCGTCACTGGACCTGGGTCACCGTACTGGGCCAACGACTACTGCTATTCATGGGTCATCGAAGTTGATCCGTACTGCTGCGAAGTGGGATGGGACGGGTACTGCATTGAACTGCACGAGTACTGCAGCGATGGAGTTACAGACGTCACGGTGCTGGACAACACTATCTGCGAGGTGAATCCCAACCCGACCAGAGACATAGTAAGGGTCTACTCTCCCTCAGGAGCCGTGGCTACGGTGTACAACTCACTGGGGCAGGTTGTATTCTCGCCTACAACAAGCAAGGTAATAAGCCTAGGATCTCTACCTGACGGAGTCTACTTGTTTGTGATAGACTATGAGAACAGAAGACTTAAAAAGAAAGTAGTAAAACAATGAAAAGGATTCTAGCTTTTGCGCTCCTGTGTCTGCCCATCACACTTTTCAGTCAGAGTGATTTCTACAGAGATGTATTGAGAAGAGCAACCTTCTATGCAGCTTTAAACGGGGGTAACTCTGTGTCAGACCAAGACGTATTCTCTGTAACTACAGGTCCTTTGACAACAGAGGTGGTAGAGACACCATTCGACTACTCCCTCACACTGGGGGTGAGAAAGATTGCAAGGTTTGGTTACGAGAACAGAGCCAATGTCTTTTACGACGGCACAGAAAAGACATACGGCGATGCAGCCACCGTAGGTAAATACGATGGATTCGAGTTCCTGGCCGAGGCCGACTGGCGCAGACAGCAGGGCAAGAACTTTCTTGATCAAGACTACTTTGCTAGATACGTAGCTGACGGCTGGGTTGCAAAGGCTGAGTACCTGCAGGATGGATTCGCGGACGTGAGATACTTTGAGGCGTCAGAAAGACTGAGGTTGAAGCTAGGTCCCAAGCTATCTCTGAACGCAGGCGTGGCTCAAAGGATTTCTCAGCCATACGGGTACGACCCGCTGCAGATATGGTTATTGGAAAACAACCAGATACATTACACTGCACTTGCGATAGAACAGGGGTACACGGTTGACGTCAATACTGGCGAGTTCTTCTCCCCCAGTGGGGATATGGTCGCTAACGATCAGGCAGTATGGGAGCAGGTAGTTATACCTCAGGTGCTCAATGATTACGTATCTCAAAAGAGATCAGAGCTGGATAATCAATGGCTTTACTCTGTTATCCTGGGCTTTGACTTCTACCACTACGAAAAAGACTTTTGGTTGCACTCCTGGGGAAATATCATGCCCTACCACCTTGACACAGGTGACGAATACTCGTATCACAACTTTGTAAACAGCAGTCAGTGGCTTGATGTGGGCTTTGGACTTGTCTTCGGCACCAAGATTACCAAAAGTCTTGGTATATTTACAGAAGGTAAGTACAACAGATACTGGAACAGAGAGTGGCACGACTTCTCTGTAGGATTAAACTACATACTATTGTAATGGCACAGCAAATCGGAGAGGACACTAAGGTTACGCTAGATCTCAAGACACTTGGGATGGTTGCGGCGGGGATAGGAACGATTGTGGGGATGTGGTTTGCCTTGCAAGCAGACATAGCA
>Ga0209348_1001154_pt1 | contig 13036 bp, 11 predicted proteins | sample ETNvirenome_2_30_FD_184065 | JGI IMG/M metagenome (GOLD analysis project Ga0209348, IMG submission 184065) | Marine viral communities from the Pacific Ocean - ETNP_2_30 (SPAdes) (version 2) | ecosystem: Environmental > Aquatic > Marine > Oceanic | place: Pacific Ocean | collected 2013-06-22 | reverse complement strand
TCCAATCTTACGTTCTGCTTCTGTGCACGTTCGATGTCGGTGATTTCAAGAGTTTGTAAATCGAAACCCATTCATATCCCTCACCATCAACTCGTTGTTACAAATATGTATATGTTACCCAGAATCGTATGTGGGTCAGCCGCCACAGGCGTATTACCGCCTATGGCAGTGACTATTGCGTTCTGTATGGTCGTCTTCGCACTACTGTCATTGAAGTCAGTAGGGGCATACGGTCCAAGTATCGTACATGTCTTCGCCATCTAGGTCACCGCCTCAAGAGCGGCGGCCTATCGCTAAGAACGTACCTGCCGCTGTGGTCTCACCGGCCAAGACTGGTGCAATCGTGATGGTTGTACCACTGTAGATTGCTGTGTCAAGGTTCGATGCAGTTACTGCTGCGTAGGATGTGCCGTTTGCTATGTCAACATCCTGATGCTTTGCAGTCTGAACTGCTGATGGATTGACTATCACTGCGTCGATGCTTGCTAGTAGTCCGCCTAGTGCTATTGATGTGTCACCTGCTTGGTATGAGCCGGTCACAATCATTCTGTCTCCGAATACTGTTGGTCTGCTGTCAATTGTTACTGTCATTATCTTATTCCTCCATTATTTCCGTGTCTGTTGCCTCGTCTGCTACAACCTCTTCAACCACTTCTTCCACAACTGGCTCCTCGACTGCCTCTTCGACAACCGGCTCAGGTGCGGGTGGGTTTAGTATTGTATCGACTTGTCCTAGAAGTTGTGTCTTGGTTTGGTACACTCTTCCAACAGTTCCGCCGTTCGCTCTTATCCAGTCTATGATGTCTGCTCTGCGCCATCCTTCGTCTGGTAGGCCGTCGTCACCAACATCGACGGTGAGGGGTTCGTCTCCCTCGACCCGCCAATGTGGTGCGACTAGGTATCTTCGATACTCATCTACCCATGCCTGAGTTTTCTCTTGCGGAACCGCCCTATTGAACTCACGTCCTGAATCTGGAGAGTTTCTCCAGAACTCAGGGCCGAGAAAGGTTACGGTTGGCAACTTTAACCACCTCAGGCTAGTACCAGTAGTGATATCTGTAGGTTGTCGACTGCGGCCTCAGCGTGGAAGTTGAGTGCTGGTAGAGCGCCACCTGTTGCTGCTGGTGCGCTGCTTCCGTTGTCAATTCCGGTGTCCGTGAAAGACACTGATATTGTCTTGTCTGGTACTGCCGCTGGCATGTTGCATCCGAGGATTGCCACGATTTTGTCTACGCCTTCTGTGAAGATTAGGGGCTCTGCGTTTGCTGATTCCAAGTCTAGTTCGAGAACTAGCAGCCTTAGGCCGCCTTCTGCTGCACCATCGCTGTTGCTTGCTCCGAACTCATCGACTCCACCACCGGGGTATTGGGTGCCGTAGCCCTTCAACCACTCTGTGCTGCTTCCTAGAGTTCCTGTTCTCATGTCTAGGTCTAGAAGGAAACTGACATCCGTCACGTCTCCGTCATCTGCTTTCACTGTTATTCCGCCATTGCTTGCTGTAAATACTGTCATTTTTTTTCACCTTACCTTATTTTCTCCTAATCTCAGTCCTCACTGCAAGTCCCTGATACTCCCTTGTCCACCGAAGAAAGTGGTCCATAGTTCTCCCATGGTCCTGTACATTCCCTCTTGACCAAGCCTGTTGATGGCGAATGGGTCACCGGTTTCTATTCCACTCTCGTAGTACTGAGTTGGTATCGCTGTGCTGAAGTACATGTAGTCGGTGTCGAGGAAGTACATCCTTCCGATACCGTCTGCTGCTACGTCCTTGGAAGGAATGATTGGCACACCGTTGTAGGTTGCTACGACGAATCCGGCTTCCATACCCGGTACACCTTTCACACCGTTGTAGGTTGGTGTTACTCTCTTCTCTTCCATGAACCTCTGCTGTGACTGTAGCAGTTGCTGTAGTCTCATCAGAGTGTCGTATTTGGTCAGGATAACCTTGGGGTTTCCACCACGGACCCAAATCTTCTGGAACAAGTCGTCCAGTTGGTCTAGGCTTAGTACCCTGTTGTTTGAACTGGTGTCTGCGTTACCCTCGGCGAATGACCAAGAGTTTGCGGTTGCACTTCTGTCGATGGAGTAGATGTCCTCGTCTCCAGCGTCGTAGTGCGTACCAGATGTCATTGCTGTGCTGTCAGCGGTGGTCACTCGGTCAATCGACTCGAAGTTGTTGCCAGCCGCTGTGCTTACATCTTGCAGAAGCATCTTGTTGGTCATCTCAGCGTGGTGCTTGCCCATTTCCTCTTTGAGGACCGAGCGGATGTCTCCCATTCCGTCATCCTTGTCTGCTAGGAAGATTGCGGTCTCCGACATGTCGAAGGTGTGTGCAACCGTCTTTGGCTTTGCAGCCACGTGCTGGAAGGTTGGCTTGACTGTGTCAGGCAGTGTTGCGTTCTCTGCAACTCCACCGTGCACTGCGCCACCGTTTGGCTTGTCCGTGAGGACTCTCCATCCGGACCTGTCCCAAGGCCTCTTTGGTAGTATGCTGAATGCGTTGAACTCTTGGTTCATCTGCGACCATACTTTGCGCCCGTAGATGGCGTTGTATGTTCCACCAGTGGTGGACAGCATTGGTGCGTCTGCTTTCAATAATTCACTGCCACTGTATGAGTAGCCCATTGCGTTTCCGGCACCGTAGTAGTACCTTTCCATGTCTGTTACTGTTCGTATGTAGTTTCTTGCCATTCTTAATCACTCCTAAATGTACTGCTTGCGAGGTTATGCACCTCTTCCCAACTCATTGTAGCGAGTTCCTCGGTTGATGGTACCTCTACTGCTGGAATTGATGTTTCTGATTTTGCGATAGTCTCACCGGACTCGATTGAGCCGATGCTGTCGATTCTCTCTGTGAGAGAGGCTAGTGACTTCTCGATAGCGGCTAGAGGTCCACGTGCGTCGTATGCTGCGGCCTCTGCCTTTGTGATTTCGTCTTGCCTCTCCGATGCGAATCGGTTTGAGAAGTGCTTCTCAAGACTGCCCTTGAACTCCTGCTCAAGTGCTGCTGCCTTGTAGACCTCGTATGCAGCCTCGATGTCCGAGTCTGATACTCTGTCTGCTGTTAGGAAGTCGGACTTCTCTAGAGTGGATTTCTTGCCTTTTCCACCAGTGCCGAATTTGGCTTTGGGGACCTCTGGCTTGCCGTCTACGGTCTCCCTTAGAGGTGCTTGTCCACCGAACCTTACGGCTCCGTCTCCAATTTCCTCAGGGGTGGACCCGGCGTTGGCCTTGGTTAGGTCATCGAAGTGTGCTCGTGCGGCTAATGTGTCCACACCTGCACTCTTCAGAGTGTCCTCCATCCAGTTGAGGTACTCGGAGGAGATAACGTCGGAGTACTCTGATTTCTCAGTTTTGTCGTGTCCGTACATTTTCTCTGAGTCATCGTCATCATCTTTCTTGTCATGACCCATCATTTTCTCCTCGTCGTCTTTCTCGTCACCGTCGTCTTTCTTCTTGCTTTCCATATGCTCTTTCAAGCCCGGTGGCATCTCTCCCTTCTCCATGGAGTCGAGACGGCCTTCCAGACGTGACAGAACATCTGTCATTTGCGTCATTACGTCATTTTCTGCTTCTGTCATTTTTTTCACCTTGTTTTTGTCTTCTTTTAATATCCTAAATGTTGCTTCTGGATTGATTCCTTTCTCACAGATTGTGATTTCATGAAGTTCTAGTTTGCTGATTTCTTGGTAGTCTCCATGCACTGAGTCTGATTTTCTAACTCGCTTGAATGCCTGTCCTCCGATACTAAAGCCCCTTAGTGCTCCTTTTCGGATTTCGGCAGCGACTTCCTTTGCTTTCTCGATGTCATCTCGTAATTCTACAACTACAAACATGCCGACATCGTCAACTTCGCTTTTCCACAACCTCCCTTCACTATCTGTATAATTAGGAATCACTTCACCCACTTGTATGTTAGAATGCGCTAGTTGCACGTTTCTGTACTTCGGGTCCTCCATATATTTCTTGAATGCGTCCTTCAATGCTTCTTTCGTAATTTTGTCTCCTTGTTTGTCAACTACTTCTACGCTCGCATATCCTGCGACGACGAGGTCTCCGCCCTTGATGAGGGTGATTCCAGACTCAGTACGTCGCAGTGGGGATAGCACACTGGCCATGTTTACTTGGTCATACTACTTATATGAAGCGGCAACAAATTATACTGTTGTTGCTTCTTTATCTTCACCAGAATCGCTGTACTGAACGCCTTTACCCTTCTTTCGTTGCCGCTTTATATGTGGATATGGTTTTTCATCGTCTTCAGTCGGGCGTGCTCTCATATCGTAATCTGGTATAGTCTGCTCTCCATCGAGCGTAGTGGGTCCTCTTGGGCTCGCTACTTGTCCACCGAAGTCTATACCGAGGCCTTTGGTTCCACTCATCGGGAAGTGTCCTGAGAAGCCCTTCTCAAGAGCATCGAGCGCTCTAACCATGACACTGAGAGCCTTCTCCATCTGTGGTTTGAGTAGTTGGTTTCTCTCTGCTAGTACCTTGGCCTTGTCTTGTATCTTCTTCTCAGGTATGGGTCTCTTCTCGACTTTGCCCTTGAGCATCATGCTGGCTACTTGCGACCAGTATGGCTTGAGGCTCTCAGACAGTCTGATTGAGTAGTCTGACTCTCCGAACTCGGAAAGGAGAGTGCGAGGGGAGTGAACCCAGTACCCCAAGTCTGACTTCTCTAGAGTGTAGAAAACGTCATTCTCAATCATGGTCTTTACTATGATTGTGTTGTCCTCTATGTCTATGTCATGTGGGAAATGTAGGTTTGGTGTGGATTTTGCTAGGATGTTGAGTGTTTCCATGCTGACGCTGGACTCACCTTGCCCCTCACCGATGAGTTTCACCGGGTTCAAGTCATAGACCTCTCTATCGTTTATCTTCTTGCGCTTGACTCCGGTGACCTCGACCTCGACAATCTCACCCTCGTCGAAGGACTTGGGGCTAGTGACTGTCCCCACATCTAGGTACACCTCACCCTCATAGTTGACGGTAGCGCTTTCGATACCGTCGTTGTCAATCAGGGGACCTGCACCGAGTCTGTATGTGATGTCCTTCTTCCCCCTCTTATCTAGAACCTTGAGATTGACATTCTTGTTGGGTCTCAGTAGAACCCACTTGGGATGTCTCCTCTCCCCTTTCATGTAAGTGCTCTTGCCATCTCTGATGAGGAGACAGTCGTGGTCCTCCAGTAATGAATTCACAGTGTCCTCCAGACCCTCGTCATCAGTCATCCTAGTGTCGTGGGGTCCGGGCACGGTGACCTTGTTGAAGCCGTCATACTGCCCACGTAGAATCTTCAGTCTCTCTTGTATGGTCATGTCAGTGACATCCGTGTCATCGTAGTAGGTGATGTCTATCACGTGCAACTCGTCATCCGCTAGGATGGCATCGAGGGTGCAGTCCTTCTTACCCATGCCCCTCACTCCCTGCTTGACCCAGTCCGGTACACTCATCCTTGAGTTGTTCTCGTTGTACGCGGATACCTTATCAGAGAGTTTCATGATTACAACCCTCTCTCCCTCATACCACTTCGATACTACCCAAGAGCCAGTGAAGCCCCTTAGTTGCTCCATGTCCTTGAAGTCGAAGATACGGTGCATCGGTCTTATGGGAGGAACGAAGTTAGGTGCGTCATCCTCTTTCATGATGAGAGTATCGGGATTGAGGAGGAAGGTTGCGTAGTCTGACGGTTCGCTAGTCGTGATTGTGAGGGGGCTTGTGTCAGGAACACCACTAACCAAATCAGGCCTGAATGCGTTGGCTCCACTCATGAACTGGTTCTCAGGTAGTAGGTCCTGTCTCTGTACCTCGGCAGAGACGTTCTGGTCGAATACCCTTGATATCATGTCCAGAGGCACAGCAGAGGCGGGTTGTTGCACGGTGTTAGTGCCCATGTCGAGTTGACCGAAGGTGGCATCTATGCCGTAGTCACTACGCTTGAGTCGATGGTTGCTGAACTTCATCAGGCCGTTGTATCCGAATAGGTCGAGTATACCGTTGCCCTCTACGCCTATCGGATGCAGGTCCCTTGGTCCAAAGCCAATCATCTCGCTCTCAACCATGTCCGGTGCGTTTTCCAAGTCGACGTTAGGGTCGTGCACTATGATATCCTTCAGTGCGTGAAGAGCAAAGTCAGACTTGACCTTCATCCCTTGATTGCTCTTTGCACCCTTTATTCTGTCACCGGTGAGAGTGGAGAACTCCTGTTTCTTTCTCCCCCCTGCTGATTGGGTGAAAGATGGTGCGCCGTAGTAGGTGACTCCCAAGTTGTCAAGTGAGTCCTTGATTGGCTTTTGCGAGAAGTTGCTTCTGAACGCCCTTAGTTCATCGGCTATTCTCTTCATTCTGTAGAACGGACCTGACATTTGTATGCCCGCTTGTGAGACTGGGTCTCCTCTCTCTACCAGATGCTCCCTCTCGAAATCCTCACCAAATAGTTCTGTGCTGTGGTTTCCAGTGTTTCTGAGTCGTGAGACGTAATTGTACATGTTGCCTGTCAGATGTGGTAGGAACTCGCTCTCATGACCTAGGACCTCGCTGTATTTGAAATCACCATGGCCTGAGAACATGCGCTCCTTGCCACCCGGCAAGTAGAGTTCAGGTGCGTCAGTCATGAGTGAGTTGACTGACATGAGCAGCCTGTGGTCCTCTTTGTCATTGGGATTGAGACTGTCCTTGATGGCGCTGAGAACCTCGCGGTAGTGGTCTGCGTGTTTGTGGTCATCACCCATGCTGAGGTGTTCCATCAGTTCAGTGAGAGTGGTATCTGCATTGACCTTGAAGCCTTTCTCACGAAGGTGGTTTGGTAGGTTCTTGTAACCGGTGGCTTGTATCGGGGTCTGCTGCACGTCTATCCCTTTACCCATGACCGACAGGTTGTTTGTCCAAGTCTCACCGTTGGGTAGTTCTATCTCGAATCCCCTTGGTAGGTGCATCAGAGCGAGATTGGATTCTTTGAACAGGATGTCTATCTCGCCGTGTAGGTTGGGATTGCCAATGTCGAAGGTGCCGGGAGGTTTGAGTTTTGCAAGTACACCAGCCATTTGCTCTATTGCCTGCACATGGCTCTGGATTCTACTGACGTGCTCATTATGTTTGCTTCTAGCCATTTTCTTATCTTGAAGGACAGTCTCAGTCCTGAATGTGGGGGCAACGGCACCGGGTTCGTAGATTGGTATTCTACCCCGTACCTCTGTTGGGACATCAATGTTGAAGTGGTCGGCCATGAAGTCATCAGCACCCTCTCCTATTCTATCACCGAAGGTGTGTCCGTCGACTTTCATTCTATTGGCATCGAAGGTCTGCATGACGGCGCGGGGTCTCGTTAGGTCATTGCCCCTTCCAAGTATGGTACCCACTGAGTGTGCCCAAGTCGCTTGGTGCTTACTGACATCGTCCCTGTGCACTTGTTCCTCGAAGTCATTGTAGGTGAGGTCGTCAGGACTTTCTAGCGTGTCTCCTATGCCCAGAGTCTGGGCGAGGTTGGTGCCTCCGATGTCCACGCTCTCACCAGCCTTCTTCTTCGTTTTCTTAGTGCCCTTGCCATGAGGTGCTCTACCAGCGAAGGGCATGGATGCTATCATTCTGTCAAGGAAGGAGAACTCCGACCCGAACCTCCCTTTGACGTCAGCGTCACTCAGGGACGATATCATGTTGTTGAGACCGGGGGAGAGGGTTGCCACGTTTGCTAGTGTCTGGTTCTTTGGTGATGTGCCTTTTTCATTAGCGTCCTTGGTGTTGTGGAACTTGGATTGTATCGCTTGGGGAGTGTTGAAGACCCCGTGCCTGTGTCCGACTTGGGAACCGAAGAGACCTATGTTGTCCGGGTTGAGTATGAACCTGTCACCCGATGTGTCGCCTATGTGACTCTCTCCCTCTGGGTTTGAGGTGTGTTCTGCGAGCATCTCGATTATTGTATGCGGGTTCCTACCGGTACCACTACCAGCGAATAGAGGGGAGAAGATGGCACCAAGACCGAAGTAGCCATCGCTACCGGGCACCTTCAATTCCTTCATCAACTCTATTTCCTCAGGTGACATGTCCTCCCCTTTGAAGTAGTAGCCGTCATACAACCTGAGTTCGTTACGCATCTCCTTGGCAAACTTAGCCAGTCCTGTGTTTTCCTTGGCATCAAACAGCATCTCATCGAGTTTCTCCTTAGAGATGAGAGGACCGCTGTAGTTGGGGTAGTGGTGGTTGTCCTCAACCCCAATCTCGGACAGGTCCTCATTGTATCCGAGTGCGTAGAGAATCTGCTTGGTGCTATGCTTGCCATCGGTGAGTCCTGAGTTGATGATGTGGGACACGTCTTTGTCGTAGTGTCCCTCTATGTCCTCGTCAGACAGGCCCTCTTTGTGCTTCTTGAGTTTGGGGAGCGAGTGCAACTGGTTGTACTTCTTGCCCTCGTCGTCGTAGTTGTGCCCATCCTCGTTCAATGTGACACCAAGCGCGTCTCTGAGTTCTTTTTGTATGTCCTCGTAGTGCTCACCTCCATGGACGATATCATCAAGACCATCGAAGAAGAGCAGTTGCTGGTCTGCTGATAGGTCTTCCTCATTGCTCTCTCTTCTCGCAAAGAGGTTCTCGTGGGTCATACCGGGTGTGCGGCCCATTCTATTGGTCATCTGATTGAGTATCATCTTGGTTGACCTCTTCACCCTACCAGCGGATACTGTGCTGCCGTCGGGTAGTTGTATGCTCTGGTTGCCCATCTTATCGAGACCGTCTTTCATCGCATTCATGATAGCGGTTCTCTCTCTGGGTGAGAACCACTGGAGTTGGTGAATGAAGGAACTGGTCCCTAACTTGTAGCCGTGGTCTATCGTCTTGCCCGGCTCGAAGTCCTCATAGCCGGTGAACTCAGGCTCCTCGGTGTCAATGTGGTCATGGCCCCAACTCCTAGCCCTGTCCTCAGCGTGGAGCCTTCTCAGCAGCAATTCCTCCTGAGAGTAGAAGTGCCCCTCTGGTGTGTCAGCCGAGAGCCCCTCAGCCTTCGCATCTGCTATTGCGCCCTGTCTCCAAGAGCCGTCGTGGTCCAACTCACCCGTATCGGGATTGACGCTCTTCCACTCCTCATCCCCACTGAGCCATTTCTGGTAGTCCCTCTCATAGGCGTCCTGTGTCGTCTTGACGGTGGCATTACCGTTAGCCCCACCAAGCGGACCAAGACCTTGGAACCTCCTTCTGTCACCCTTGCCCATACCGGTGTAATGCGGATTCTTGCTTTTCTTCATGCGTTCATTCTGCGCGTGCTCAATAGCATCGACTATCTTGGCGTGTGTCTTCTGATTGGTTATCCTCGGTAGAACTTGGTTAATCATGACCTCGTCCCTCAGAGAGCGACCGGTGCTCGGTAGGATTCTCTTGGATGAGTCGTAATGTGGGTGGAGCATGTGTGATTCGGCGTCACCATAAGGTGCGTTCCCCAGAGGGGACACCTCCAAGTCGTGATGGTGGGACGTGCCTCTGTTCTTGACTCTCTTTCGCCAAGGTTGTTTTGCTGATAGGAATCTGTCGTTGTTGAATGAGATGACGTCCTCATAATCCGACTTTGGCATGAACGCCTTCCTCACGAATGAGTCACAGATGTTCTCTCTCCACGTGATATCGTGCGAGAATCCGTTGATTTGCATGTTGGATTTGGCGAACACGTACTCATTGACGCTGTCGTCTACATCCAGACCATCGAGTATTGAGAGCAAGAGAGAGTCTCTTGCTTCTATGAAAGTGGAAACTGAATCTTCATACACACGTTACCACCTAGTCTCTGTCTGGTTGGGTGTTGTCAGTTGCCACATCTCGGTCTTGGTCACCAGTCTGATGTGCGTTCATCCTCTTTGCAAGAGCATCGAAGTTGATTGCGCTGGTGCTTGCCCCTTTGTTAGCCACGTCCTCTACCTCTAGAGTCTGTTGGTTGGTGTAGTAACCCGCGCTCTTTGTCTGGCCACCGGTTTCAGATACGAAGTGAACTTCTGATGGTTGGAATGAGGCTTTGGACTCGTATTGTGGTTGAACGGACTTCTCAAGTTTCTCCGCTCTCTCCGCTAGGTATTGTGCTTTCTTCAATAGTGCTTCTGCCTCTGACGAAACTTCCTCGTATCTTGGTCTCATTTCATTGCCTCCACTTCTTTCGTGTTGTCTGCGAGGTCGTGTATGTCTTCCCAAGACATCTCATGCACTTCCTCGTTGGACATGTCCCCAAAGTCGTAGTTCTTACCCTTCATCAAAGTAGCCTCTCCCATGTCGAGGTCTCCTCTGAAGTTATCAGGCTCTACGTCTTCTGATAGGGGAGTGTTGACTGATACGAAACCTGCTCTCTTGAGTAGGTTGCCGGGTCTTTGAATCATCTTCTTGAGTTCGATGTTTTCTTTTCTGAGAGAATTGAGAGAGTGGTCCATTGACTCCATCTTTGTGATTAGAGCGTTCATCAGTCGCTCTGTCTTATTCTCTTCAGCCACTTTAATTCCTCACTCTGGTCTGTATGCTCTTCCGAAAGTACCAGTGTGGGGTTGCATTCTGCTGTTGTTTCTTGCCGCTATGATTGTGCCGGGCAATTGTCTGTCTCTCTGGTTGACATCGAAGTTTGTGCCTCTCTCGTTGAATTTTATTACAGGTACGTTGTTGGCGTATGTGGATAGTGGGTTGTCTGCTTTCGTCAACTTGACGGTTAGGTCCTCATGAATGTAACCACCGAACTTGAGTATCTCCTCAAGATGCTGTTTTGCATCATCTGCGTTTCCTGCTTCAAAGGCCTTCGTAAATGCCTCAGTGTGTACGTTTAACTTCCTCGTCATGGGGTCCATCTTTGATAAATCCATACTCGCTCGTCCCCTCCGAAGTGTTGCTCCTTTAATTATCCTTATGCCCCACGAGGCCTTCTGGCGTCGGAAATGCCCCTTTGTGCTCTCTGAACGGGAGATTGTTGAGGGCCCCTCTGCTGTACGTTTGACATCGGTGAGCCTGAGCCTGCTGTGGCTCTCTGCTCAGGACGTGCCGGTGGTGCGTTTCTGATACCCGTTCCCTCTCCTCCGGGATTGGCTACACCCGGTGGCATACCGGCTACTCTCTGCATGATTCCGGGTGGCATACCGGGCGGCATTCCGGGTGGTGCTCCGGGTGGCATTCCCGGTGGCATTCCGGGTGGTGCTCCGGGAGGCATCATTGGCATACCACCCATTGGCGGCATTCCCGGTGCACCTCCTTGTTGCATCTCATCCATCCTCTTGTAGACGAAGCGTATGTCCCTCTCCCCCTCTTCGAGTAACTCAGGCTTGTATCCGAGCATCATCATCCTCTGTGCTAGGTTAGCCTCCATCTCGTCTCTTCGTAGTCTGGTTATCTCGTCCTCCTCCTCGTTCGGGTAGAGTGTGAGTTTCCAGTCTGAGACGTCCATCTCCTTGAGCATTCTTGGGAAGAGAACCTCTGTGTACACCTTCTGCCCGTACTCGACAGCACGGTTGGTGACGAGAATCTGCATGCCCTCGTTGCTGAGTCCACCGCTCTTGCCGTTGTCAATCATGAATACCGCTGACACGCCGTAGAATGCTGCTATCCTGTTTCTCATCTCGTCACGGACGGCGATGTACTGCATCTCCTCAAGCGTGTCCATGAACTTAATCCAATTGACACCGCCCCTTCCGCTGGAACTCTCGATACCGACCTTGGGGATGTAGTGTGGGTCTCTCTCCATCTTCTCATCGACTGACTTCCAGAAGGACTTCATCGACTCTAGATTGTCTGTGGTGACTGATATGATACCCTTGGGTGCTCTCCTCTTCTGGTATGATGTGTACATGTAGTTGTCCATAGCAGTGAGTGTCATGGCCTGTCTCCACATGGTGTTGACCGGGCTTCTTCCGTAGAGTTTGGAAGGGTTGTATTTGCTCACATGTAGAACTTCACCCTTGAGGTAGTACTGTGTCTTACCACTACCTGCCATGTTGACGTAGTGCACGTCTTCCATATCACCGCCGCAGACCTGACACACATGGTCCTGTCCGGGGTATGAGACCTCGTTCCTGTGAAGTGGGCACACCTTGTACCTACCACCTCTGACTCCTCTCTTGTCTGAGACTATCCTCATGAATATGGGGTCACCTCTAATGACCTCTTTGACTCTGTAGAACTGTATCTCACCGTCATCGGGGTCCACATAGTACTCTTTCACAATGATGAGAAAGGCATCGTCTACAACATTGAGGTCCTTCTCTATCTCGTACAACACATGTAAGAAGTCCTGTTCCATTGAGTTCTGTTGCTTTAGCAACCACCTTGGGTATACTATCTCGTCTGGGTTAGGGGGTCTGACTTCGCTACCACATGAGGTGCACATGGGAACGTCATGGTGATGCTCCTCACCACAAGTGTCACACTTGAGTCTGAATCTTTTCTCCCAGAAGTACCCGCGTCTGAATATCTCCTGCTGTAGTTTAGAGAGCACTGTTCTGAGTATGAGGTTCTCTTGTGATACGGCGTATAACGCAGGTATCGTTATGCCTTGGGCCAGCACTGGCTCTTGAATCCCTGTGGTGTACAGGGGCATCTGGGGTTGAGGGGTGGTTCTTCTCGTGAATGGGTTGAGTGAGTTTAGGAATCTCCTCACAGGACTCTCATCTGCCATCTACATCACCCTCCCGTTTGTCATCGTCGTGAGGCCCGTCGTGCTTGAGTGTTTCCATCTTAATCAAGACGTCCCTCGCGTCTTCCTCCTTTTCCGATAGGTAAGGCACCATCTTGCTGAGGACGTCGTAGACCTCAGGCTGTGAGTTGAAAATCAGTCTGTGTTGGTAGGTGCCTTGCTTGGATGCTCTTTGGTTTAATTGCAACTTACCGTAGCCTATCGACTTGTGTAGTTGCTGACAATGCACCCTGCCCCTGATGCCCAGAGACACGAAGCCCACGGACACCTCTCCTCTCTCTGACGTCTTAATGAAACCGTCTGAATCCAAGAAGTCGGCAGCGTATGACCAAGGGTTCTTGATGATTATACCGTCATCATCCATCTTGACGAATGTGCCTTTCTTGGGTCCTGATATGA
>Ga0209348_1001153_pt1 | contig 13040 bp, 21 predicted proteins | sample ETNvirenome_2_30_FD_184065 | JGI IMG/M metagenome (GOLD analysis project Ga0209348, IMG submission 184065) | Marine viral communities from the Pacific Ocean - ETNP_2_30 (SPAdes) (version 2) | ecosystem: Environmental > Aquatic > Marine > Oceanic | place: Pacific Ocean | collected 2013-06-22 | reverse complement strand
ACCTCTTCCGTTTATGCGTGAAGAAGAAGTTTTTATACCGATTGAAGAGTTAATGATTGAGGAGTTTGTATTTCAAGAAACATTTATTGAAGAGGTGGAGGAGTGGTTTGAGGAAGAGACAGCAATGGAAGAAGAACTTGCGTATGCAGAAGAGCCCGAAGAAGAGCTTATTGAGGAGCTGGTTGAAGAAGAAGATGAGGTTATAGAAGAAGAGATAGAAGAAGAACTAGTTGTTGAAGTTTCAGAAGGTGAAAGTTCAATAAGTAAAGAAACAGCGTTACGTGTTGTTTCCTCTACTCTAAGCACAGCCAAGTCTAGTGTTAGTGGAACTACATCAGGAAACTCTATACACGCTACAGGTGGAACGACAGGAGCTTCTAGCGTATCATCGTCTAATTCTGGTGGTGGTGTAAGTACTAGTAACTCACCTAGTATATCAGAACAATTTGCATCTTCTACTGCACAAAACAATCAAGTGTTAGATATGAGTGCTAGTGTTACAAGCTCTACAAGTGTTGAAGCTGAGACAGTAGAGACAACGAGTGTCGCAGTTGATACAACATCTACTCAAACTTTACAAAGTCAAATAGATGTGTCAGTCTCTACAGATGCATCAGCCACAGAAGCTGAACAAACTGTAGCCAATGTCATAGCTCAAAACTTACAAGATGCACAAGATGATGTTGAAGCTAAACAAGAAGAGACAGGTGAGTATGGATCAGAGAATACTATCATAGCTTACATGGGATTTGTTCCTAACTTTAATAACTATAGGTTAGTTACATTGCCCGATCAAGATACATGGTACGAGTCAACAGATATATATGCCAACAATATGTTGTCAGATAACATCGAAGGCTTTTATCAAATGGCAGGTCAGAGTTTAGAAACCCTGATTGAAATGAAAGAACTACAACCAAAATTATAGGAGAATATTATGGATTGGTTACAAAATAAAACAACACAGTTTATTGCATTGGCTGGTATTATAGGAACACTAGCCGGATTTGGATATACTGGGGCAACCTATGTCAATAGGATTGAAAACTTAGAATCAAAAGCTCAACAAGCTAAAGAAACTGAGCAAGGAGTGGATGAGGTTATCAATAGAATTGAAGCGTTAGAAACTTCAGTAGAATATATTAATAAAACTATTGATGAAACTATCTTACTTAAGATTAATAACCTCGAGTCTATCAAGTCTGATATGTCAGGCATGAAAGCTGATATCGAAAGTGTTAAGACTGATATAAAAATATTTAAAGAAGAAAACAAAAATCCTTTAGCTGGTTAATCTTTTAATATCCTAGCGTTTAGATGAGCTTCAACTTCATTGTGAATCTTATCTAGTTTAGCTGTAGTCTCCCTGATTACAGTAGCTAGGGTATTATATTCTTCAGGTGTAAAAAACTTTTTAAGTTCTTTTATATCTGTGCTGGTTCTTTCGGTGACCAGCTTACCTGTCAAGTCGTAAAACAAATTGTAACCTACAAGCTTTGCTTCGGTGCGTTTAGTTCTCATCACCAATCCTTGCAAAACTTACTTTGTCTTGCCTACCACGTAGTCCTGCTTTCATATAAGAAGTAGCACGACCTTCAAAGAAGTTCTGATGTTCAACACCCATCACTTCATCTAACCAACCTAGAGGATTCTCACGTTGGTCATAGTTTGTTTTAAGACCAAGCTGTAACAATCTTCTATCTGCTATGTATCTATTATAAGCATACATATCTTTCTTGGTAAGACCTTCAAGGTCTCCCATGTCAAACACTAAGTCTAAGAACTTGTCTTCTAGTGTTACCATTTGTCTACAAATCTCATAGAGTTCTGCTTTAAAATCATCTGTCCATATCTCTATGTTTTCTTGGATAAATTCTCTAAACAATTTAGTCATAGCTTCCACGTGCATAGACTCATCACGTATAGAGTAAGTAACTATCTGTCCCATACCTTTCATCTTGCCGAACCTTGGAAAGTTTAACAAGATTGCAAAGCTTGAGAACAACTGTAGTCCTTCTGTAAAGGCTGAATAGACTGCTAAAGTTTTAGCAATACTTTTCTTATCAGACTTAGTTGTTTTAATCTTGTGAACATACTCGTGTTTGTCTGCCATCTCTTCGTACTCGGCAAAAGCTTTGTACTCTATCTCAGGCATACCAACTGTATCAAGTAATAAACTATAAGCATGTTGATGTATTGATTCCATGTTTGCAAACGAACCCATCATCATTCTAGCTTCAGGCTTTCTGAAGATACGCATGTATCTGTCAACATAACCTGCACCTACATCTACATCTGATTGAGTAAACAATCTAAAAATTTGAGTAAGTAAATTCTTTTCTTTTGAATCTAACTCTTGCCAGTCTTTTACATCAGTGTGTAGTGGGACTGACTCCGGCATCCAATGCATTTGATTTTGTAACACGTAGTAATCAAACATCCATGGGTTATCAAAAGGTTTGTAATAATCTCTTGTGTCTAATAAACTCATCTGTTCTCCTCGTTAAATTTCTTAACTAAATATTTTAAATTTTCAATTACGTATCCTGCGTAATCTTTTGTTTTTGCGAATGGATTATTATTTTCATCACAATAATCTAACCACATTCTACTTGTAAAGCCAGAAAACTTCTGACTAAACACCTTGTCAAATTCTGATTGTTTCATCTATCCCTCACACGCTATACATTCAGCATCGTCTAACTTAATACGCTGAACTTTAATGTTTACGTTCTCTGCATTACGAGCAGCATTAGTTCTAAAGTAATACAAAGACTTTAGTTTGTTCATACCATACCAATGTACATCATTGACATACTGCATGTAATCATCATGAACTTCCTGTGGTTCGGTAGCTTTTGGAAGTGTAAAGAAAAGATTAACTGACTGTGCTTGGCAAATAAACTCTTGACGTTTAGATGCATGTTCAACAATCCATATCTGATCTATTTCATTAGCAGTCTTAAATATTTCTTTCTCATCATCTGTAAGAATATCAAGGTGCTGTACTGAACCTTCATTACCTGCAATGTCTTTCCACAAGGCAGTCAACTCATCTTTCTTTAATCCTTTATCTTGTAAGACTTCTTCTAAGTATTTGTTCTTAACTTGGAAAGAACCACTGAGAGTTTTGTGCGTATAAACGTTAGCACGATATGGCTCAATCGAAGGAGAAGTACCACCACATATAATACTAGAACTAGCATTAGGTGCAACAGCGAGTAGATGAGCATTCCTCCTGCCACTACCACTGACATCAGGAGCTTCTCCACGATCCTCTGCAAGTCTTTCAGAAGCTCGGGTTGCCTGTGTCTTAATATATTTAAACGCTTTATAGTTAAAGCCCGTAGCGAAGATACCTTCAAAAGGAATGTTGCGTGATTGGAGATACGAATGAAATCCCATCGCACCAAGACCAAGTGACCTTTCTCTATAAGCCGAATAGGCAGATTTAGTAAAGCCTTCCCTGCCTTCTTTAATGTGTTTTTGAAATCTTTTAAAATTTGCATTGTATTCTCCTAGACTGTCTGTGTCTACTGCATGATCTATATAATGTTGAAGTACATTATCTAACATAGTTATTAAGTCTTCAATGAACAAAGGGTTCTCACTCCACTCATCAAAGTATTCTAAGTTTACAGAAGACAAACAACACACTGCTGTTCGTTCTTCGTTAGTAGGAAGAGTAATTTCAGAACATAGGTTGCTCTGTTTGATTTCTAATCCTAAATCTTTTTGTTGTTTGGGTAATGCTTCATTACATGTATCTATATTAATCATGTAAGGCTCACCTGTTTCTGCTCTTGCATTGATGATCTGCCACCATAAGTCTCTAGCATTTACAATCTTAGTAGGCTCATTAGTCTTAGGATCAATCAATCTAAAGTCTGCATCTTCTTCAACAGCTTTCAAGAACTCATTGGTAATGTTGATACCGTTGTGAAGATTAAGATTCTTACGATTAATATCTCCACCGGATTCTTTACGCATGTTAATAAACTCTTCAATCTCAGGGTGAGATATATCCATGTAAGCTGCATAGCTTCCACGTCTTGTTGTGCCTTGATTGAAGGCTAACATCTGTGAATCAACTACATGTATGAAAGGAATTGAACCAGTAGAACGACTCCCGTGAGTAGTAGATATACCGTTACTCCTAACGTCACCCCAATATCCACCAATACCTCCACCCGAAGATGCCAACCATATATTTTCATCATAGTGATCTGATAAACCATTCCTGCTATCAGGTACATAATTAAGGAAACAGCTAATAGGAAGCCCACGACTTGTTCCCCCGTTACTAAGTATAGGAGTGCTAAACATGAACCAGCAATTGGAACTGTAGTGATAAAGCCTTTGAGCCAATTCAAAGTCTGTGTGACCTTTGTATGTAGCTGCGAAGACTGATGCTCTTGCGAAGGCTTCTTGTGCATGTGTTTCATTCTCCCATAAGTATCTGTCCTTAAGTGTATCAAGACTAAACTTATCTAATAGTTTTTCATTACTGTAATTAATTTTTATACCAAGGTATTCTTTGATACCTACTTTATCGTCAACCATTCTGTGACTCCTTATCATGAATGTGAAGCATTATTATAGCATAGTGTAATATCTTAAGCAAGTCTTTTCTGTTCTTTCCTTCTTTATTTCCGTATCTTTTTGCATACTTTAAAATATTACCCATACAAAAACCTTCACCATGACCTGAGTCAATGATTACATCCGTAGCTTGGTACTTATCAGAAGCATAATGCTCACCATATGTACCATCAATGTATTCTTTTAGTTCAACTATATGTCTGCGTTCATTAAATTTATAATCCATAGTTACTCCATTCCATAGGTAGTGTGTCTTCACTATACCACCTAAAATTGTTTTTCTCAGCCCACTCAGCATGGGTTCGTTTTGTTCTGTCCTTTCTCATCTTAGCTCCCGGCATAGGGGCATAAGGTTTTTGAAATAAAAACACTAACTCAGTATCCTTTGGTAGTGCTGTTCTAATATGTATGTACTTACTATACTCAGGGTAGTCCCAAAACCTACCTTTAGCTTCAAGTAAAATAGTTTTACCATCAATTACTTTAACAAAGTCTGGCTCATATTTATGTTTAACAATGTAATCATACAGTTCCCAATGATGTTCCCAATCTTTAAGAACTGTCTCATGTAATTTAACTTCCCATAAACTATCGTAGCCTTTAGGTACACCTGTTTTTTTAGGTCTTGGTTTACGAGGTTTTCTAAATCCTACCATTATAATACAAGTCTAGATGAGTCATAGTTCTTGACTAACTTCCAGTAAGTTAGCATAGCATTAAACATTCCTAAGTGTTTAGTGTGTGATTCTTTATCCCAAACAAACGGAAGTATAAGACCTGTATCTTTTCTGTCTACAAATATAGATACTCGTTCAACATCATCAAAGCCACAGCCTTGAGCATATGCTGACAACTGCATTCCATGTTCATCAAACACCAACTTCGCTGGGTCTTTACCTTTCAGATTATCTTTTGTTTTAAAGTCTATAAATATTCCTGACTTAGAATACAAGTCTATCTTTCCACCATAACCTTCATCAGCACAGAAAGAATCTTCTGCTATCCACTCTTCATTAGGAAAAGTTTCATCTAAATATTTCTTGATTGCTTTGTAAGGTTTGGTTTTAGTTTTACCTAAGAACCCTTTCTCAATCATACCATGTATCTTTGTCCCTTGCTGGGCAGCTTGGATACCTACTTGTTTAGAATCTGTTTGGCATCTGTAATAAAAAGACTCAATCGTTTCGTCCTCTCCTTGTTCTAAGGTTAGGAAAGAATTAAGTAATTGTTTTTGTTTCCAAGTCTCTAAAGATGGCTTGGCTATAATACCCATGATGGTTGTCACAGACGGAACTAACCCTAAAGACTTAGCATCTCTGAGTGTAGTGTTTCGTTCTTTACCATTAGCACCTATGATAGTATACATAGGCTCACCCTCTTGGGTATACCAGTGTCCTGATTCAGACTTAAACTTATTATAGTTGTCCGTCACCAAGTTGTCAAGCTGTTTCTCTTTCATTTTGTTCCTCTGTTATACTTTCAATTAAATTGATAGCATCTTTTATATTTATTTTAAACCATTCACCGTTTTGTTGTAAAGCTTTTTTACCACATAGTTTATGTGCTTGTACTTCAGCAGTTCTTCTATCGTTAAAGTGCTTTGTATATTCTAGTTTGTAATCTCTCATTGGAGATGATGTTTGATACTGATTACATCTATCATTAGCATCTATAGCCATCCCAACTTTAACCCAACCTTTCCATGCAGGGTTAGTTATAATATAAACATAACCATCAGTTGACTTTTCATAATTAGATAAAGATGAAAAAGCTGCTCCTTCAAAAGTTTTATAGTTGCCGGGCTTGTAAAGTGGATGTGATTTAGGTATGTACTTACCATTAACAAACATTCTTTTAGGGTTGTTGTTAGTTTGGTTTGTATTTTTTCTACATACTTTACATATAACATCTAAACCATCTAGTTGTGATTTGTTTTTATACCAATCTTCAACAGATTTATTTGTGTTACATGATGTGCAAAATTTATTAATGTGTTTCACTCCAATCTCCTCCTATTTTATATTCACCATCAAGAGGACATCTCATATTAAAATGTTCTCCTGCCTGTTTTAAACTATCTACTGCAAGTTGTCCTACCTTGTTAGCATTACATTCTGGTACTTCAATCTGCCATTCGTCATGAATGTTAGCTACAAACTTATGTGGTACACCAGTTATCTTAAGTCTCGCTTCAAGTATCTCCAATGCTTTCTTCATTACAATAGCACCACCACCCTGTAGTAAACTATTTAATGCAGCATGTTCGTGTCGTATATAAATCTTACGACCATCTATACCCATTAAGTATCCTCGCTTTGCAGCTCCTTGTACTTTGTCCTTAAGAGTTTTAAATGTGGGGAGATTATCGAGAAAGCGTTGCTTAAGTTCTTTACCTTGCTTTCTTGATCCTCCAACCACACTCCCAATCTTTTCATCTCCTGCTCCGTATACGAGGGCATAGATGAAAGTCTTTGCTGTATCTCTTGATTCAAGCCCTGCAAGTTTTTGATTAGTTGTGTGTATGTCTCCGTTGACCACCTCATGTATATACTCCTTATCATTCATATAGTGTGCTAACATTCTAAGTTCTAGTCCTGAAGCATCAACCCCAAGCAGAACATTACCTTCGTCTACAGTCCAACAAGCTCTACACTCTTTACCAAAGGGACTGTATACTGCTGGTATCTGAGCCATGTTAGGATGATTGTGGGACATACGACCAGTAATAGTTCCGTTAGGAATGACTGAACCATGTACTCTTCCATCGTCTTCTAGTGCATCCAACCAAGACTGTATCTGAGCTATACGCTTTTGATACAGCAGGAAGTCTGCAATTAGTTTGGCTTCATGTATGTGGGTAATCTTTTTAAGTGTACCTTCATCTACAATCGGCTGACCTGTAGGTGTAAAACGTTTAGGTTTCCAACCTACCTCAACAAGATACTCACCAATTTGTTTACGACTACCTAAGTTAAACTCTTTAAGTTCTTGTCGCATGAATGGTTTGTAGTTTTTTGTAGCTATACAATTATCATATTCTTCAGGTCGTAATCCTGACTTAGATAACTCACCATCTTTCTTGAACTTAGGTACAACTAGTTTTACATCAACCATTCTAGGTTTGAATGTGCGTTGTACTTCCTCGACTATTTCATTCATCTTAGTTTTGAGTTCAGCCAGTAAAGTTGTAGCCTGTCGTTCGTCAAACTTGAACCCATTGTTTTCTTGATCAGACATTATCCGAGCAACTCTGTGTTCAAGATCAATTGACTGTTGACTAAAACCCACTTGTTCATTGAGTAATGTATAGTAAACTAATTCATTTAGTTTAACATCGTTGATACAATACTCGAGCATCTGTGGTGTATACTCATCAAAGTCTATAGGTTGCTCTTGCTTTGCAAAGTTTACCCGATAACCCCACGTCTTTAAACTGTGTCCGTTTTCTCGGATAGGTTTAAACAACCTAGACATAACAAGAGTATCTTCAATGTTCTTGTGATATAAATCTACACCAGTTAGTTTCTTAATAACATCTAGATCAAAGCGTAAGATGTTATGTCCGATTAATGTATCGGCATTGCTAAGAAACTCTAAACCTTCTTCAAGTTTGTCAGGTGTAAAAGCATGAACCTCACCACCAACTTCTTTGGCTACAATACAATGTAACTTGGTTGGTTTGAGACCATCACATTCTATATCAAATATAATTTTAGAATTCTGTGTTGTCAAATGTTTCCTCCTCTGATAACTCAAAGAGTCTACCAGTTTCGTTGTTGTAACGTAAGCTACAGGCTAATCCAGTATCACCTGTGTATCTTGATTTAAGTACACGTACTCTTGTAGTGTTAGCTTCGTCTTGATTCTCTGCTTGTTGATTACGTTCTAGTGCAATCACACAATCAGATAGTTGTGCTATTCCTGCTGAACCTTTGAGGTGTGAGAGAGATACTTCAATCCCTTGCTCATGTCCTTTATCACCTGATGCTCTACGTAAGTGAGAGACTAGTATCATACCTACCCCTGTTTCTTCAACAAGACTACGCAATCTATTCATCAGTGAATCAATACCTCTACGTTCATCACCTTCACCCATGACATTGACTAGCATATGTAGATGATCTACAACCACCCACTTACATTCACAGCCTACAATAATATATCGTAGCTTAGAAAATACTTCATCAATATCTGTGACACCAAGATGGGCATGGATAAACACACGACCTTTGGGTATGACTTTATCAAACAGATTAGTTAGTTGTTCTTCACTATACTGTTCTCGTCTTTCGTTAAGATACACTCGATCATTAGCTTCAATGGATATAATACCATCAGCAGTTCGTAACCAGTTCTCTTCAAGAGCTACAATACCTACGTTGTCTTCAGTATTTTTAATGAGCCAATGTTCAAGCTCACGAGTAACACTAGACTTACCTAGTCCTGTGCCACCTGTCAGAGTTACTAGCTCACCTTTACGCATACCAAATAGTTTCTTGTTGAGACCTTCCCAAGGATAAGCTATGCTCTCTTTAGTCTCTCGGTGTAACCACTCAGACTTTTTAGCAGACAAGTCCATGATACCTGATGGTGTATAGGTTCTAGCTTCCCACCATGCAGACATAAAGTCTTGAAACTTCTTCTGTCTAAGCATATCGTTAGCATCTTTACATCCATTAGGTAATGTAACTATCTTAGCCTTGCCGGGTTTTAATATACGAGCAACCTTTCTAGCTGCTTCTTTACCTGCCTTGTCATTATCAAAACATAACACTACATTCTCAAATGATTCAACAAACTCAATGCTCTCTCGTATATCTTTGACAGCACCTGATGCACCACGCTTTAACGAGACACATGCCCACTTTGACTGCATCAATTCATAAGCAGCCATAGCATCACACTCACCTTCAACAATTGTCAGATACTTACCACCAGTATTTCGGAACAACTGTTCCCCAAATAAACCAGTGCCTTCATATGTACCTGCAAATGCAAAGTTCTTGTTGTCTACAAAACGTGTCTTAGTCCCAACCACTTCGTTACCATTGAAGAATGGATAGATGTGTTGAGATACTTTGTTATCTGTACTTACTACTCGTCTCACTCCATACTTCTTAGCTGTGTCTTCAGAAATACATCTGTCTGTAAGAGCACCAAAGCTACCAGTATATGTGTTAAGAAAAGTATTACTTACTTTAGGTTTAGGATTTGTGTCCATAATTTTACCATCACAAGCATCAATATAATTAGGAAAGTGTGTCTCACAGCTAAAGCAATGAGCAGACTTGTCCTCGTTCATAGACACAGGATCAGAGCCACCACATGAAGGGCAGGGTAATTTATGTCGTACGAATTTACTTTGTTCTTGCATTCTATCTCCTTTAGAAAAGTGGCTAGGCTTTTACACCTAGCCGAGTTATTTATTTTGAAGATTCTTCGTCAGTCTCTTCGGCTGGTTCGACTATAGCTTCGTCTCTACCCTTGAGTAACTCTTCCAAGTTAGCTCGATGGGTACGACTAGCAAAGTCTAAGGCTTCAATGACAACCTGTAGGTTACCAACCTTCTGTACAATAACAGTTGCTTCTTGCTTCACTGCATCATCAGTAATGTTATTGACATCAAAGTTGGTAGTACCATCATCATTGTTGATAGTAATGATCATTAGAATTCCTCTCCATCGGATAAGAACTCATCACCATCACCATTCTTGTAAGGCACAAGATCGGTAATCATTACTGCCTGTAAATCTAATCCTGTGTAAGGACCAAACTTACCTTCGCCACTGTATTCGTTGTACTGGACTTTAATCTTCGATCCATTACCAACAGCAGTTGTGACTTCCTGCTTCTCAGCATTCATCAAACGAGGTGCAGGTCTAACCATTCCGTTAGGTCCATTTACTTTACGTTTGATTATAACAGCAGGACCTTCATCCATCTGTTTTACTTTGTGTCCACGAGATGCAAACTCGTTTGCTGTCTCATCATCAACCACTAGGTTGACTGTGTACACGGGTTCAAATGTCGTATTGGGTGTCGTTATACTAGCCCAGTACGCTGTTCCTTCTAATATTGCCATATGCGTTTCCTCCTTTATAGCGTTGTTGTGAAGTTGGAAGGGTTGTGAGTAGCTACCCTAGAAGCCACAGCATTAGCTGCACCAAACCATCTGTTCAATTGGAGATAGAGGGCTTGATATGTTTGGTTACTCATTGTGATACACAGTATAACAGAATCAGTCTTGAATGTCAAGCAAAATATCTTCCATACTTATCACAGGGTTTTCAAATAAAGTGACCAGGAATTTTTCTCCATCTTTTTTCACTTCATAAGTAGCCTTGTTATCATAGAAAGATTCATAGTTAGCTGCTACATAAGCTTCAAACTTTCTTAGTTCATCTCTGTCAAAGATAGCTGTCTCTCCTTCAGCCATCATCCGTTCGTATATATAATTCATGCAACCTCCTGTGTTGTCCACCATATAGGCTTAGTTCTATTACGTTCCCATTTGGCATAGTGTTTTTCGTTAATGCAGTAATCACGATAAGCAATGATAGCATCCTCATTCTTATACTCCTCAGGCATAGCCTGTGCTAGTGGTGTCAGACTTGTATGTGTAATGTTATCAGGCATCTTACTCAATGGTTCTTCTAGCTTGACAACACTTGCATGTTTTCTACCATACCTATACTCATACTCCAAGCCTAGTGCTAAGAAGTGTTTGTATAACCACGAGTAGTTAGAGCTAGATTCTCTAGCCCATATAGTACATGGATGATTCCAGTATGCACGTTTGTACAAACCATTAGCATCTGCGTACTCATCACCATCTAGTTCTCGGTGTGCTGTACATAACATCTGTGCTGTTTCTAGTGGCATCTTGACTAACATCTTATCAGGTTGTGCTTCTGCTGATATAGTCGGACATTCATCAAAATAAAATATGTTCATCATTCTCCTCAATTTGAAATGCTTCGTTAAGATGATACAGTAAGTCTGCTATGGCATGTACCTCTCGTATATCTATACCACCATATTCAAACAAACTATTCACACCTTGTTTGGATTTACGATAGTTATTTTTCATCCATTTTAAATTTCTTTCTTGAAGTTTAACTGTTATTATTTTTTCTTTTATACTCATTTACCTTGCCCTCGATATTTTTTGAAGTTGCTTTTCTTGTTCTTGTTCATGGTAGAGAAAGCAACATTACCTCTACCTTGACTTGTCTTTTTACCTCTGCCTTGTGTAGCAGATACATGAGCAGCTTTGTTCCATGTCTTAGCCATTATAACTCCTCAACATATTGTTTGTAAAATCCATCACACCAATCTGACTTGTGTTTGGTATAACCAACTGCATGAAAGTTTATCAACTGTAATAGTATTATAATTACTATATAAATTAAATGTTTAGTCCAACCCATAGTGTTCCTCCACTGTTTTCTTACGACTGTCTCTGTACTCTGTAATTCTTCTACCATCTGCATAGCTTACTGTTTGTTGTGTCCATAAACCATCTTTGTATCTAGTGTCAATACCTACAACTTGCTTTGCTTGTTTTTCTAATTCAAGCATTTGTCTTTGTTGTTCAACTGCATCACTGTGTTGTGTCATTTTGTTCCCTCAACTTTTTTAGTTCCATTAACTCATCCCATTTGTAAAACTGTTTAGTCTCTGCATCCCAAAAGTTTCCACGTTGAGTTTTCTTTAATGGTGTGGGTATATGTGGTTCAACTTTGTCTTCCTCAATCAAGTACATATACAAAGTTGTCATTGATAAAAGCAAAACAACACCCACTACTGCTAACATAAATTCCATATTAGTTTTCTCCCACCTTGAAAAACATCTCAATGTTTTCAGGTAATTTATTTCTTAAGTCTCTTAGTTCAGTAATGTCTTCTTCAAACTCCCAAAGTTCTTGAGTGTCTACATTACCTATGCTAAAAAGTTTTTCTACACTTGGTAGCTTTACCATGTTATCAATAGCTTGTTCTACTGTTCGTGCAAAAGTTTTGATTGTAGTTCTTTCATTATCTGATTGAACATCCATTAAGTATTCATCCATTAAAATCTCCTATCTAAATATTTTTCTTGTTGTTGTTCGTGAATCTCTGCAAGTTCCTTGTACGTTGTAATGTGTGGATTAGCTTTTAGTATTTTCATTATCCACTTGTCAGACATAAAAGATAAATGCATTTGACGATTGCCAAAGGCATGAGTTTGATCGGGCATAAGTTGATCAACATTCTCCACAGTAATTACATTACCTTGATCTTCGGGCAATATAGATTGAAGCCACTCAACCTGTAAAGGTTTGACTAGCTTACGAAGTTTCTTTAATTGTTTGCTGTTCATTGCCAAGCCTTGAACTCCATGTATGGTTCTTGCTTGTATCCTTCAGGCTTGAACTCAATCAATGATGATACTTCAA
>Ga0209348_1001152_pt1 | contig 13042 bp, 36 predicted proteins | sample ETNvirenome_2_30_FD_184065 | JGI IMG/M metagenome (GOLD analysis project Ga0209348, IMG submission 184065) | Marine viral communities from the Pacific Ocean - ETNP_2_30 (SPAdes) (version 2) | ecosystem: Environmental > Aquatic > Marine > Oceanic | place: Pacific Ocean | collected 2013-06-22 | reverse complement strand
TTGGATGTTGTATAAGGAAGATCATTTTAAAGTTGGGGGTCATGATCAAAGGTTTGCCCCCTATGGTTACGAAGATTCTGATATTTTTAACAGATGGATCTTAGGAGGTTTAAAAATGATACAATCCAGAGATTCGCTTTGTTATCATATGACTTGTAGGGGCCATAGATGGAATGCAGGTGTTGGTATTGAAAATGCTGATTATAAGGTAACCATGGAAAGATGTAGAAGGGAATTTTTAAGAAAATGGGGTGAATGGATCAGAAATGATGTTTATCAGCATCCAATTATTAACCCTAAATATAATAAGGGTTTAATTATTAAAAATTGTACAAACGATTTACTTGCAATGTTAGAACCTTGGTTTGATACTGTTTATGTAGATGAATCGTCTGATAGAGCTATGGTTGATAATTATATTACATTAGAATCGCCCAATACAGTTACTAGTTTATATGAAAGAATAAAACCCTATGACAATGAAAAACAAAATGATATTTTAGTTGCTATAGATGCCCAAAAATTTACTCAACAGGATCTTACTTACATAAGTCAATTATCCGCTATTCTTAATGATAGTGGCCAAGTTGGTTCATTTGAACTTGGTAATTTAAAAATTGATATAATCTCATTAAAAGAATATACAGATCATTTGGAGTCCATAAAATAGTTTCGTATATTTACCGGTTTTCAAAATTAAATGTATATTTATGAGTTATGTTGTAAAAAATCCCCAAACTAATATGAAATTAAAAATGATCCCTTGTTCATCTTGTGGTGAACCTATGCCGGAATTAAGGTTACTTAAATATGGCTATGATTATTGTGTCAAGTGTTCTGAAGCAGGACTCGGTGCTGGTAGAAAACAAGGTGTACCTATTTTAATGGGTGAAGGTGATCATACTTGGGTAGAAACGGTTATTATGGATGCTAATCAATATGAAAGGTATCTAGCTCAGGAAAAGGCTGAAGCAAAATTAGATAAATCTACTCAAGCAGAAAAATTGGATTTTGATAAAGAAGATAAGAAAAATTTACAAGGTCCATTTAAAATAATAAATAATACAGATAAAGATAGAACTTAGTCATGCCCAAACCTAAACCATTATCTAAAGAAATGATAATGGCAGCTCAAGCTAAAACTAAATCAAACATGGCTGCTGCCAGATATCTCCATGTTTCGTATCAGCATTATAAAAAATGGGCTAAGTTATATAAATTATTTGATAGTCATAAAAATCAGGCAGGTAAGGGAATACCTAAATTTTTAAGAGGACCTAAAAAAATGCCCCACATGCTTGAAATAATAGAAGGTAGAATAGCGGCTTCTTCATTTGATCCTAATAAACTTAAGTATGCTTTAATAGAGCAGGGATATTTATTAGAGGAATGTGCTGTATGTTCTTTTAAAGAAAGGCGTGTTTTAGATTACAAAATGCCTTTGTTACTACATTTTAAAGACAATAATAGCAATAATTACAGCCTTGATAACATTCAATTGCTATGTTACAATCATTATTTTTTAACTGTTGGTGATATTTTCAATAATAAGGACATTAAACAAATAGAAACTAAACAGGAACATTTTGGTACTACTGAAAAAATAGAATGGGAAGTAGATGATTATCATTTACAAAGGCTAAAAGAATTGGGACTTGAAGATGACGATGAAGTAAACCAATATATTTCTAAAATATGAAAAAAGCAAGATCAATAAATAAAAAACACCATAAAATAGTTAAGGATTATTCTAAACAAAAAAGTAAACATTTAGAAAAATTAACTGATAAAATGCTTAAAAATGATGAAAAAGCTCAGGTGTTAAAATCTAAAGTTATGAAAGGTAACTTTTTAAAAAACTTTTAATTATGAAAAAACTATTAACATTACTAACATTAATAACAAGTGTGACATTGTTGTCAGCTTTTACTTATAAAACAATTAGGGCATATAGTGAACCAGTTTCAACTATAGAAGCTCAACCAATAAGTAATTTACAGGTAAGCAATGATGTAATTGAAGTTGAATTTGATTCTGTAGAAGATGATTTTGATGCAAGAGGACATATGGCTTTTTTAACTGCATTAGGACATCAAGAATCTGGAAATAATTATTTTGCCGTTAACCAATTTGGTTATATGGGTAAATACCAATTTGGAAAAGCAACATTAAGAACATTAAAAATTAAAGTAAGTAAAGAAGAATTTTTAAATGACCCCGAATTACAGGAAATTGCCATGCATAAACTACTTCAATATAATCAGAAAAAACTACAAAATTACATAGATAAATTTGATGGGCAAATAGTTCATGGTATATTAGTAACCGAATCTGGTTTATTAGCTGCTGCTCATTTAGGAGGTCAAGGTAGTGTCAAAAAATGGTTTAGAACTGGTAAAGCTAGACAAGATGGAAATGGTGTAAAAATTACTAGTTATATGAAACGATTTTCTGGATATAAATTATATTTATAATAAAATAAAGTGGTGAAAAAGTTATTAATTATTTTAGTTTTATTTAGTGGTTTTATATATGGTCAAGACTACACTAGAGGTAAACAATTATTTAATACACATTGTGCAGCATGCCACAAAATGGATAAAAAATTAGTTGGTCCCGCTCTTAATGATATAGTAGATAGACAGGGTAAGGAATGGACAAAAGAATGGATTTATAATAATAATGCTTTAAGAGAATCAGGTGATGAATATGCCATCCAAATCTGGGAGGAATATAATAAAGCTGCTATGCCTGGATATCAATTTCTTAAAGATGAAGAATTAGACGATATTGTTGAATATTTAGCTCAATGGCAAACTAAGAAAGATGAAGCTGCTGCTACAGTAATAGCTCCAGTTGCTTCTGAGGGTGGTCAAGTGGTAGTTAATAATGCACCAACACCTTTTTACATTTATATACTGCTTATAATATGTTTAATAATAGTATTAGCTGCGTTATATGCTTTTTATGTTGGTTTAAGAGCTATTGGTGATGTAACAGAAAAAACACAAACTACTAATTTATATTTAATGAAAAAGTTAAATATGGATCAAAATAGAGTAGATGGAGAAATAGAAGCTTTAATTAAAAAAGAAGTTAAGGAAAAATTAGGTAAAAAAATTAAAACCCTAAAAAAAGACATAAATGATAAACTTAAAAACTTTGATTAGTATTTATAACTAAATGGCAAGATTAATTGTAAGTGCATATAAATGGAAACCCAAGAAAAAAAGACCTGGTATTCATTCTAAAACTAAAAATTCAAAATCAAAACAAAGTAAAAATTATGTTAAAGCATATAGGGGACAAGGAAGATAAAATGGAATTAACAATTTCAAAGTTATTTAATACAATGACAGATGAAGATTTTATATATGTTCATCGTGCGGGACAATTAAAAAGATTTTGTAATGCTCTTTCTATTGATTTAAATTCTGATCCCTTTAAATCTAAATTTTATGAAGCCTAAAACTAAAGATAATTTACCTAGATTTAATCCTTTTTGGAAGGATGGGGCTATTAAATTTATTCATACTAATAAGAAAAAATATACTAGAAAAGATAAACATAAAATTAATTTAGATTAATGTTTAAAATAAATGTGGGAAAACTTGGCTTTCCTATTTTTTTTTCGTATATTTACGGGTAAATAAAAATAAAGGTTATGGCACTATGGCAATTCACAAATTTTAATAAATATGGAAATCCTAGAACTAGGATTATGTTTAGACCTGATGGTGAAGGTTTTTCACACGGACCTGGTTTTGGTTCTACTATAGTAAGAAGATACCAATATGAGGTTAAAGGTGGTAATATCCCTCCTAGCATATTAAAATTAAATGGCAAAACATATATTATGCCTTGGTGGAAGGAAGTTGAACCAGAAACAACTTTAAATGATATTAAATGGATTAAACCAAAGCCAAAAAGAATAGAACCAATAGTAGAAATAAATGTCAGTGGAAGTAACCCAGATATAAAATATAAAACGTCGTATCATCCAAGTTCCGGTAATTATTATTGTAATTGTCCTGGTAAATGGATGGCTAAAGATGGTAAATGTAAACACATAAAAGCATTAGAGGCAAAAATTAATAAATAAAGGTTATATGATAGAATTAACAAATTTCATCGAAGCGATGCGTGCTACAAGTAGTAGTACAGAAAAAGTACAAATTATAAAAAATGCAAGCTCTTATATTCATAAAATTTTAGAGTATACTTATAATCCCTTTAAACAATATTATGTTACAAGTAAAACATGTATTAAAAATAAGGATAAAATTAATCGTGCTCAGGATTTTACTTTATTTAGTGTATTAGATATGTTAAATACTAGAACCGTTACAGGTCATGATGCTATAGCATTAGTTAATGGTTTTAATGAATATTGTCATGATCCATATCTTTTTAAAATTATAGATAAAGATTTAGGTATTAGAGCAGGGGCTAAAGTAATTAATAAGGCTGTCCCAGGTCTAATTCCTGAGTTCTCGGTTGCATTGGCTAAAGAATATGATGGCAAATGTAATTGGAATGATAATTGGCATGCTTCAAGAAAATTAGATGGTGTTAGATGTTTAGCTATTGTTGATGAAAATGGCGATTGTAAACTTTATTCTAGAATGGGTAAACAATTAACTACATTAGATAAAGTAAAAGAAGCCATTGAAGCAACTAATGTTGTAAACCAGGTATTTGATGGTGAGATTTGTTTAATGGATGAAAATGGAAATGAGGATTTTCAAGGTGTAATGAAAGAACTTAGACGTAAAGATCACCAAATTGAAAATCCTATATTTATGATATTTGATATGATACATAAATCTGAATTTGATAACCAAAAAGGTACTGAAAAATTATCTGAAAGATTAGCTAAATTAAGAGCTTGGCAAGGGGGTAGACGTACAAATGCTAAAATATTGCGTTATACAGAACAATTTGTTATAACAGGTGATGAACATTTTAATACTTGGAGTGAATTAGCAGCTAAAAATGGTTGGGAAGGATTTATGGTGCGTAAGGATGTTGGTTATGAAGGTAAACGTAGTAAAAATTTACTTAAAATAAAGAAATTTTTTGATGCTGAGTATAAAGTAATTGATTTTGATATTGATAAACATGAGATTGTAGTTAATAATAGATCAGAAACAGTTCCAATGCTATCACAAGTATGGATTGAACATAAGGGTCATAAGGTAAAAGTTGGTAGTGGTTGGACACATGAACAAAGATTAAAATACATTGATGGGTCAATTGTAGGTAAAATTATTACAGTGCAATATTTTGAAGAAACTAAAAATGATAAAGGTGGAATTAGTTTAAGATTTCCCACTGTTAAAATAGTACATGGAGATAAAAGAGAAGTGTAGAGTAACTTGGTGTAATAATCCTAGAAAAGCTCGTTCTGTAGTTTGTGATTTACATTCACAGTATAAAACAATATGTAGAGCTGCTATTAGACTTGATAGACCGCATTTAATGTATAAAGTAGAAAAATGGTTAAAAGGTGAACATCAATGTGAAAGATGTGGTTTTGATCCTATTATATCCTACCCTGATTTAGATTTACTTGGTCAATCTTCTATGTTAGATGTTGATCATATAGATTCTAATTTAAAAGGTATAGTTGAAGAGGAATCACCTATTAATTATCAATTATTATGTAAACATTGTCACATCGTAAAATCAAGGGAAGAAGGTGATTGTATTTCCAAAGTAAATAGAAAATAATATGTATAAATAAATTAATAAAATGGCAGAAAGAAAAGATAATAGATATGTAGTAACATTTGAAGCTTATGTTTATGCTGAAAATGATTATATGGCTAGAAGAAAGTCACATGCAGTTAATGACTCAATTAACGCAATAATGAATGTTCAAGATTCTGAAGTAATGGATATTGTTGAACAACCATTTGGTACTATGGGTAATAGAAAATTAGATGATATTTCTAAACCCAGGGATAAAAATAAAGATAAAGATTTACCATTTTAATATGAATAAAGGAGTTATTAGAATACAAAAAGGGTTATTAATGATAGAAGCTTTAGTTAAATCTAAAGACTTAACCCCAGAACAAAAATTAGAGGATATTCAATATTGTTTAGATAAAATTTGGGATAATGAGAGGTAGACCAACACAAAGTATAGCACCAGTAGTCGTAGTTTGGAAGGCATCTAAACATGGACGTTCAAAACCTAAAATGAAGGTATTTAAAACTAAACATGTTGATGATATTATTGGTAGTAAAAAAGTACATGGCATACCAGAAAATGCTATTTATTTAGATATTGGGGTAGGTGAATCATTTATTGAACGTTATAAGAAAAAACATAAACTTGCCTAACTTTTTACATATTTATAACAAATATTAATCAAAAAAAATTATTATGTTACAAATTATAGGTCTTATAGTAGTATTATTAGCAATCGGAGCAGCAGTTTATTACTTCGGTTTTTATAAAAGAGGTAAAATTAATGATAGAGATGGTGATTTCATCCCTGATGAAATAGAAGATGCTGCAGATAAAGTTAAAGGTGCTGCTAAAGAAGTAAAGCGTAGAGCTAAAAATGTTAAAAAAGAAATAAAAGATGTTGTTGATGCTGCCAAAGAAGTAGGAAACCAAATGGGAGATGTTGGTGCTGCTGTAAAAGGTAAGAAAAGACAAGGTCGTAGAAAGAAAAAATAATATGAGCAAATATAATCTTACAGATATCCTTAAAGAATTCGTAGGCGGAGGCCGTATTGGTACTTTAAAAATTTCATACAGGGACTTAGTTGATAAAATGGATGAACTTGAAAAATTAGGTAATGTTGTTGTTAGAGATAGAGGTCCTTCAGCTGATGGTAAAGTAAATAGAGAATTTGAAGTTGTATTAAAAAATGAGGCGGTTCCAGGTGGTAATAGACAGGAAAAGGGATTTACTGTATATGATTATAAATTTGGATTTGACCCAGGTGATATAGATAATTTTGAGGAAGAATATAATTTTAGTGTTGGGGGTAATAACTTAGCATTAGCTCAGGATTTAGGTTTGGATGTCAAACCTTATAGATTGGAAGAAGAAAAATCTGGTAATGTAATTAAGGATTTAGCCCAAGCTGATGAGGTAATTAAAATGATCAAAATGATGAATCCTGATGTTAGACAAGATTTACTTATGAGAATAGCTAGAATGGGTCAGAAATTAAACGAAGGTGATTTATTCTCATCTAAATTTAGTAGAGAAGATCTTAAGGATATTATTAATGATTTAAATAAAGGTCTAATTTTAGATATACCTACAAGAAGAGCTTATAAATTTTTAACATCATTACTTGATAAGCAAGATAGAGTAGAATTGGGATTAGATGAACAAATGTATATTGATGATGAAGAATTTAATAAGGAAATGGGTAGATCTAAAAAAGATGCATTAAGACAAGAAATGATGTTTCATGTTAATCAATTAATGGATGGCAATATAGATAAGAATGATTTTATGAATGTAGTAGAAGATATAATGATGGATTTAGGTTTAAAAGAAGAAATAGAAATACCTGGTTCTGTTTTAAATAAAATTGCCGCTAGTGTTTCTAACCCAGCTACTGGCGCTAAAGCTATGCTAGATTTTTATAGACAAATTCAAGATAAAGAAAATATTGATTTAGCTACTAATGCTAAGTTTAAAATGGCTATAGATAAACTTAAGGATTTGGCTGATGATAAAGAAGTAGATGAAGTAATGGGTATTGATAGGAAAGGAAGGAAAAAACCAGAATCCAAAAGCAACATGACTAAAGTAAATGAAGAAAGTAATAAAAAAGCAAAAATTAGAGCTTATTTAAAAGATTATTATACTAATCCTAAAGACCCTAAGGACGTAAGAATAGATGATGGTTTAATAGATGAATTTTTTGAATACTCAGAAGATGTTCCTAATTTTGAAAATATGGATATGGATGAGATAGTGGATGAGTATGATGAATTTATCTTCCAGAATAAAGATGTAATGGAAGACGTAAGAAAACATTTTAAGAGATTTATGTAGTGCAGGTGCACATTTTCCAAACAAAATTAGAGCGCATTAGCGCTCTTTTTTTATCTGTATATATTTATTATTGTATTCCTTAATCTTATGAAAGTAAATATTATTGGTTTTAGACTACCAACGGCTACTCCTGATCCTACAAGGCATTCTTCTTGTGGTTGGGTTGCAATATATAATAATAAAGAAGTTGGCTGGTGTAATATGACTTTCCTACCAGATAATACTATTAAATTAGAAGATTCATTTGTACACCCAGATTATAGAGGAAAGGGCATTTATAGACAATTATGGGAAACAAGAATGAATTATATTAATACTAATTATAAGAATTATGATCTTATGGCTTATTGTAAGCCAACAACATTAGAATTTTTTAAAAAACATGGTTTTATTGAAAAAGAAATTATAACTCTTGTAAAGAAACCTGCGTAAAAATTTGGTTACCTGAATATTTTTTCGTATATTCACGCCATATTAATAATAAAGGTTATGTCAAATCCACTATTAAATTTCCTATTAGATAAAAAATCAAAAGGTTTACCTATGAACGTAGGACAAGCTATGTCTGAATTAGATATTTGGCGAGAAGGTAAAGTTGAATCTGTAGCTAATACTTTCAGAATTGAATGGGAAAAAAATAATCCACCAATTGAACCTGATTTTGATTGGGAAAATGAAGTTGCTAATGCTAGATAAATGTGTTAAATGTAATAGTGAAATTAATCCTTTGAGATTAAAAGCATTACCTGGAACTAAAACCTGTGTTAATTGTTCTTCTATTGAAAGATGGTATGTAAGAAATATTGTATCAGGAAAAACGGAATATGCTGAGGCTGAGATTATTAAGGACCCTATATTAGCCGAAAGTATTAAAAATATGGATAAAAGATTAGGATGGGGTTCTAATTTAAATAAGGTAAGAAGATGAATTTTGATAATTTAGTTTTTATAAAACACCCAAATGATCGACTTGAAGGCCTTATGGCTAAATATCGTTTTAATAATGGTAAAGAGTTATCCATAGTTGCGGGAAATGGTTTGTATTGTAATACTAGATACGGTGTTCGAAAAGGTGGTCCTATGTTAGAAGTTGAAGATGTAGTAAGCTGGGAAGTAATGGTAGGTGGTAGAGTAGAAGGTTGGCAAACTAAAGATCAAATTAATAAAATAATTAAAGAATATGAATAAATCAATTAATATTAAAAAGTTTAAAAATTTAGCTAAAGCTTTAGCTAAAGAAAATATTATAGTAGAATACCAAACTGATTGGTCTAAATCAGTAAATGGTAGTTATGCTTTAAGTGATAGGCCCTACATTGGTAGTGGAAATTATAATGGAGTTGAAGGTTGGTATTTTAAAAGAAATAGTAATAAAAACTTTACTGCCAAAGAAAAAAATAAAATTAAAGAAATACTTTTAAAAAAAGGATTTAAAAGTAAAGGTTTTTCTAAATATGAAGTTGAATATGATAATGATAGATCATATCGTCCAACTTTTAGTTTCATTTTTAGTTTATAATATGGATAAAAATACTAAGGAAAGTTTATATTACCAAGTCAATAAAATGATAGATCTACTTACTGATAGAGACGTTAGAACAGTAGAAATAATGTTAGAGGGTTTAAGAAAAGAAATACAAGATGGCATTTACGATTGATGATATGATAGATTGCGTTATTTGTGGTGCAGCCATACCTGATTGGGGACATAACCCAGATCCTATTTCTAAAACTGGTAGATGTTGTGATAGTTGTAATCATTTAGTTATTGTTAGAAGAATAAAAGATGCTTATGGAGGGTCAGGAGATAATAGATAGACTCCAAAAGGTAAAAAAGTTAATTGATGCTAATAATATTAAACAAGCTCAATTAAATATTAATTATATTATAGATGATATCTATATGTACAAAAATAATTGTTTATGAAAGTAGAAAGACAAGTTTTACATTATTGTTTTGATAAGGCAAAAGAATTTATTAAATTGGGGGAACGTGATAAAGCTAGAGACTATTGTGATATGGGAATAGCTTACGTTGCTGGTAAAAAAGAAAATGGAATGGACGGAGAGGATTTAATTGAAGATGTTAGAATTAATCTTTGGTTAGAACGTTTTTGGATGTTCCTTGAAAATAAAAAGTTAATGTTATGATAGAATTATTAAAACATGTATTAGGAATTTGTGGTGATCATTGGCACCCTAATATTTGGACTGCAGCTGCCTCATCACCAATAATAGCTTCCACTGTTTATTATGTAAAATGTAAATGTGGGGGTTGGTTTAATCATAAAAAAGAATGTACACATTATGAAAAAAGTTAAATTATATATTGAATTATATTATCCTGTTATTTTATCATTTTTATCATTTCTATACTCTGTATCGTTATGGTTTAGTGGTAATAAATTAGAGGGTATTTTTGTTGGAATTTGGGTTCCATCAATTTTAGCATTTGCTATAGCAATTAGACAACGTAGAAATGATTTTTTTAGGCAACAAGCTTATAAAAATAGAAGAAAAGGCAATCAAAAAAGAAGAAGAAAATGATTACAGGTGATATGTTAGTAATGTTTGTAATAGGATTTATTATATTCTGTTTTTATATTGGTGGTTTGCTTTATGCCATTTATTGGGGGCATAGCACACAGAGAAAAGAAATGGAAAATGATCCTGAGTTAAGAGATTATTATAATAGACATCACAATTATGACCCAGTTGACTATGATGGTCATGGCAATTGGGGTAGATTTAATCCTCATGCTGATGAAAAAGATGATAGTTATGTTAAAAATCTTTTTGGATCTAAGAAAAAACTAACTAAAGGCAAAAAAAATGTAGGTAAAAAAATGTTTTGGGATTAATGAAAAAACGTTTTGGTAAATATCATGATTTTATAGTTTTATGGACTATGTTTTGGGTTGCAATTAGTGTGGGTTTATTAATGGCTTATATAACAAATTAAATTATGTGTAGTTCTGGAGCTCATTATTTAGATTGGGAAGAAATAGAAGAATTAGAAAGATTATACAAGGAAGAAATGGAAGGTACTCCTCCTAAGTATATTTGCAGTTATTCAGGTTTACCTTCATTATTAATATATCAAGAGGATGAAATTAACAGATAAAGATATGGATAAAATAGGCAAAGTATTACTTGTAATATTTTGTTTTTTAATGCTTATGTTTTCAATAGAAACTAAAGCTCAAACCTTTACAGTAACTAAATGTGATATGCATGATCATTATGTTATTGATTTTATTGATGAATTTGATGACACATATTACATTAATGGTGATAAAATAATTAGTAAAGGTAAGTTAGATTTAACTGAAAAAGAGTATAAACAATTAATTAAAGACATTAAAAAGACACTCAAATATACAGAGCATGAAATTAACAGACAAAGTTATGCTGTGATCAAGTATGGCTGGGTTAGGGACAGTGTATGGGTTTATTTTAATAAAAAAGCCTTTAGTGCTGTAAAATCAGATATAGAATATTTAAATAGTAAGTTATGAGTCAAATAGTGGAAATTAAAAAGAACAAAACAAATTACGTTCAAATTGAATTACGTGAATATGAAGGTCATCCTTATGTTGATGTAAGAGAATTTTATGATGCTGAAGATGGTAAACGATTACCTACTAAGAAAGGTATTACGTTTTCTCCTAAGGTATTGGAACAAGTAATTGATGGATTAGTACAAATTCAAAATAATATTAGTAATGAGTGATTTTAAAATTATAGGTCTTGCACATGGTCCTTTATTAGGATTTCAGTACATTGATAAAGAACATGATGATGACTGGCATGAATTTAATATTTACTTATTTGTTATTTGTTTAAGTTGGACTTGGGAATGATTAAAATGGAATATCTATTAATAGGAATTTTTTGGTTTATATTAGGCCATATAGCTGTGTTTTTTCAGTTAAATGGACAATTTAAATGGGAATGGTTTGCTAAGAATGAATGGGCAGTAGCTTTATTTGGTTTAATTATTTCATTTTTTTATATTTGGGGTACAAAATATACTGTTGGTGCATTTGATGGTTTATTATGGCCTGCTAGATTTATTGGATTTGGGATTGGTATGATTATTTATGCTTTAGGATTATGGTTTTTCTTTAAAGAAGGCATATCAACTAAAACACTTATCAGTTTAATATTATGTGTTATTTTAATTAGTATTCAAGTATTATGGAAAACGGAAACGAAAGACAAGGTAGAAGTAAAGAACAATATAGAAATTCGGCAATAGGGGCTTTTATTAGTGGTTTAGCATTTATTATTAGCCTTATTTTAATTGCAATTTTTGGATGAAGAAAAAATTTAAACATCTGGTGATTATAAGTCACCCTGATCAAAAATCATTTTGTTATAATGGAATATTTAAAACCATTATTAGACAAATGAATAAGCATAAAGAGGTGTATAAAGTAATTGATTTATATGAAGATAAATTACATAATGACAGAGACGATCTTATTAAGGAGTATCAGGATTTAATTACTTGGTCAACACATATCTATATAGTTTCACCTGTATGGTGGTTTAGATTAACCCCAAAGCTTGAAACATTTTTTGACCAAGTACTAACTCCTGGATTTGCTTACAAATTTATTAATATAACTAAATTATATGCTTATCCTAAACCATTTCTAAAAGATAAAAAAGTAAGAACTTATATTACACATGGAGCACCTATGTTACCTGTAATTACTTTATATTTAAACTCAGTTAAACTAAGATTAGTAATGGGTGTTTATACATTTGTATTTGGATGGAAATTAAGTAGATGGCTTAAAACTAAACAATTTTGGTCAGTACCATTTGTATCAAATGAAAAACGTAGAAAGTACTTACGTACAGTTAAAGAGGATATTAGGAATGATTTAGGATTATGAGAAAGGGAGACAAATCAGTTAAAGTACAATTACTAAGATGGTGGGTTAGAGATAGAAAATTAACACCTGTTGAACGTTTATCAAGTAGAGTTGGTTATA